>Ga0105359_10000980_pt1 | contig 24119 bp, 23 predicted proteins | sample GOMGulsemesocosm_6_FD_83659 | JGI IMG/M metagenome (GOLD analysis project Ga0105359, IMG submission 83659) | Methane-oxidizing microbial communities from mesocosms in the Gulf of Mexico - GOM8C Gulf of Mexico | ecosystem: Environmental > Aquatic > Marine > Cold seeps | place: Gulf of Mexico...
ACGCTACAAGACGGTTACTAAAGAGACTGCGGGTGTATTAAAAGGTGAATATGGTTCTGCACCTGCTGCTGTTAATTCTGAGCTACAAGCTCAAGTTTTAGACGGTGCACAGGCAATTACTTGTCGTCCTGCTGATAACATTCCTGCAGAGATGCAAGCTATTCAAGCTGACTTCAAAAAGTTAGCAACAGAGAAAGGCATTAAAATTGCAGAACAAGAGATTGATGATGCACTTATCTACGCGCTATTCCCTGAAATCGGTCTTAAGTTCTTAGAGAATCGTAATAACCCAGATGCATTTGAGCCAGTACCAAGTGCTGATGATTTAATCGTTGCAGCGGCACCGAAAAAATCAGAGCCTAAAGCGTACTCAGTTGCTGTTGATGGACAACTGTTTAACGTACAAGTGGGGCCTGAAGGTAGCATTGATGGCATCACGCCAGCTGCTGGTAATGCAACGCCATTAACGGCTGCTGCTTCTGAAGCACCTGCTGCTCCAGTTGGTGAGGGTGAAGATATCCCTGCACCGCTAGCGGGTAACATTTTTAAAGTGTTAGCTGCTGAAGGTGAGCAAGTAAGCGAAGGTGATGTGCTACTTGTAATGGAAGCGATGAAAATGGAAACAGAGATCCGCGCACCAAAATCTGGTGTTGTGCAATCTGTTTTAGTTCGAGAAGGTGATGCTGTAGCAGTGGGTGAAGCGCTGTTTGTTGTCGGCTAATCATAAATGCTTAGGTTAATACCTGAGCATTTATAATCTCGTTTGTATGAAATAAATACCCAATATTTTCAGGGTGTATAACCTGATATTGGTTAAGGAAGATATAAAAGTGGATGGATTAATTAAACTTTGGGGCGATACAGGTATTGCCCATTTTGAGTTTCCTGATCTGGTAATGATTGCAGTCGGTTGTTTGTTATTGTTTCTTGCGATCTCCAAGAAATTTGAACCTTTGTTATTATTGCCGATTGGTTTTGGTGCTATTTTAGCAAACATTCCCAATGCTGGTTTTAATGATGAAGGCGGTATGCTTTACTTTATCTACCATATTGGTATTGAAACGGGTGTGTTCCCGCTAATTATCTTTATGGGAGTTGGTGCATTAACTGACTTTGGTGCCTTGATTGCTAACCCTAAAACACTGTTTTTAGGTGCGGCCGCACAGTTTGGTATTTTTGCGACATTGTTTGGTGCAATTTTGCTTAACTACGTACCTGGCATGGAATTTAGCATGACAGATGCTGCTGCCATTGCGATTATTGGTGGTGCCGATGGCCCTACAGCTATATTCTTAGCCTCTAAGCTTGCACCTGAACTACTTGGTGCTATTGCTGTTGCAGCTTACTCATACATGGCACTTGTGCCGTTGATTCAGCCACCAATTATGCGTGCATTAACAACGCCTGAAGAACGTCAAATCAAAATGAAACAGTTACGTCCAGTAAGTAAGAAAGAAAAAATCATCTTTCCACTTGCAGTATTAGGCATGACTATTCTGTTTTTACCGGCAGCAACACCATTAGTTGGTATGTTCTGTTTAGGTAATTTGATGCGTGAATCTGGCGTAGTTGATCGTTTAAGCTCTACAGCTCAAAATGAATTAATCAACATCGTAACAATTTTTTTAGGGTTAGGTGTTGGTTCTAAACTTTCAGCTGAATCATTCTTGAACCTAGAAACATTAGGTATTTTAGGATTAGGCGCAGTCGCATTCTCAATTGGTACTGCATCGGGTGTTATCATGGCTAAAATCATGAATAGGTTCTCGAAAGATCCTATTAATCCATTGATTGGCGCTGCGGGTGTATCAGCTGTACCTATGGCAGCACGTGTTGCTAATAGGGTTGGTTTAGAAGCTAATCCGCATAACTTCCTACTGATGCATGCAATGGGACCAAACGTTGCGGGTGTATTAGGTAGTGCGGTTGCCGCGGGTGTACTACTAGCGCTAGTGGGATAGTATTAGCCCATAGTTAAAAGTTGTTAGTAAAAGGCTACTCATTGAGTGGCCTTTTTTATTGGAGTTGTGTTTGTATTCTGAATTGGTAACACTGTTTTTCAGTGGTTTTATCTCCTCGACACTGTTGCCTGGTGGTTCCGAGTTATTGCTTATCTATTTCCTAAAAAGCAACCCAGATAATGGCTGGGCTTATTTTTTCGCGGTAGCTTTGGGTAATAGTTTAGGTGCAATGCTTACCTATTTTATGGGCTATTATTTTTATTGGGGCAGAGATAAGGCACAAGCTAAACATGAAAAAGCGATCCGTTTCCTCAAAAAATATGGTGTTTATTCACTGTTGCTAAGTTGGTTACCCATCGTTGGTGATCTGCTTCCGTTAGTTGCTGGCTGGCTAAAATTATCTATTTCGAAATCAATAGTATTTATCGTCACAGGTAAAGCGTTGCGTTATCTGTTAATCATTATGTCAACACGCTATTTCCTATAAGAAACTTGTAAATAGCGCCTTTTTTAGGGTACTCTGCTAGCTCTTTTTATCACTTTAAAAGGGGTTGCCCTTGTCTTTCGATTTTCAGCAACGTTTAAATATAATTGCGCAACATTCAAACGCATTGGTTGGTTTTGGCCGTGGCATTGAGCGTGAAGCATTACGTGTGCAACCAGATGGTAAACTCTCAGAAGGTGGGCATCCCTATGCCTTTGGCAGTGCGCTTACTCATGGTTCGATTACTACCGATTATGCGGAAAGTTTACTTGAATTTATTACCCCTGTTGCTAAAGATGTTAATCAGCTTTTTGATTACCTAAATGATATTCACCACTATGCGGCAAAAAACTTAGAAAATAATGAAACATTGTGGCCAATTAGCATGCCCTGTTACGTTCAAGGTGAAGATAATATTGAGCTTGCACAGTATGGCAACTCTAATACAGGCAAGATGAAAACTGCGTATCGACAAGGGTTAAAGAACCGCTACGGTAGCATGATGCAGATTATCTCTGGTGTGCATTACAACTTTTCATTGCCAGCTTGCTTCTGGGAGACTTGGAGCGAGATACATCAATCGGAGCTAACAGGTAGTAATGCACAATCAGCGGGTTATCTAGGTTTAGTACGTAACTACTTCCGTTATGGTTGGGTTATTCCTTATCTGTTTGGGGCTTCTCCTGCTTTGTGTAAATCATTCTTACAGGGTAAAGAGACCAATTTAAACTTTAAAGAAGTAGGTAAGGGCACTATTTACTTACCCTACGCAACATCATTGCGCTTAAGTGATTTAGGTTATACCAACAGCTCTCAATCATCTTTGAACATCTGCTATAACAGCGTTGATAATTATATTGGCTCAGTACGCCAAGCATTAAATAAAAAAGCCCCTGAGTTTGCTGAGCTTGGTATTAAAGAAGGCGATAATTACATACAACTGAATGATAATGTCCTGCAAATTGAAAATGAGCTCTATGCATCAATTCGACCTAAACGTGTGCAAAAAGCAAATGAAACACCTTCACAGGCACTGAATGCGCGTGGTATTGAGTATATTGAGATTCGTTCATTAGACGTAAACCCTTTCTGTAAATTGGGCATCACGCAAGAGCAGGTTAACTTTTTAGATCTATTTTTAACTTGGTGTGCCATTAAACCTTCTGCTGAAATATCTGCATTGCAATCAAAGTATTTTGCTGCCAATTTAAATGCCATTGTTACTGAAGGTAGAAACCCAGATTTACAGCTTGAGATTGATGGTAAATGTAACTCAGTTGCACAGTGGGGAGAGTGGTTGACCGACGAGCTTAAAGAGTTAGCGATAGTATTAGATGATTGTGGTAATGAGGAACGTTATAAAGAAGCGATTTCCCATATTGCGCCACGTTTTAAGTCACCAGAGCTAACCAGTTCTGCACGTATTCTTGAGCAGATCATTGATAAAAACTCTGATAATGGACCGTTAGCACTGGATCTATCTAAACTATACAAAAAAGAGCTCATTGAGCAACCTTACCAAATTTGGTCAGATCAATACTTTGAATCCCAAAAAACAGAGTCAATCAGTAAGCAACAGGAAATTGAACAATCGGATAATATTAATTTTGATGATTTCTTAACAAATTATTTTATTCACTCAGAAAAAGCTTAAAAAAAAGCCTCTCGATTGAGAGGCTTAAAGTAAGGAATAAAATATATTTGGCTGGTTAGACCGGTTGTTGCTTTGTTGGTGGTTAGTCAACGTTGTATAACAATATGTTTATTTAAAGTCCGTTTATAAATGATTAGTCCACCACTTTGGAATTAAGTTCAATGAATATGAAAAAAAAGTTAATTTTTATTTTAGGGTTACTAACTTTAGCTGGTTGTGCGACACCACCACCTAAAAACCCTGATAATATTTGTGAAATATTTTTCGAAAACCGAGACTGGTACAGCGCCTCTAAAGATATGAAAGATACCTGGGGAACACCGATTCATGTACCTATCGCAATGATGTATCAAGAGAGTAGTTTTAAGCATAATGCAGCTCCGCCTATGGAATATTTTTGGTTTATCCCTATTGGGCGTGCCAGTGATGCATATGGTTATGCACAAGCGAAAACAATGACCTGGGATGATTACCAGCGAGAAACAGGTAATACTTGGGCTAACCGCGATGATTTTTCTGATGCGGTTGATTTCATGGGCTGGTTTACTCATAAAACGCAAAAAATAAATGGTGTTTCTAAATGGGATGCTTATGGACAGTACCTTAACTATCATGAAGGTTGGGGCGGATATAAGAATAAGAGTTACAATAAGAAACCTTGGTTAATTAAAGTATCACGTAAAGTAGATAATCGCTCTAAGCAATATGCGGCTCAGTTACGTGGTTGCCAAGAAAATTTAGATTCAAGTTGGTTGTGGAGACTGTTCTTCACTTAACAACAATTGTGGAAGCAGGGCCTTAACCCTGAAATTTTACTCTATCTAAGAAAATATTTCTCTTAGAAGAGTGTTAGCTAAAGTATTAGAAGGATATACCGATGCCATTATTAGATAGTTTTACCGTTGATCATACGATCATGAATGCACCAGCTGTACGTATTGCTAAAACAATGCAAACACCGGGTAAAGATACCATTACCGTATTTGACCTGCGTTTCACTGCGCCAAATAAAGATATTTTGTCTGAAAAAGGTATTCATACACTTGAGCACCTATATGCAGGTTTTATGCGTGACCACTTAAATGGTGACAGTGTTGAGATTATCGATATATCACCAATGGGATGTCGTACCGGTTTTTACATGAGCCTGATTGGCTCACCAACAGAAGCACAAGTAGGCAATGCATGGCTTGCTGCTATGCAGGATGTGTTAAACGTAAAAGCACAAAATGAAATCCCTGAGCTAAATGAATACCAATGTGGTACGTATTTAATGCACTCTTTAGATGAAGCCCAAGAGATTGCTAAAGCGATTATAGATGCCGGTATTGGTGTGAATAAAAATGATGATATTGCGTTAAGCGATGAACAGTTGAACAAGCTGTAAAAATAGTTAGTCATCAGTTGTTAGCTTTAGCGAATAACTGATGACTAATCGTTATAGACTAAATTTCCTCACTATACAAATGTGGAATAACTTTAACTAACTTCACCATATTGTTTTCTACTTCTAAAATTTCCATCGGATAACCACAGATACGTAAGCTTATTTTCCCCGTAGGTATCTCTTCTAGATGTTCTAAAATCAAACCATTTAACGTTCGTGGTCCATCGGTCGGTAATGTCCAACCCATCTCTTTATTGATATCTCGAATACCTAAGCTACCTTCGATGATGTATGAATCATCATGTTGCTTATGTATCTCCTGAGAGCTAGCTGGTTCACGGGTTGTTGTAAAGTCACCTACAATCTCTTCTAAAATATCAGCAAGTGTCACTAAACCTTGAATATCACCGTATTCGTCTATTACTAGGCCTATACGCTCTTTATTGTGTTGGAACTTAATAAGCTGAGTATTAAGTGGTGTGCCTTCTGGGATGAAGTACAGCTCACGCACGCTACGTAATAAAGTAGTTTTGGTGAAATCTTCTTTTAACAGAATAAGCAAGGAATCACGCGCGTGTACAAAACCGATCGCGTCATCAATAGTGTCACGATATAACAGGGTCATCGTATGGGTACGGTGCTTCAGTTGTTTTAAGATGGTTTCCCAGTCTTGGTTAATGTCGATTGCCGCTATCTCATTACGCGGGATCATAATCTCATCCACCGTCACTTTTTCAAGTTCTAGAATACTTAATAACATCTGTTGGTGATGTGCAGGAATCATTGAGCCAGCTTCATGTACTACCGAGCGTAATTCATCACTTGAAAGTGCATTATCATTTTGATGATTAACATTAATACCAAAAATCCGTAATAAACCATTAGATATACCATTAATCATCCACACTAGTGGGCTTAATATTTTTTGTAATGGGGTTAATATCAATGAACTTGGGAACGCTATTTTCTCTGGGTATAACACTGCTAAGGTTTTTGGTGTAACCTCGGCAAAAATAAGAATGACTAATGTTAAGGCACCTGTTGCGATTGCAATGCCGGCATCCCCAAAAAGGCGTTGCCCTAAAATAGTCGCTAACGCAGAGGCTAAAATATTAACTAGGTTATTACCAATAAGTATTAAACCAATCAATTTGTCAGGTTTATTTAGTAGCGCTTCTACGCGGATAGCTGTTTTATTTTTATCCTTTGCCATATGGCGCAATCGATAACGATTCAGCGACATCATGCTTGTTTCTGAGCTAGAAAAATAAGCAGAGATAACGATTAGAATAATAAGAGTTATCAATAAGGCGCTGGTGGGTATGTCGTTCAAAGTAGTCTCGTTTGTTATTAAATGTGAGTAACCCGATATTAGCGAAGAAAAACAGATAAAACAAAGTTGAATTTAGCGAACATTATAAAGATTTGAGGACAGCATAAAGATATTGAACTACTTTTAATTTAATTGTAGTAATTAAATATTTTAAAAAGGAAAGCTCATGACCCTTAAGTTAAAATTTACCTTTGCATCAGTGTTAGTTCTTATTGCATTGTTATTGCTCTCAGTAGTTAGCTTAATGATGCTTAAAAGTGCTAGTGAAACAGATAATGAAACACGTATATATCAGCTATTCAAAGGCTCTTATAATACTATTGTGCAAGTTGAAAAGATGGTTGACCAGAATTTGTTATCGATGGAAGATGGCAAAAAATTAGTAACACAGATTCTGAGGGAAAATAAATACAGTGATAATGAATATGTTTATGTTGCTGATGATGAAATGAACTTCGTTGCAACACCGTTAGATCCACAGCTTCATGGGACCAGTTTTCATGACTTCAAAGATGCAACAGGTGGTAGTGTCGGTGAGATTCTTTTAGCCGCTGTCAATAAAGGGGCAGGTATTGCTAAGTATAACTGGAACTCTGAGCGTGATGGTAGTGTTGTAGAGATCACTTCTATTGCTCAAAAAACCCCTAAATGGGGTTGGATTGTTGGGACCGGTATTAGTAAAGCTGAAACGGACAAGCGTTTTTGGGAAACTGCAAAGTGGATGATGATGGATAGCTTGATTTTAGCGATAGTTATTTCGTTTCTATTATTCTTCTTTGTACGTGACCTGTTACGTACTTTAGGTGGCGATCCATCAGAGGTTTTATCGGTTGTACAAAAAGTAGCTCAAGGGGATTTAGCTTTCCCTGTAAATGACGCTAATGTTTCAGCTGACAGTATCTATGGTTCAACTTTAAAAATGAAATCTTCACTGCATCATATGTTGCTTTCGGTAAATCAGTTGGTTGAAGGTTTCCGTGCTGAGCTAAATGAAGCAGATCGTCGCACTCAAGATATGGACCAAGTTTCACAATCGCAAAACAGCGAAACAGATATGGTAGCGACTGCCATGGTAGAGATGACCAGCTCTTCACAGACCGTTTCTGAGCATGCACAAAATACTGCACACGCAACACAACAGGCAGATAAAGAGGGTGAACAAGCACGTGCATTAACCGAAGCGTCTTCTGCATCATTAATGACACTAGTAACACGTGTTAGCGAAGCCGGTGAAGTGATTGAAGAGCTAGGTGGTGACGTAGATAATATCGTATCGGTACTTGATGTAATCCGCGGTATTGCTGAACAAACTAATTTATTAGCATTAAATGCAGCAATTGAAGCTGCACGTGCCGGTGAACAAGGCCGTGGCTTTGCTGTGGTAGCAGATGAAGTGCGAAGCTTAGCTGGACGTACACAGGATAGCACCACTGAGATTCAAGGTATGATTGAGCGTTTACAGAGTGCTTCATCTCGCGCAGTATCTTCAATTAATATGAGCATTGAAAATAGCCAAACAACGGTTGAGAAATCAGAAGAGAGTGCAGAAGCACTTGGTCGCATTGCTGAGTCTTTATCTACTATAACCGAGATGAGCCACCACATTGCAGAAGCTGCGGGTGAACAGTCGCGTGTTGGTGACGATATCTCGGCACGTATTAGCACTATTTCGGATAATGCTCGAAATGGTAGCGAAATAGCATCAGGCGCTAAGAGCTCAACAGAAAACATGCGTACTGCCGCTGCCAACCTAGAGGAGGAGCTAGCTAGTTTCCGCTTATAGTTATTTGTTAATGATATAGCTTGTCTATCTCATTGATTGAAACATATAAAAAAGGCTCTGATTATTCTTATATAATCAGAGCCTTTAATTTTTAGGTCGTTACAGTTTAGAAGTGCGCTTCTACACCTGCAAACAGCCCCTTATTCTCTTGTGTGAAGTCGTTAATAACCATCTCTTGGTAACGGTAACCTGCACGTACAGAGAAGTTTAATACCACAGAGTCAGGGTTAAAGGTATATGCTAAACCAATCTCAGCATCTGTTGCTTCATCATCAGTTACAGTGCCTGCAATGATTTCAGCAAAAGCATGCATGCCAACACCTGGAACATGTACTTTAGCCGCACCGTAAGCTTGACCTAGGTCAGAAGATTGACCTGCGATGTCTTCAATACTTGTATATGCCAAACCAAAGTCGAACTCAAATAGGCCATTATCAAACAATTGGTAATATAAGATACCGTTAACGGCTGAGCTTGAAGGCTCACTTGAAACACCCGAATATTCTGCGCTTAAATCCGAGTACTTTAATTTTACATTTGGAATAAGTGGGATAAAATGCTCAAGTGCAATATAACCAGAAAGATTGTTTGTATCCTCAAAACCACTGTTAATGTTGTCGTAGCTTGTTGCTGTTGTGCGGTAATCTACACCTGCGTATACGCCTAAAAAGTCAGCCATTGTTGGCATACTGATAGCTGCCGCGATAGCCGCTGCACAAATCTGTTTTTTCATTATAAATTCCAAATATTAGTGGTTGTGTTTCATTTTCTTTTTCATAGTAATTTTTTTAATTGGTGCGTCAACAATAATTTCATCACCATTATTAAAATACAGCTTCAATTTAACGGATTCACCCTCAACTAAAGGTGCCTTTAAACCAAAAAACATTATATGGAAGCTGCCTGGTTTAAGCTCAACAGTGGCATTAGCATCAATTGCAACCTCATCCACTTGACGCATCTTCATCATGCCATCGCTCATAGTGTGGCTATGTAGCTCAACACGTTCTGCAATATCACTGCTGGCTGCAACGAGAGCAAGCGACTTATCACTATTGTTGCTGATTTCCATAAATGCGGCACTATTAACCGTATGCGGTGGCGTTGCACGCACATGGGCATCTTTAATATCAAATGTTGCTGCTGTTACTAAATTGCTTAGTAACAGTGTGCTTGTTAATAGTATTGATTTTATAAATTTCATAAGTTGTTTCCATCCTTTTTGAAAAAATAATAATAAAGACCAATGGCCAGTAATATCCAAATGCCAAACTTAAAAATAAAAGTGATAGTGCTAAGTAGAATAAAACTTAGTACTAAGATTAGTGCGATTACGGTTAAACTAATGGCCGATATACCAAACATAAATAGTACAAACGCTGATAATAAAAGAGCAGCAAGTTCAAACATAATCATTCCTTAAAAATAAAAAATGCAAAGCCAGAAAACTGTGCTTTGCATTGTAGTTAGACGGCGATTAACGATTAACCGCGCAATGCTTTTTCGCCACGTGCAATACCACAAACACCAGAACGTACCACTTCCACTATTTCACTGCTCTCTTCTAGCGTAGCTAAAAAAGCATCTAATTTAGAGCAAGCACCCGTTAGTTGGATGGTGTATAGGTTAGGTGTGATATCAACGATCTGACCGCGGTAGATATCCGCACTTCGTTTAATCTCTTCACGAACTTCACTATTTGGTGTGCGCACTTTAAGCAACATTAGCTCACGTTCTACGTGTGAACCTTCTGTTAATTCAGAAACGCGTAACACATCAACTAACTTATGCAGTTGCTTCATCATCTGCTCAAGTGTTGCTTTGCAATCAACTTCAGTTGTGATTGTCATACGTGATAACGTTAAATCGTTAGTAGGAGAAACAGTTAATGATTCAATGTTATAAGCACGCTGTGCAAATAAACCAACAACACGCGCAAGTGCGCCAGATTCATTCTCTAATAATACTGAAATAATACTACGCATCGGTTCTCTCCGTTTTACTCAGGTACATGTCTTGCATACTGCCAAACTTAACTTGCATTGGGTAAACATGCTCTTCAGGATCAATCGCAACATCTACAAATACGACACGCTCTTTTAGCTCAAATGCACGTTCAAGTGCAGGCTCTAGCTCATCAATCGTATCAACTTTAATACCGATATGATTGTATGCTTCTGATAACTTAACGAAGTCTGGCACGCTGTCCATGTATGAGTGAGACTGGCGACCGCCGTAGAACATTTTCTGCCACTGTTTTACCATACCTAATGAGCGGTTATTCAATAGCAAAATAACAACAGGAATGTTGTATTGCATACAAGTAGATAGTTCTTGAATATTCATTTGAATCGAACCATCACCCGTTACACATACTACAGGGCGATCAGGAAACGCTATTTTACATCCCATTGCAGCAGGTAAACCAAAGCCCATTGTGCCTGCGCCTCCTGAGTTAATCCATTGGCGAGGTTCTTTAAAAGGGTAGTATTGGGCTGCAACCATTTGATGCTGACCAACATCTGAAGTGACAATTGCATCACCTTTGGTTACTTTATATAAACACTCAATAACTTGTTGTGGTTTGATGTGCGTATCAGATTTTTCGTAAGCAAGGCAATCTTTAGCGCGCCATTCATTAATTTGATCCCACCAAGCATCAATACTTTCACTGTCATTGGTTGCTTTAGTTTCTTCAAGTAGGTCTAGCATCTGCTGCAGAACAACTTCAATTGAGCCTACAATAGGTAAATCTGCATGAATATTTTTAGAAATAGACGTTGGGTCGATATCTATTTGCATAATTTTTGCGTTTGGACAGAATTTATCAACATTATTGGTTACGCGGTCGTCAAAACGAGCGCCAGCAGAAAAGATAAGATCTGCATTATGCATTGATAAGTTGGCCTCATAAGTGCCATGCATACCTAACATACCGATAAATTGTTTGTGCTCACCTGGGAATGCACCAAGACCCATTAGGGTATTGGTTACTGGTAAGTTTAGCTTTTCAGCTAGCTCTAATACTTGTTTTGAGGCATTGGCAATAATTGAGCCACCACCTACATATAAAACCGGTTTTTTAGCGCTTAACAGTGCTGCGACAGCACGTTTTATTTGCCCTTTATGACCACTTAGTGTTGGGCTATATGAACGTAAGCTAACACTCTTAGGGTATTCATAAGGGAATTTGTTCAGTGGGTTTTGTACGTCTTTAGGCAGATCGATAACCACTGGACCAGGTCGGCCTGTTGATGCAATATAAAATGCTTTTTTGATTGCAATTGGGATCTCTTCCGCGGTGCGACATGAAAAACTATGTTTTACCACTGGGCGAGATACACCAATCATGTCGGTTTCTTGGAATGCATCATCTCCGATCCAGTTGGTTGGAACCTGGCCAGATAAAACAACAAGAGGAATCGAGTCCATGTAAGCCGTTGCAATACCGGTAATACAGTTTGTTGCACCAGGACCTGCTGTTACTAATACTGTGCCGACTTTTCCGGTTGCACGCGAGTATGCGTCTGCCATATGTACAGCAGCTTGCTCATGGCGTACTAAATAATGTTCAATTTTATCCGATTGAAAAATCGCATCGTAAATATCTAAAACACTGCCACCGGGGTAACCGAAAATATGTTCAATACCTTCGTCTTGTAGAGAGCGCACAACCATTTCTGCGCCAGATAACATTTCCATAATTTTTCCTTGATTACTATTACAATTGGTTAATTGCGTTGCTTTTTACCTGTATCGGGTAAGAAGCAAACCTTATTTATCACTCAAACGCTATAAATAGCGGAAGGTAATAAGTGGACGTTAACTGTACTGTAATAAAAATTAATTGCACCCCTAATGTGTTAAAAACAACTTATTTTATTGTTTAAAATTAAAAGAATTAATGTGAAGTAGGAAAATGCTGATAGGTGGACTATTTTAATACAAGAAAAGGAGAATAATATGAACGACCATGTGCTTGTATGTCCACAGTGTCAGGTTATTAATCATGTCTCATCTAATGAGTTTGCCAATGTACCTGTTTGCAACGATTGTGATGCTTTGTTATTGCCTAAAATGCCTATTGAAGCGAATGAAAAACTATTTAATCGTTTTGTTACCCACTCAACTCTGCCTGTTGTGGTAGATTTTTGGGGACCATGGTCAGGTACTAGTCATGAGATGGCGGAAGTAATAAGTTCGTTAGCGAATACATTTAAAAGTGATGCTCTTTTTTTAAGGGTTAACAGTGAGCAAGAGCAAGTACTTGCAAATGATTATAAACTACTGGATATCCCTACTTTTATTTTGTTTATATCTGGTCTTGAATACCATCGACTGCACGGCTCAATCAGTAAGCGTGAATTTCATAGTTGGTTAGAGCGTTACCTGCGTATTAAACGTAAAAAAGCTGAACATCACCCCTCATCGGTCTAATTGCCCTAAACAGGGCTTTTATTTTTACTCTGCACTATATATTTCTGCTTAGATTGGTTAAAATTCGCCTCTTTTTTAAATTCAAATCTAGAGACTATCGATGTTTGAAATCAATCCAGTTTTAAATAAAGTAAAAGACCTCACTGAGCGCGCTGAATTGCTTAGGGGGTACCTTTGACTATGATGCTAAATCAGAGCGTTTAGAAGAGGTTAGCCGCGAACTTGAGTCTCCGGAAGTTTGGAATGAACCTGAACGTGCACAAGCATTAGGTAAAGAGCGAAGCGCACTAGAGTTAGTTGTTGAAACTATTGATGCTTTAGATTCTGGTTGCGAAGAGATTCAAATGTTAGTGGACATGGCTGTTGAAGAGAGTGATCAAGATAGTTTTGATGAAGCGGTAAGCGAAGCTGATGAACTTGAGAAAAAACTCGAGATTCTTGAATTCCGCCGCATGTTTGCGGGGCAAAATGATGCTTGCTCATGTTACCTCGATATCCAATCGGGCTCTGGCGGAACAGAAGCACAAGATTGGGCCAATATGCTTCTACGTATGTATCTACGTTGGGGTGAAGCAAACGGTTATAAAACTGAGTTGATGGAAGTTTCTGCTGGTGATGTTGCTGGCATTAAAGGCGCAACGATTCGTTTTAGTGGTGAATATGCATACGGTTGGTTACGCACTGAAACAGGTGTGCATCGTTTAGTGCGTAAATCACCTTTTGATTCATCGGGTAAACGCCATACCTCGTTTGCATCTGCATTTATCTACCCTGAAGTAGAAGATAATATTGATATTACCATTAACCCTGCAGAGTTACGTATCGATGTATATCGTGCCTCGGGTGCTGGTGGTCAGCACGTAAATACAACAGAATCTGCGGTACGTATTACCCATGTACCCACCAATATTGTTGTACAGTGTCAGAACGATCGCTCACAACATAAGAATAAAGACCAAGCGATGAAGCAGTTAAAAGCAAAGCTCTATGAGCATGAGTTGCAGCTTCAAAACGCAGAAAAACAGATCAGCGAAGATAACAAATCAGATATCGGCTGGGGAAGTCAAATACGCTCATATGTATTAGATGATGCGCGTATCAAAGATTTAAGAACTGGTATCGAAAGCCGTAACCCACAGCGGGTTTTAGATGGCGAACTAAACCAATTTATTGAAGCAAGCTTAAAATCAGGCTTGTAATAAAAAATTATAGTAAAAACTAAATAGATAGGAATTATCATGTCAGAGCAAAACAAAGCAGAAGCACCGCAAGAAGAGTTAAATGATATTTTAGCTGCACGTAAAGAAAAACTGGATGCGATGCGCGAAAAAGGGCAAGCATTTCCAAATGACTTCCGTCGTAAAGACATCTCTGACAAGTTACATGCTAAATACAATGAAAAAACCAAAGAAGAGCTAGAAGAATTAGCGGTAGAAGTTACTGTTGCTGGCCGTATGATGACGCGTCGCATTATGGGTAAAGCAAGCTTTGCAACAATTCAAGACATGGGCGGTCGTGTTCAAGTTTATGTTGCTCGTGATAATTTAGCTGAGGGTTTCTACAACACTGAATTTAAAAAATGGGATTTAGGCGATATCGTTGGCGCTAAAGGTGTTTTATTCAAAACTAAAACAGATGAACTAAGTATTAAAGTAAGCGAAATTCGTATTCTTACTAAAGCGCTACGTCCACTACCTGATAAATTCCACGGCCTGTCGGATACAGAAGCATGTTACCGCCAGCGTTATCTTGATCTGATTGCTAACGAAGAGTCACGTAAAACATTTATCTTGCGTAATAAGATAGTGACGTCTATCCGTAACTATCTAAATGAACGTGAGTTTATGGAAGTAGAAACGCCAATGCTACAAGCGATTCCAGGTGGCGCAACAGCACGTCCATTTGAAACATTCCATAATGCGTTAGATCTACCAATGTATTTACGTATTGCACCTGAATTAAACCTTAAGCGTTTAGTGGTTGGTGGTTTTGAGCGAGTATTCGAAATTAACCGTAGCTTCCGTAATGAAGGTGTTTCAACGCGTCATAACCCAGAGTTCACAATGATTGAATTCTACCAAGCTTACGCTGATTACATTGACCTAATGAACTTAACAGAAGATATGTTACGTAACATTACTGAAAACGTATTAGGTTCAAGCGTAGTAAATTACGGTGAAGAAGTATTTGATTTTGGTAAGCCATTCATCCGTATGACCATGAAAGAGTCAGTGCTTGAATACAACGAAGGTATTGAAGCGATTGAACTTGATAGCATGGAAGGTTTAAAAGCCGTTGCTAAGCGTTTCAACGTTAACCTGAAAGATAGCTGGGGAGAAGGCAAAGTATTAACTGAGATCTTTGAAGAGACAGCTGAGCATAAACTAATGCAACCTACGTTCATTACTGCTTATCCTGCGGAGGTTTCACCGCTTGCTCGTCGTAACGATGAAAACCCAGACGTAACAGATCGTTTTGAATTCTTCGTTGGTGGTCGTGAGCTTGCCAATGGTTTCTCTGAGTTAAATGACTCACAAGACCAAGCGCAGCGTTTCATGGATCAAGTTGCGCAGAAAGATGCGGGTGATGATGAGGCGATGTTCTACGATGCAGATTACATCACTGCACTAGAGCACGGTTTACCACCAACAGCCGGTGAAGGTATCGGTATCGACCGTTTAGTTATGTTGTTCACAGATAGCCATACGATTCGTGACGTTTTACTATTCCCACATATGCGACCACAAGCAAAATAGTGCAGGAATAAGCTGTCAGCCTTAACGGTCTGTTGTGAGCAAAGCTAAAACAGAGAGCCTCGTTTTATTCGGGGCTTTTTTATGTGGATAGTTAAAAGTAGATTATGGGTACTTAGAGGATGTTAACACAACTAAATCGTGAGGCTTTATTGAATAATAAAGCTTTAAAAAAAGTGCTTGATAAGATGCCTGAGGCTGTACAGGATAGCTTTACCAATGAGCAGTTAGAAGGAATTAAAAGCACCTTAGAAGCAACGACCTGGAAAAAATATAGTCTTGATGTTCGAAGTTCAATCTCATTTTTTAGTTATCATTATTATTATGTTTTAATTGCAGGGCGAGACCAACGTGGAATGAGCCACGAAGAGATTCGTTTCAAACGACTAATGTATTTAACCTGCTTTTCTCTGTTTATCGCTTTTTCGGCATTGTTAGGTTTATTAGTGATCTATCTAATCAAGTCTGCAGTGGGGATCGATCTATTTCCAAACTTTTCATTAGGTATATGGAGTGGGTTTAAAGAAGTATTAAATCTCTAGTTCTTTGATCTATATAATCTGAATATAGGTAAGTAAGCTGGCTAGTTATTAGTGAAAGCGACTGCCAGGGGGAGGGATTTTGATTTATTAGCAAATAACAGTGAAAGCTGATTGCTGTTGATAAATAGCAAAAAAAATACTCTACTCCAAAGTAGGTGTCTTTTATTCAAGTTTGTTAATGGAAGGTTGCTCTTCGCCAACAACTTCAAGTGCAACTACTGAATAAGCTTCAGAGTCAGTGCCCATAAAGAGTGAAATTGTCTTTGGTTCTTGCATTTCAGGCAAAAACTTATTGTTACAAAGTAAGCACTCGAAAGCGGGGATATTTATAGCAAAGTTATTAAGGGAAGATTACTCTTCGCCAACCACCTCTAGTGTAACTACTGAAAAAACTTCAGAGTCAGTGTCCATAAAGAATAAAACTGTCTTTGTTTCTTGTATTTCAGGCAAAAATTTTTTGTTACAAAGTAAGCACTCGAAAGCGGGTGTTTTTATAGCAAAGTTATTAAGGGAAGATTACTCTTCGCCAACAACTTCGATTGCAACAACTGAAGAACCTTCAGAGCCAGTGTCCATAAAGAGTGAAACTGTCTCTGTTTCTTGAATTTCAGGCAAAAACTTCTTGTTACAAAGTAAGCACTCGAAAGCAGGTATCTTTAATTCGAACCTGTTAAGGGAAAATTACTCTTCGCCAACAACTTCTAATGTAACTACTGCAGAAGCGTCTGAGCCAGTGTTCATAAAGAGTGAAACTGCCTTTGTTTCTTAAATTCTAGGCAAAAAAATACCCGCTCGAAAGCAGGTATTTTTATATTGAACTTGTTAAGGGAAGATTACTCTTCGCTAACAACTTCTAATGTAACTACTGCAGAAGCGTCTGAGCCAGTGTTCATAAAGAGTGAAACTGTCTTTGTTTCTTGAATTTTAGGCAAAAAAATACCCGCTCGAAAGCAGGTATCTTTAATTCGAACCTGTTAAGGGAAGATTACTCTTCGCCAACAACTTCAAGTGTAACAACTGAAGAAACTTCAGAGTGTACAGAAACTGTAATCTCGTAAGTACCAGTGTTACGTAAAGCGCCTTCAGGAAGACGAACTTCACTTTTAACTACAGCTACACCAGCAGCAGAGATTGCATCAGCAATATCACGCGTACCGATTGAACCAAATAGTTTACCTTCATCACCAGATTTAGAAGTGATAACAACCGCTTCTAAAGCTTCAAGTGCAGTTCCACGTGCTTGTGCAGCAGCAAGGTTAGCAGCTTGCTTAGCTTCTAATTCAGCACGACGTGCTTCAAAAGCTTCTAAGTTTGCTTTGTTTGCTGGTACAGCTTTTTGCTGTGGGAAAAGAAAGTTACGTGCGTAACCTGCTTTAACGTTCACTTTATCGCCAAGTTTACCAAGGTTAGCAACTGTATCTTGTAGGATAATTTCCATAATATATAGCTCCTATTTACTTGTGTAAATCTGTGTAAGGAATAAGTGACAAGTAACGTGCACGTTTGATAGCGCGCGCTAGTTGACGTTGGTATTTTGCACTTGTGCCAGTAATACGGCTTGGTACAATTTTACCACTTTCAGTAATGTAATTTTTTAACGTAGCTACGTCTTTGTAATCAATTTCGCTAACACCTTCAGCAGTGAAGCGACAGAATTTACGACGGCGGAAGTAACGAGCCATGGTATTTCCTCAAATTTGTTCTATGTACTGAGCGTGCAACACTAATTTGCCAACCTTGTTGGCGCTTTGTTGAAAAGTGATAAAACCACTTACTCTAAGCTGCATGCCTTTCGATAATTTATTTTTTAACTGAGTAGCGAGTGTTCCACTAATTGCAATGGGCATATAACAATATGCATTGCGTGGTAACTCAACCTCTTTCTGCACAGAACGATGCTCGATTGTAAAACTACAATGTTCAACACCACCTGGACTAATTTTGAATGTTGGCTTTTCAGTAACAACACCCGATAAACGCAGAAAGTTTTCAGTCACTAAGTTTCTTATGCTTCAGCAGTTGCTTCTGGAGCAGCTTCTGGGCGTGGAGCACGAGGAGCACGTTCAGCACGTTCTTCTTTTGCTTTAGCCACTACAGATGCTTCAGTTACAGCAGCTTTAGTACGCATGATCATGTTGCGGATCACAGCATCGTTGAAACGGAAAGCAGTTTCCAGATCATCGATTACTTTTTGCTCTGCTTCAATGTTCATAAGAACATAGTGTGCTTTGTGAAGTTTGTTGATTGGGTAAGCCAGTTGACGACGGCCCCAGTCTTCAAGACGGTGAATCGTACCACCAGCTTCTGTAATAGATGCTGTGTAACGTTCTACCATACCATTTACTTGTTCACTCTGATCAGGGTGAACCATAACTACGATTTCATAATGACGCATATAAAAATCGCTCCTTACGGGTTAGTAGCTTCTTAACTTGGATCAGCCGTACCAAATAGAAGCAAGGAACAAAAAGAGTGGCTGATTTAAGGCGACAAATTGTACAGTTTCATCCTATTTAACGCAAGCAAAGTTTGTATTTACATTTCAATGATTGCATCTCGTTGTTAACTATCTAAAATAGTCGTTTAATTAACTTTTTAGGTATTATTTGGTGAATTCTCGGTGGTTTTATATCTTATTGGCTAATGTAGCGGTGCTCTCCGTGAATGTTTGGCTATTTGTTGATAAATTACAACCACAAGAACCTATCGACCTTCCTGTTACTACTCCCGCTGAACCAGTAAAAAATAAAACAAAAGATTGGGGGATATCATCCATCGAAGGTTTCCACTTTACTTTAAATGATCCACTTGCGAAAAAAAAAATGGATTTACCCCCACCTATTTTAAAAGAGCAAGATTTAAAAGCGCAACTCAGCACTGCTCAAAAAACTATCTCTCAAAAGAACTATAAGATAAAAAAACAACAGCAAAAGAGTGCGCTACAGGCAAAAGAAATCGCGAAGTTAGAAAAGCACAACAATAGACTACAGAGGCAGTTGTTTTTGTTAGATGCTGAACAGAATCGTCGTGAAGAGAAATTAGCCCAAAGTAGAAGGGTAATTGAGCGTTTAGAGATAGAAAAACAGCAAGCACAGAAAAATCCATTTAAAACTGATGTAGAGCTAATGAAAAAGTCCATAGACTCGAAACCAGACCTCATTAAGCTAAAGCATGCGAAAACAACGTCTGCAGGCCCATCTTCGATAGAGGAGGTACTTAAAGATAAAGTAGAACAGGGGGCTTTCTCGGGTTCAATAGAGTTTGGTTTTGTATATGAGCAAGACAACCAAGTTACTAAAGCGGTAAATGGACGTTTGATTTTAGATTATGACCAGCCTGAACAATACAATATTAATAGTGATCTTGATTTTGAATTTGAAAATGAAGATGGTGAAACAAGTACTGAAAAATATCGTTGGCAGCTACAATCTGATTACAATTTAGATCCGGTTAATCTTGTGTTTGCTCGAAGTGATATCAGCCGCAGTCAATTCGCTAGTTATGAGCAAGAAGATATTTTTACTATGGGTTATGGGCGTATATTTTTTAATACAGAAAAACATAAATTTAATGTTGAATTCGGTCCTGGTTATCGTTTTTCAGTGCCAAATATTGGTGAGGATGCGGTTTCAATTGATGAGTTTATCGTACGAACGCGTCTAAATTACGAGAGAATTGTTACTGATAGTTTGCAGTTGAAAGTAGATACGGTGTTAGAAGCAGGGCACAGTAACAGTGTTTACACCCTAAGCTTTAAAGCACAAAACCGACTCTATCAAGAGTTATATCTAATTTTTGATTTTGAATACAAATTCACCGAAAATGTACCTGTAGATACTGTTAATGAAGAGGTAAGTAGTGGATTGAGTTTGTTGTACGCTTTTTAAATATGCTGAAGGCAAGAAGCTTGAATGCTGAAAAGTGGAATAATCTTATAGCATTCAAGCTTTATAGTTTGGGATTAGCGACGTTGACGCACTACCTCATATAAACACACGCCCGTTGCGACTGAAACATTCAAGCTTGAAACGGCACCTGCCATTGGTAGTTTGATGAGTTCATCACAATGTTCGCGGGTTAAGCGGCGTAAGCCTTTGCCTTCTGCACCCATTGCAATAGCGATACCACCAGCAAACTTACAATCGTAAACCTCTTGCTCAGCTTCGCCGGCTGTGCCGTACAGCCAAATACCCTTCTCTTGCAAGTTGCGCATACAGCGAGCAAGGTTAGTGACATGAATCAGTGGCATAGACTCTGCTGCGCCACAGGCTACTTTACGTACTACCGGTGTAAAGCTGGCTGAGTTATCTTTAGGAATAATCACTGCGTGTACGCCTGCAGCATCGGCGCTACGTAAACAAGCACCTAAGTTATGTGGATCTGTTACACCATCTAAAATAAGCAAGAATGGTGGCTCAGTTAAGTTATCTAAAATTGGCTCTAAATCATTATCGGTTAATACTTTTGCGACTTTGATACGCGCAATGATGCCTTGATGTTGCTCGTCATTAGATTTTTCATCTAATGACTTGCGTTGCATCGGTTGTACTGATATTCCCCATTCTTTTGCTTTTACTGTGATGTCTGTAAGGCGTTGATCATCACGACCTTTCAGAGTGTAAATTTCGATTACACGTTCAGGTTGTTGCTCTAATAGGGCGTCAACGGCGTGCATGCCGTAAATTAGTTCACTTTTGCTCATCTTACTTATCTCTTTATAAAGAGGCGAAACTCATGTTTCACCTATAGATCTTATTATGCTTTTGTATTGTTCGATTTTGCCTTGGCGCGTGCAGCGCGACCAGGGCGTTTCTTTTTCGCGGTTGTTTTTTTCTTTTTAGAAGATGAGGTGTTTTTTTCACCCTGTGCCACTTTATTCTTAGGCTTTTTCTTCTGTTTATTCGCTTTTTTTCGTTTTGCTAACAGTTGCTCTTCTGTTTCTTTATCAACTGCTTTTATCAGTGGTTGTTCATTATGTTTATTGCTAGTTTTACGATCTTTATGTTTCTTTTCTTTATTGCGTGCACGTTTATCCATTGGGCGATCTTTTTCAGGTTTATCACCTTTTTTCAAACCGCGTTTACGCTGACCTGCAAGCTCTTCATCAGCTAATTCAAAGTCGATTTTTTTATCGTCTAAGTTTACAGATAAAACCTTAACCTCTAATACATCACCAATACGGTAAGTTCGACCAGTGCGTTCGCCTTTAAGTGTTTGTTTGCCTGCATCAAAAATATAATAATCGCTGATCAAACCTGTTACATGAACTAGGCCATCAATATGAATGTCGTTCAAACGTACAAAGAAACCAAAGTTAGTCACGGCAGCAATAGTGCCAACCATGACATCACCGATGTGATCCTGCATATATTCGCATTTAAGTGCATCTGCCACATCACGTGTTGCATCATCAGCACGACGTTCAGTCATAGAGCAGTGCTCACCTAATTCGCCCATTTCACTGTGCTGGTAATGGAAGCCACCTGTTTCAGTCCATTTCGACTTTAACTGGCCTTTCTCTTGATGTTTCACAAGGTATTTAATCGCACGATGTAGAATTAAATCAGGGTAACGGCGAATTGGTGAGGTGAAGTGAGAGTACTCGCCTAATGCTAAACCAAAGTGACCTAGGTTTTCATCTTGATAAACGGCTTGCTTCATTGAACGTAATAACATTGTTTGTAATAATTCGCTGTCTTCACGGCCAGCAAATAGTTCGGCTAAATCAGCGTAATCACGTGGTGCTGGTTTATCTCCACCACCAAGGCTTAAGCCCAACTCACCAAGGAATGAGCGGAAGTTAACTAGCTTCTCTTCACTCGGTGTTTCATGCACACGGAATAATGCAGCCGCTTGTGCGTTTTCAATTAGTCGTGCAGAGGCAACATTGGCACAAATCATACACTCTTCGATTATTTTGTGTGCATCGTTGCGCACTAGTGGCTCAATTGATTCGATTTTACGGTTTTCATCAAAAATGAAACGTGTCTCTAATGTTTCAAACTCCATGCCACCACGAATATGACGTGCTTTTTTGAATGCTTTATAAAGGTGTTCTAGTTCTTCTAAATGTGGCACTAGTGGATTATATTGCTCGCGTAATGCTTCATCACCTTCCAGTATTTTAGCTACTTTAGTGTAGGTAAAGCGTGCGTGTGAGTTCATCACTGCTTCGTAGAATTTGTAGTCTTTTAGGTGACCATCTTTACCAATTACCATTTCGCTAACCATACATAGACGATTAACCTGTGGATTCAAAGAGCAGAGTCCGTTAGAGAGTACTTCAGGCAACATCGGGATTACTTGGTCAGGAAAATACACCGAATTACCACGATTAATCGCTTCTTTATCTAAAATGGTATTGTTGCGTACGTAATAACTTACATCGGCGATAGCAACCCATAAACGCCAGCCACCATTTGCTTCTTTTTGACAAAAAACGGCATCATCAAAATCACGAGCATCTTCACCATCAATGGTTACGAGTGGCAGTTCACGAAGATCAACGCGGCCTTCAATCGCGTGATCCGGTACAAACTCACCAAATACTTTTAACTCTTTATCTAACCCTTCTGGCCATTCATGTGGAATATCATGAGTACGCAGCGCAATTTCAACTTCCATGCCCGGCTCCATATCTTGACCTAATACTTCGGTAATATTACCTAGTGCGCTAAAACGAGCTTTAGGGCGTTTTAGTATTTCAACCACTACAATTTGCCCATGACGTGCGCCACAGTTGTTCTCTTTATTAATAAGGATCTGCTGGTTAATACGTGAATCATCAGGAATAACCATCGCTAAACCATCTTCAACAAAGTAGCGCCCGACAATTGTGCCTGTGCGAGCTTCAAGTAAACGTACAAATCGAGCTTCAGTACGACCACGAGAATCGACTTTTACTGGTTGCGCTAAAATTTCGTCTCCATGGAAAAGGAAACGCATTTGATGTGCTGGTAAGAATAGGTCTTTTTCTTGATCTGGGCTCTTTAAAAAGCCGAAGCCATCTTTATGACCAATAACAACACCTTTAACTAAATCTAATTTATCAGGTAGAGCGTAAGTCGCATTACGACACCAAACAAGTTGACCATCACGCTCCATCGCTTTTAAACGACGACGTAAACCTTCTGCTTCCTCTTCACTACTTAAGGAGAATGCTTTGAATATTGCATCACGCGTAATTGGCTTCGCTTGTTTTTCGAGAAATTCTAAAATGAATTCACGGCTAGGTACTGGATGTTCGTAAGTTTGTGATTCGCGTTCGAGGTGTGGGTCTTGTGTCATATTGAAGGCTCTTGATAATGTAAGTACTCAAAGTATATCTGAAAACCACTAGATCACCTTATTTATTAATCTTATGCTTATTAAAGAGTACCTTTCTCGTGTTAAAACAGTTGTTAATTAGGCAGTTTGTTCGAACAATGAGCAGTTGAACTTTATTTTTAAGAAAATCATTAAAAAAGAGTAGACAGAATTACAAAGCTTGAGTAATATTCGCGCCACGCTAAAGACGTGAGCACCCGTAGCTCAGCTGGATAGAGCGTTGCCCTCCGGAGGCAAAGGCCACAGGTTCGACTCCTGTCGGGTGCGCCAATGTTTCGGAATGTAACAACCAGTTCTTTAGTATTTAGTGGCGGATGTAGCTCAGTTGGTAGAGCCCCGGATTGTGATTCCGGTTGTCGCGGGTTCAATCCCCGTCATTCGCCCCATCTTTTCTTGATGTAAAACTAGATTCTCGGTGATTAGCGCAGCTTGGTAGCGCACCTGGTTTGGGACCAGGGG
>Ga0105359_10000996_pt1 | contig 23845 bp, 23 predicted proteins | sample GOMGulsemesocosm_6_FD_83659 | JGI IMG/M metagenome (GOLD analysis project Ga0105359, IMG submission 83659) | Methane-oxidizing microbial communities from mesocosms in the Gulf of Mexico - GOM8C Gulf of Mexico | ecosystem: Environmental > Aquatic > Marine > Cold seeps | place: Gulf of Mexico...
ATACCGGCTTGTTGTCATCACTTTGATGCCAAAGCCATTAAAGTGGAGGCTATATTATGGCTCTTACAGTACAAACAAACGTCGCATCGTTGAACTCACAGCGAAACTTAGGCAAGTCTGGCAATGCACTAGCAACTTCAATGCAGCGCTTGTCTTCAGGCTTGCGTATTAATAGTGCTAAAGATGATGCAGCAGGTTTGCAAATCTCTAATCGCTTAACCTCGCAAATCTCGGGGCTTAATGTGGCCATCCGTAATGCGGGTGACGGTATCTCTTTAGCGCAAACTGCTGAAGGGGCACTGCAAGAGTCAACCAACATCTTGCACCGTATGCGAGATCTGTCGATTCAAGCAGCCAACGGCTCGAACTCACCGGAAGATAGACGAGCGATTCAGGAAGAAGTTACCCAGCTTCAACAAGAAATCACCCGTATCGCTGATACAACGACCTTTGGTGAACGTAAGTTGCTTGATGGTAGTTTCGGCACCGAGAGTTTTCAGGTTGGCGCTAAGTCGTTTGAAACGGTTAGCATGGGCTTGTCTTCTTTTTCATCGGATGATATCGGTGCATATCAACTCGATATTCAAGGGGCAGACACTGCTACTGGCGTAGGCTATGGTTCGGTGGGATCTACTAATACCACTGCCGGTACAGTGACAATAGTGAGTTCTGAGGGGCAAAGCGATCCAATAGATGGTGGTACTGCTGCTGCAGGGTCAGCCAAACAACTGGCCGATAACATTAACAACAGTGACTCATCAGCCAAGGCTGATGCACGTACCCTAACTCAACTTGATTTCGCGGCTTTTGGTACTGGCACCTCAGTTTCATTTGAGCTGCAAGGCTCAAATGCTGATCCTATCAGTCTTTCTGCGACAGTCTCTAGTACCGACGTTAGTGCAATGGTTAATGAGATCAATAAAATTTCTGGTAAAACAGGGATTGTGGCTGAGTCAAATGGCGGAAAAATGGTGCTCACCAGTGAAGCAGGGGATAATATAAATCTCTCTGACTATACCAGTACGGCGACCACAGTGATGAAGCCGATGGACTATCAAGGTACAGAACGCTCAGACTCCTTTTCTTTGACTGCAGCTAAACCTGATGGCGTCGCAACAGGTGTTGTCCGTTTGTCATCATCACTAAATTATACTGTCACAGGTACGGACGCAAAAATAATGCCGGTGGCTACCCAGGTCGACTCTGCTAAATTGAAGTCTGTTGATAGTATAGATGTAGGCGACTCGATCGGCGCACAACTCTCTATCGAGATTATCGATTCGGCATTAGCCTTTATCGATAGTAATCGAGCCAACATGGGTGCAATGCAAAACCGGATGGAATCAACTATCTCGAATCTATCCAATGTTGTTGAAAATAACTCGGCGGCGCGTTCACGCATTCGTGATACAGATTTTGCGATTGAAACAGCAGTTATGACCAAGAACCAAATACTGCAACAAGCAGGTACGTCTATCTTATCGCAAGCAAATCAGATACCGCAGGCGGCGATACAATTATTGGGCGGCTAATCAACGCTTCAACAACAACCGCTTAGCTAGCAGCAAAAAACCATCCTTGTGATGGTTTTTTGCTGTTTAGAGTTGCATAATATTGCCAGTGGACTCTAGATTTAAATATATGATGAAATTACATATGAAATAAATGCGGTTAAAACAATGAGTTAAATCGTTTTGATTGTTTTTTTGATAAAAATAGTAAAAAAAGCTTAAAGTTTCCTCATGCCATGCCGTTAAGTTAATTAACCGGGACAACATCCCAACCAAAATTAATAACTTATTGAATAAATAATTACTCGATAAACGGAGAATAATCATGGCTTTAACAGTACAAACTAACGTAAGTTCTTTAAACGGTCAACGTAACCTAAATAAATCTGGTTCAGCCTTGGCTACTTCAATGCAACGTTTATCGTCAGGCATGCGCATCAATAGTGCAAAAGATGATGCGGCTGGTCTGCAAATCTCTAACCGCCTAACTTCACAGATTAACGGTCTTGGCGTAGCACAACGTAACGCAGGTGACGGCATCTCAATGGCACAAACTGCTGAAGGCGCGATGCAGGCATCGACTGATATCTTACAACGTATGCGTGACTTATCATTACAATCTTCTAACGGCTCAAACTCATCAAGTGATCGAGAAGCGCTACAAAAAGAAGTATCGGCACTGCAAACTGAATTAACACGTATCGCTGACACAACTTCATTTGGTGGTAGTAAGTTATTGGATGGCAACTTTGGAACCAAGAGTTTTCAAGTAGGCGCACAGTCAAGTGAAACAATTAACCTAACATTAGATAGTGTTCAAGCTGAAAAAATTGGACAGTTGAAAGGGTTTGCGGTCACTGAAACTGGCATGACTGCGGCAAATGCTGGCGCAGTTAATGAGACTATCACATTTAAAATTGATGGCAGTAATTATACCGCTGACATTTTGGCAACAGACACCAATACTGAAGCTAAGGAAAAAATTGCTGCTGCCCTTGGCGCTGGCGGCATGTCGGCTACAACAAGTGCAGGTGATATTAATATAACGGCATCAAGCGCCAGTCAAACATTAACTGTTGTATCAAACGCAACATCGACCGGTGGTCTATTAGCCGCAGCTAGCTCTACCACTGAAGTTACTCAGACAACTACTGCAGTTACGGAAACTGCAGGGAAATTTGTGTCTGACCTCGATATTAAAACTCAAGGTGGCGCACAAACCGCATTGTTAACCATTGATTTAGCCATCGCTGAGATAGATGGACAACGTGCCGATTTGGGTGCCTTGCAAAATCGCTTTGAGCACACTATCTCTAACTTGGCAAATATCGAAGAGAATGTATCTGCATCTCGTAGCCGAATTCGTGACACTGATTTTGCGACTGAAACAGCGCAGATGACGAAGAACCAAATATTGCAACAAGCAGGTACCTCTATTCTTGCTCAAGCGAATCAGTTACCGCAAGCAGCATTAAGCTTGATTGGTTAAGGGTAACGAAAACAGCGGCTTAGTTTTGTAGCCAACCCCTTTAAGCTTCTATCTAAAGGGTTTTGAAAAGTAAGCCGAAATGGACCGTTGCCTGAGAAATCAGCAGCGGTTATTTGCGTTTTGCTACAATTGAAATTATATTATTTGAAGGGAGTAAATCATGAGTATAGAAATGTCGATGAGCACTTCAGACGTTAGTGCCAATAATCAACAATCAAATACGGTCAATTATCGTCAATCTGCTGCTGTTGCTGCTGAAAGCATCAAGGCGGAACAGCAGGAAAAAACTAGCGAGGCTAAAGAATTAGCTAAAATGGCCGATAAAGAAGTTGTGCCGCAATTGAATAAAGAGCAGTTAGAAACGATGGCGCAAAAATTGCAGGATTTTGTTGGCTCGCTTAACAAGGGGCTGGAGTTTAGTGTTCATGAAGACTCTGGGCGCGACGTTATTAAGGTTATCGATAAAAACTCAGGTGATACCGTACGCCAATATCCCTCGGAAGAGGTGCTTGATCTAGTGGCGAGCCTGACGGACGCCGCGGGTACTTTTGTAAACGTTAAGGCGTAATAGCAGCGATTTAATTGTGTTATAGCATAAATATAGAGAGGTTAGTTATGTCAGGCATTTCATTTACAGGTATTGGTTCAGGCATGCCCGTGCAGGATTTAGTGTCGGCGTTTGTTGAAGCCGAGCGTGTACCTTTTCAGCAAAGAATGAACAAAAAAGGAGCCGACTTAACGACAGATATCTCTGCAAATGGCACGCTAAAATCAATATTATCCGACTTGGCAAGTTCATTAAAAAAACTCAAAGACGCTGATAATTATCAGCTGCGCTCTAATACCGGTAGCGATAAATTTGTTGCTATTAAGGCGGACAAAACTGCGCAGCTTGCTAGTTATGACGTTAAGGTCGAAAACCTTGCGCAGGCGCACAAAGTTATGTCAACACCAATTGCTGCCGACACCGCAATCGGTGAGGGGAAAATGACCTTTAAAACGGCAAATAATACGACTGGGTTTGCCATTGATGTGAGTGACACTGATACATTAGCTGATATTCGCGATAAGATTAATATCGCAACCGATAATGACGATATCACAGCGACGATAATTACCGATGGTAATGGCACGCAAAGTCTAGTGATGTCTTCAAATAAAACAGGTCTCAAAAATAAGCTGGAAATTACCGCGACCCAGGCCGATGGAACAACAGCTTTAGATCCTAGCAGTGACTTAAACAAGTTGTTGACACAAGGGGTTGTTGCATCAACATTAATAGAAACAAACCCCGCACTCGACGCTAAAATCATTGTTGACGGGACAATCGTGTTAACCAGTGACACGAATGAATTTAAAGATGCTATTGATGGCGTGACTTTTACCGCTAAAAAAACGCACGGTGTTGACGATGACAATTCAAAGCTTGCAATTACTGAAGATAACAAAATGGTCGCAAAAGAGCTCGAGGCTTTCGTTAATAGCTATAATGAGTATTACGCAACCGCTAAAAAGTTAGGTCAAGCGGGCAGCGACTCTCAGGGCCCAATGTCGGGCGATTCGATGTTACGTGGGGTCACGTCAAAGTTGCGGAGCATGTTGAGCCAATCATTTAGTAAGGACGAACAGGGCGGTAAGTTTGCACTATCTCAGCTGGGCATAGAAGCCGATCAATATGGTAAGCTATCTTTAGACAAAGATGTGCTCAATGATTTAGTTACTGATGATCCTGATGCTGTTCAAAAGTTTTTTGTAGGCACTGAAGATAAGCCTGGCTTTGCAATGACATTCGATTCAATGGTGCAAAGCTACGTTAAAAAAGATGGCTTGATTGATACGAGAATTAAAGGTTTTGAAGGTCAACTCAAAGGTCTCGATGAGGATATGGTGGCATTTTCACAGAAAATGGAAAAATATGAATCTAGATTGCTATCACAATACAATGCAATGGACATGCTAGTTGCTAATATGAATGCGACCAGTGGTTCCCTTATGGCTCAGTTGGATAATATGCCAGGTGTCGTTAGGAGTAGTAAATAAATATTCCACATTTATTGTTTTTTTTGTATTTTGGTGTAATTATTGCTTTGCTTCATGCAAGGAATAATAAGAGACATTAAAATGGCAGGTTCAGAGATAGAAACACTTAAGATGGTGTTGGGGCTTACTTTTCAAAAAAACATCAGTTTTTTTAAAGAAAAAAACACTGCTATTTACAGTGAATTTAATAATTACACCCCCGAAAAGTGGGGGTTAGATATGGATCCACAAGGCTGCCTGAATTTAGGTTGCAACGGCCAATTTGTCTATCCAGATAATCCTCAAATCTCAGCAAAAAAACAAGTTGAAAAATTCCTTGATGATCCCGTTTCAACTAAATTTAAATTGGCATATTCCTGGCACAACCGAAGCCTCGAGCATATACATGGGATTGTTGTTGAGCATATTGATGATCTGGCGAAACCATTTATTGAAAGTAATTCCAATCAGGGGACTGATAAACTAGCCACTTACCCGTTAGTTTGTTGCCTGGGAATAGGCATGGGATTCCATCTGGAAGAGTTAGTCAAACAAGATATTCATTGTTTATCGATTTTTGAACCCAATAAAGACTTTTTCTATGCATCACTCCACCTTATTGATTATACATGGCTGTTTGAACAGTTTTCTCAGGGAAATCGCCATTTAACACTCGTTGTTGGTCAAACAACTAACGATTATTTATATAGTCTGTTTGAGTTTGCGCAGCAGCGAGGTAATCATCATTTTGCTAATTTGCCAATATTCACCCATTATGAAAGCGACTCAATGAGTGACATCCTGACGCAATTAAGTAATAACGTCTCGATGCTCTATACTGGATTTGGCTTTTGTGAGGACGAAATACAGTCCCACAGAAACAGTTTAATTAACGCGTTAGGTAATAGAACCTTTTTTCTCGATTCCATGCAACAGCAAACGTCTGTTAAGTTAAAAAACGTAATTATTTGTGGCGCCGGACCGAGTTTAGATGAGAGCTATGACTTTATTAACGAAAATAGAGATAACGCATTAGTCATATCTTGCGGTACGTCACTAAGAGCATTACACGGTCAAGGAATCACACCCGATATTCATATCGAAGTGGAAAGAACTGAGCACGTTGTTGACTGGCTTACGGAGATCAATGACGAAAAATATCTCCAGAAAATGATCCTAATTGCTCCCAATACCTTGTCTAAAAAAGTTTGTGAGCTCTTTTCATCGGTTCTGATGTATTTAAAACCCAGAGATGCTGGCTCGGCCTTGCTTAATGAACTATCACCTAATAGGAAGCTTGCAGAATTGATTGGATGCAACCCAACGGTTACTAATGGCGCGATAACAATTGCTAACTTTCTTGGGGCTAAAAACGTATATTTAGCTGGCGTTGATTTGGGCTTTAAAAGTAATACACATCATCATGCTAAAGGCACCGCCTATTATAATACTAGCCGTTCGTTAGCTCAAATGAATGGGGATATTGAAAGGGTAGCGGCACGAGGCGGAACGGTCATGACCACGGAAGTCTTTGACTGGGCGAGAATAAATATCGAAAACGTGATTGAGCATAGCCCTGATATGCGTGTATTTAATTGTTCTGATGGGGTTGTGATTGAAGGTGCGGAACTAGTGAACCCTACTGACATCGCGTCTTTGCCAGTCTTTAATCTAAAGCGATATCTGAAAACCCTTAGTTCACCAAAGAATATATACTCAGCGTTTTCACGTAAGTTAATAGCCCGCACATTAGTAAAAAATATAATGCAAAGCGACGAACTCATTAAATATTTAGTCCAAAGAGAACGCCAAAATTACGCGAAAATAAGTTTTGAGCATTTATTGGAATATTTTTTAGATAATAACCTAGCTCTAGCGCAAAAAAGCGGCAATGATAATTTAGTTGCAAGTCGACTCTTAAGCGGTAGCCTTAATTATATTCAAATTATTATTATCGGTAATCTTTTTCGAATACATTCTCAAGCTGATCGTAATGAATATATAGAACAGGCACTCATAATAATGAAAGCACATTTCGAAGAGCTCAATGGCTTTATTACCAAGCAACTTAGCCTAAAGGCACAAAAAGGCGGTGCTAAATGTTAAACGGTGCTCAAGAAAATTTAGTTGCGGTATATAGTGATATACTAAAAGCGCTCAGTGACAACATTAACCACAATGAAGATATTAACCGCTATTTAAGTCGAGCGCCGGATATCACTGATAACCTTCTGGCGTATGAAAGGTTTGGATTTTATTCCCCGTTAATTAAATCAACTAATGCGAAGCAAATAGCAAAGCGTATACCATCTTCAGTGTTAACTGACATAGTGTTGTCGTCTATGCTTAAATCAATACTATCATTTGAAGTAGCTTCGTTGGGAAAAGAGGAGTACTGGAAGGATGTCGTCGTACTTGCGACGCGCTATACAATAGTTACTCAATACTTTTCCCCCAACATTCAAACTTCCGAGTGCACATTGAAATCACTATGCTACGCATCGATGTTACTGGAAAATAAAAGCGAATACTCCAAAGTGTTACTTAAATTAATAGGCCGTTATAACGTGATTGGAACGTTTAATGCCATTGAGTACATAAAATCATTGCATAACACTGAGCATTCAGATTTTCGATTGCTATCAATGGGCTTGAAATGTTTTTCTAACGAGGCACTAGAAGAACAATTTGTAGAATTAGAAAATGGACGTCGTTTTTGTTTAACTAATTTTCTAGCTCTACCGATGACTAAAGTTGATTCTGCATTCATTGGTGGCTTCTGGGCTATGCATAGCTATAAGAAATTCACTGAATTCTTACCAAAAGAGAGCGACAAACTCCATTATTATTAATGGTGGTGAACCGTTATCAAAATTTGTACTTGTCAGGTTGGGATTTGCACTAAATTGATTCGAGCTTATACACATCAATAACTTTAGAGGTCCAATGAGCGCACATAATAGCCATTTTTTCTCTCGTGATAGCGGGGAGAGGTGTGATGAACACTGCGAACTTTATATCGGCTAACTTGTTACTAGAATAAATAGGTTGGCCTAGATAGCTGTGATTTGATAATTCATAATCAAATAGAATGAGTTTTTTTTCTTGGATTAACGAAATCAGTTGTGGCGTATTCTTAAATAAGAGAAAAGCATCACCCCCGATCCCCCATAGGCCAGCAATCCCGTTTTTGTCTATTTCGTGGATGATCTTTTTGGCAAGCAACTGATGTTGCAATGTTACTTGAGTTAGTTGTAATTTCACTGCGTTGGCAGCGGTGATTAATGTTTTTTTATTGGCCGATAGTTTGCTTGTTTTTTCCATTAACACTAACATTCTCGGTATTGATTTTGTCATAATTTGTCGCGTTTTTATTATCTTTAATCCAGCCTGCTGGGCAATATTGGCTAAGCTATCTTTTGTGTAATAGTGTATATGCTGACCGTGAACGACGCTGGTAAAGGCCAAATTAGACAGATCTGTATCAGGGCTGCAATCAGGGACTTCAATAAATATTTTTCCCATGCTAGATAGATTATTGGCGATGCAAGATAAAAAAGTAACAGGATCTATCACATGTTCTAGTACATGTGTCGATATAGCCAGGTCAATTCCTCCATACCAAAATTTATTAGGGATATTATCTAGTGAGTTAAGATCCCACAACATTGTATTGACTGTCTCATCCTCAATCATTGGGTGATAATCGATCCCTGTTAATGCCCCTGTACTTATTTGATGCTTCTTAATTTCTTTAAATATATTGCCGCTGCCACAACCAAAGTCGACAATATTACTGATATCCGTAATATGCTCTTTAAAAAAATCGATCATTTGATCATATGCCGTTTTTTCATTTTTCTTCGGTAAAAAAAACATCGAAGGTGTGCGTACATCACTAAAATAAAGACACGAAAAGATATAATCGTCATAAACTGACGTAACTTGTACATGACCACAGTGCTCACACTCTCCGATAGGAAAATTTATTTCCAATCGAGTTATTTCTTTTTGCTCTTTATTCCAAATGCCAGAATAAAGCGTGTCTATAGGAGCCCAGGCGATTTTCTTACAGACTTGGCAATGTTGAGTTGCTTTAAACATGTTAAATTCACCGTGAAATTATTGTGCTATAAGGAATATATATCGATGGTGTTTTTCCATAACTTACTTATTTTATTCATTTTTACTCGCGTTTCAACAAGTAATGGTGATAAGTAAACTGTACCCGCGAATTGCGGTATGTCGCTACTACATTTGATCCACTGACCAAGATAGCGCTTGTTTTTTAACCCATAATCAAACAAAGTGATCTTACCTTGCTGAACTAATTCCTCTAATACTTTGTTCTGCGCTAATAACGCATAAAAATCAGCTCCTAAGCCCCAAATCGCAACGGCTTTATTTGAACGAATAGACTCTATGAGTATTGCTGCCAACTTTTGCCTTTTATTATTACAGCCTGTTTGGTAATGAATGATGGTGTCCCTAGCGGAAGTTTTTTTATCGTTAAGCGGTGTTTTATTATCGGAGTTCAAACTCAGTAGAACTTTTAACCTGGGGATGTACCCAGTGGTTGTTTGTCGTAATTTAAGGACTTTTAGCCCTGCTTTGTTGGCGATGTTAGTTAAAGATTCCACCGTAAAATAGTGAATATGCTGTAAATTGACTAAGTTACTCATGCCGATAAATTCTTGTTGATGACGCTGTGAAAAATCGGGAACCTCAATAAATATTTGACCATTTATCGTTAGGTGTTGCTTTATTTTGGTCAAAAAATCGACGGGGTTGATAACATGCTCAAGCACATGTGAAGCCATCGCGATGTCTATTCCCTTTGGCCAATGATTTTTTGATAGGGTTCCAAGCTGATTGAGATCGTGAGATAGAAAGGTGCTGTTGTTGTCAGACATGCGATGATTAAAATCAATACCAATCAGGTTTAACGATGGTTCAATCGCTTTCGCGCTTGATAATAGTTTTCCTTCACCACAACCAAAGTCGACAATGGTATTACCTTTCGTCAAGCTATGACTTACGAACTCTATCATTTGGTCATAAGGGAGATCATCACCAATGAGTGACTCATGCCACATAACGGATTCTTGGGTGGAGTGAAAATATAGCTTATTGAATAGTTTGTCATCATATACACCGCTTACTTGGACATGGTTACAGGTCTCGCATTCAACAAGCGGGTAGAGCATTGTATCGCGGTGAATTATTTCAGTGCTGTTGTTCCAAGTGCCAAATGAAATATTGGAAAAGTGATTTAACTCTAGTGAATTGCATGCCTTACAAGGTGTAGCTAACATTAATTGCTTCCTAAGTCGTAATGCCACCGTCTATGGTGATGGTCTGTCCTGTTATAAATGCTGCGCCATCACTAAGCATAAAAATTATTGTCGGAGTGATATCATTTACGGTGCCCAGCCTATGCATTGGTGTTCGACGAATGATTTGTTGGCGTTTCTTATCGGAAAGGGTCGAAGACATTTCTGTCTCTAAATAGCCCGGTGCAATCGAATTGACGGTAATATTTCGGCGACCGTTCTCCCGCGCTAGCGCTCTGGTTAAACCATCCAACCCTGCTTTTGTCGCCGAGTAAGCGGCAAGCCCAGTGTAACCACGTGAACCTATAATCGAACTGATATTTATTATTCGACCTGCTCTATTATTCAATAGCATAACACGCAGCACTTCTCTGGCTAAAAATAATGCGCCGGTTAGGTTTATTTGTATAAGCTCCTGGCTATCCACATTAGGAAACGATGCTAATACACCTTCTTTGGCAATTCCAGCATTGTTAATTAGCCCCCATAACGGAATATCGCCAGCCCATAAACATGCTTGGCGAACAAAGGTTGCAGTTTGCTCTGCACTACCTATTTCTGCTTTAAACCACTTAAATTGAGAATACTCCTGCTCGATCTCTTCAATGGCGGCGCTCTTTGTGCGGCTACAGGTAGACACGGTATACCCTGCGTGTAGTAAGCTTTGTACGATACCAAGCCCTAACCCTCTACTACCGCCACTTACAATTATATGTTTCATATCAATGCCTTTGTTTTTTTCCTACATTATTGAGCGCTATCTGTGCTGTAAACTCAATAATTCTTGGTCGTTTCGCAGGTTCAAGGTCTTGCGAAAAATGTCTTAATGCTTGCGCTGCGGCTGATTGATCAGCTGCTTGGATCTCAACGCCAATGATATATCCAGTAATGGGGTTTTTTTTGGCAAAAATCCGCGCATCATCTATCGCTGGCAGTTCGAGTATGCTTCGCTCTAACTGTTCAAGATTAACTTTATGACCACCTACATTGATGACATTATCTCGACGTCCTATAAAATGAATACGCTGTTGATCCCACTCTACAAGATCTCCTGTATCTACCTTTTTTCCATTTTTACTGAGCTGTAAACAATTATTGGCAATTGATAATCTCCAACCTGACAGTTCTTTTCCTAACCAAAGCGCACTGAATCCTGCTAGTTTATCCTTCACTGAAAATATAACGCCTGTTTCTGTGGTGGCATAGATATGGCGAATAGCCGCTTGTGGAAAAACGGCTACGGTGGCGTTAATGGTAGCTTGATCGGTTATTTCACCACCAAAACTGATAATTGTTAATGGCGGTATTGTTTGATCCCAAGCCATTAGCATGGCTCTAAAGTATGAGGGCGTAGCACAAATAGCGGTTACATTCTGGCGGCAAGCTAATAACGTCTTTTCTTGAATTGATGAATCAACATCAGTAATTAGTACATCACCGCAGATAATAGTTTGCAAAATAACTTGTAAGCCCGCATAACTCATGGGGTGATAACATAATAACCAGCGGGTTAAACCTGTACGCTTAGTATTTATTGGCAGTAATTGCCTCATTTGATGGAATACTAGTTTTGGTGAGCCTGTGGTTCCTGATGTAAATAGCCCGACGCAGAAATTCGTTGGGAGCTTTTTCTTATCATAACTATCGCTGCTGCGTACAAATATAATCGGTATATCAGCTTGCTGGGCGGTCAACATTGCATTAATCATTTGACTAACAATACGCTCATTGTTTGAACTCTGATCAAATTTCAGCTCTATATAACGACTATCACTTTTGGTCATACATGGTTCAAAATCACTAAATTCGTGTGATTTATTGGGCTCGATAAGTTGAAAGTCACTGGAAATTTTTAACAACATTAGCTTGCTTGCTCATAGAGTAATATTAGTTGTTCTAAGCTATGAAAAGTTTTAAAGCCCTGTTTAAACGGATCTAATCCCGTTGTGATCTCAAGGCTAACAATAAGTGTCGCTAAATCGAGCGAGTCCATCGGCAAATCACCTAAAAAGGTCGACTCCAATGTTAACTTGATCTCGCTGTAGCCTTTATTGATAAGAATTTTTTTTGTTTCATCAAAAATTATTTGCTTAATATTCACTTTTTCCCCAATCGCTAAATGCCGCTCTAATTTTATCTAGGCTAAAATGTTGTTTTTGTGTGGACCAATCTTGCTTGAGCTGCTCGAAAATGTGCACATCGTGTAGTTGACCATCTTTACTGATGTGCTCTTTTAATAAACCGACCAATCGTGTTTTATGTAATTTCTGAAGTTTAATAACCTTAACATTGGCATCAAGTATATAATTAACAATTTTGTTTAGGTTTAGCTCATGAAATACATAATTACAGACATAGGTATGAAGGGTAACGCCATATTTCAAGCGCGCTTCTTTTGTGTAAATGTAAGAGCCAGTGCTACATCGTTGATGAAAATAGTCTATATCGCTAAAACATAGGAAACCAACCGAATGTCCTTCATCTTGAATCATATAGGCACGGTAATCTTTCTTAGTCGATATCGTGTTGACCCATTCTATTTGTTTTTCAAGACTTGGGTTTTCAATATCGGTAAACATATGCTTGGTTATTTCTGGTGAAGTACGCCACTGTAGCAATAGTTGAGCATCACCGGTATCTATTCGTTTAAAATTTAATGCCATAAATATTGCCCCTAATTGGCTAAATATCCGCCATCAACGGGTAAGGTAACAGCGTTAATCCATTGTGCTGCATCACTAAGTAAAAAGGCAATTGCGTTGGCAACATCTTCTGGTTTACCAATGCCCATCGGGTGTTGGTCTAAGATATATTGATATTGAGCGTCGTTAAGCTCTTGTTTTGTACGCCTTGCCATCTCTGTATCAACCAGTGCTGGTGCAACACAGTTCACGCGAATATTATCTCTTAGTAATTCCATTGATAAGCCGCGAGTTAAAGACATTAAGCCCGCTTTGCTGCTGCCGTACACTACATTACCTGTCTGGCCAATTAACCCTGCAATCGACGCAACAAATACAATAGCGCCCGCTTTACTTTTATCGCGACGTTGCCGAAATCCTTTGCATATAGCCATCGCGCTGGCTAAATTGATATGCATAGTTTGATCAAAGAAATCTTGATCAAACAAGCGGATAGGTTTGGTGATTTGCACGCCCGAACAATGTACAAAGCAGTCTAAATAGCCTTGCTCTTTAGATATTGATTTCACCCAATCACATAGCTCATCTATTGCGCTCATATCAAAAGGTGCAACATGATGGCCAATGCCATCGAGTAGTGCTAATGTTTGTTCCAACTGAGCTATGTCGCGCCCATTGAGCACTATTTTTGCACCTCGTTGCGCCAACAATACAGCACACGCCCTACCAATTCCGGTTGATGCGCCAGTTATTAGTACTCGCTTACCGACAAAGTCCATTGGTTGCTGGTCTATGATCATTATGCGGCTAAATGCTCTTTTACTAACGAAATAAGATCGGCTACAGTTTGAATTTTTTCTAATTTGTCACCCTCTATAACAATGTCAAAATTCTCGTCTGCCATAGCAATAACACTTAAAAATGCTAGAGAATCCCATTCATCAATATCTGATAGCACTTCATCACCTTTAAGGCTATTTGGGTCTAATTCTAAGATTTCTTCTAGTTCGTTTAAAAACTCTTGCTTATTCATGGTCTCTTTCCTGTAAATATCGTTTAAATTTTCTAAGCTGTAAATTATATCGGCTTAGATTAATAATTCTATAGCTTAATGTGATAGGTGTTGGATTACGTTGGCGTTGATTTTTGCGAGTTGATTGTCGTTAAGCAATATATTGCAGATATATTCTGGGCTCGCATTTTGCCATCGATTGCCTAAGCGTTTAATCAAAGCTGTAACGAGAATAAAATCGTCGAGCTCATCGACGCATAATCGAAATTTACTCCAACGTTTATTTTCCCCAATCACGCGCACTATGTTATAAGTGCTCGGATTGCTATATAAGTATAACGTGACATGTTCTTTTTCTGCTGCGCTATTAGCGTATTTAAAGGCATCGGTTAGCATTTTCATACTAAATACTTCAACATCAAAACCACGCGGGAAATAATCGAGGCTTATATGTGTATATTGATTGCTCGCCCCCGATAGTTGCGTTGAAATGGCTTGGTCGATTAATGAAGAGCAAATTAAAGGACAATCGCCAGTCAGTCGCACAATGATGTCTTGTGGTTGTGCATTTTTCGCTATTGCACATTGATAGAAACGCTCTAATACATTATGTTCATCGCCAAGGTAATATTGCTGTTTATGTTGTTTACAATATTCAACCAAAGGAACGTCTAGGCTTGAATTAGTCGTCGCGATAATATGATGGTCAATGAGCTTTGAGTTTTTCACGCGTTCAATGTGATAAGCGATTAGCGGGCGTTGCTCTATCTGCTTTAGCACCTTGCCGGGTAATCTAGTTGAACCCATTCTCGCTTGGGTAATACAAATTACCTTCATGTATTATCCAGTTCAGATAATTTTATTGCAATATGCTTCGCCTTTACCGGGCTACCAAAAGAGATATCTTGGGTTGCTTTTTGCCCGATAATTTGTGGTAAATAGCGAGTATGAAGTCCTAAACCTGGCCTCACTGAACGTACGTTATTTTTGGTAAACACTTCACCTTTTTCTATATCTTGATTTACATACAGAGAACGCCGAAAACTTCGACCTCCCGCTTCGCTAGGCTTGATGGCATAGCCAGCTTTTCCGATGGCGCTGTACGCCAGTTGAGCATCATTAACCATCCGCTTGAACTGCTGTGGTTCTAACGAAAACGCGGCATCAACTGAGCCGTCATTGCGATCTAATGTAAAGTGTTTTTCAATAATATTGGCACCAATAGCAACTGCCGTGACGCTCGCTATATTGTCACTCGTGTGATCGCTTAGCCCTGTTGGGAGCTCAAATCGACTGCGGAGATCGCCGATTGTCGCAAGGTTGCAATCTTCTAGCGGGGTAGGGTAACCGCTAACACAATGTAATATTGCGAGCTGGGTTCCTCCAGCATCGGCAATCGTATTTACCGCTTCTTCGATTTCTTCAAGGGTTGCTAAACCGGTTGAAATGATAATTGGTTTACCTGTTTGTGCGACACGTTTGAGCAACCCCATATCGTTTATCTCAAACGAGGCAATTTTATAAGCAGGACAGTTTAGTGATTCGAGTAAATCTACCGCAGTATCATCAAATGGTGAAGAAAACAGAGTGACATTGTGGGACTTTGCTCTTTCAAATAACGCTTCGTGCCATTCCCAAGGAGTGTGAGCTTCTTGGTAAAGGTCGTGTAAAGTGCGATTAGCCCATAATCCACCCTCGATAATGAAACCGGGGCCATCGTGTTTAAGAGTAATAGTGTCTGGCGTATAAGTTTGAATTTTTATCGCCTCTGCCCCCGCGTTTACCGCCGCATCAATCATTGTTAATGCTTGTTCCAAACTTCCTTTATGATTACCAGAAAGCTCCGCAATAATATAAGGTGCTTGGCCCATGCCAATGGTACGCCCTGCAATTGAAATGGTTTTATCGAACATTGATTTTATACCCTGTTTTTTTCGCCAATATCTTGTCGCCATGCATTATGAAAGTGTTTAATACGATCTTCACACTTCCCTAATAAACCTTCACTGTCAGTAAGTGGCATGTTAGTTTGGCATGATTCTGCTATCACTCGGTCTTCCTCTAAAATATTATGGTTGAATTGCGTGAAATTGAGTTTGACCGCCGCTTTTATCGCATCGCTACTGTGGGTTCCGTCTTCTCTGCGCATCATGCTTAAATTAAAATTTAACTGTGACTTAGTTGGGCTAACAGGTTGGTATGTTTGCAAAGACATTAAATACCCGTTTGTTAGCCCTATTGCTAAGTTGGGGTAAATGAAGAAATGATTATATTCATTATAAAGTTCATTTTGCATTAACTTAAGATGTTTTTTCGCTTTAGCCCACCATTTTTTTGGCTGTTCTTGTAAGGGAGTATGGCCTGTTGAGTGGCCATTGAAATATTCAATTTCACACTCTGCTTTGGCAAATTTAGCGAATGTTTCAGGGTGAGTACCGGCCACATGATAAACCTCAAGGACTGTCTCACAGGCTAACTTCCAATTAGTTTGCCACTGATAAGAGCCATCCTCAACATAATCAGAAAATTCAGTGGAAATGTGTTGTAAAATGGAGAAGTACGGGCCCAAAAATTGTTCTAAGCTTTCTTGTTTTTTTATGATGCGGACAAAGATTAGGTTGCCGCAAAAAGCCAAATCAAAATGTCGTAATGCTAATGACTTTTTGGCCTGCTCATCAAGTGAAAAATCACTCTTATTTTGCGGTACACCTGCTAAATCACCATTCTTTTTATAGCTCCAGCAATGGTAAGGACACACCAATGGACTATTACCTTGAACTGCTGTTTTCAACTTGGCCTTACGGTGACTGCAAATATTGAGTAATGCATTAATGTCGCCATTAAAATTTTGAACGACCACGGGGGTGTTGCCAATTTGCAATGTTAGATAGTCATTGTTGTTAGCGACTTGATGTTTAAACCCAGAAAAAATCCAGTTATTTTCAAATACATCTCTTTGTTCTTGTTCAAATATTGTTGGTTGATAATAACTAGTGGGGTGAATTGATTTTACGGCTATCATTTTTCATCCATTTTTTGCAAGCTCAAGGACAGCACGTCTATTATACGTCGGCAACCTTGGCTATCAATTAGTTGGCTAGCGAAATCGCTCATCTTTTTTCGCCGACATTTATCATACCAAATATTTTGACATATTGATTTGATTCCGGTCAAAAGTGTATGATTTTCTTGAGTAATAGCACCTAGAGTGTAACTTCTAAGGTCTACTGTTTGATACCAAGTATTATTTAGCGGGGAAGTCAATGCACCCACTTGATTGTCCGCGACAATCATGGCTAATGTTGGAACCCCTAATGATGCAAGCTCTCCTAATGTGCCGCCTGCCGCAGAAATTGAAAAACCAGCGTCCGCCATAATTCGAGCGACCGAAGGTGGGTTGATAACAATGTTAAAGGTAGCGTTTGTTCGGGCTAATTGTTCCAACTCCGATATATTTGGATGCTGTCGATCGGCCAATAATAAGAGTATATCAACAGTGGGTAATGCTGCTAAAACACACTTACAGAGAGGCAGGGCAAGTGATTTTATATCTGTGCCACCAAGAGTGATTAAAACCTTTGGCCGTTGTAAAATTCCCGCCGGTTGAACGTGCGTGAACTCTTCTCTTAGGAGGGTATATTGCGGCCCCAAACAAAAAACTGCATTTGGGGCGCGTATTTTATATTCATCCAACTTTGCATTAGGAGCAGGATTGATGACTAAATCTGCATATTTGATATCATGTTCCAAATTGTCATCTAGTAGCGCTTTGTAACAATTAAGAGCGGATAGCTGAATGCGATCATTTGCATTTAGCTGATAGTCATCGATAAAGATGGCTATTGGTTGGGCTGATTCAATTTGCGAAAAGCTTAAATCTTTATTTAATTTTTGTGTGATAAAACCGCATTGCTTAATTTTATCTAAGATGACGCTATCACAGAATCGATAATAGAATAAGATTCGATAATTTACTTTAGCGGCCTGTGCGATGGCGATCAAGCGCATCACATGACCAGCCCCTATTTTTGCCGATGCGTTGGCATAAAACGCTAGTGTAGGATTACCCGGCAAGATAGCCACCGTCTACCGGTAGTGTGATGCCAGTAGTATTCGCGCTTAGTTCGCTGAGTAAAAAACAGACGCTATGGGCAACATTTTCTGGGCTGCTTATACCAAGTGGATGTGCGGCGATTAGTTTCTGAGCTTGCTCGGTCCCCAACATTTCTAACTGTTTGTCAGCCTTTTTACCACTTACTAGCGCTGGCGCGACACAATTGACGCGAATTGATTTGGGTGCAAGCTCTATCGCGGTTGATTGTACCATCGAAGATAAAGCGGCCTTAGAAGCTGCATATAAGGTTCTCGCTTTAAGGCCGCGGCTCCCAGCGGCTGAGCCGATAAAAACAAGGCTGGCATTTTTATGGTAGTGCTTGGGTTTTGATAGAGCCGCGCACAGTAGTAATGCAGCGGAGAAGTTAAGATCAAAATAATGACTTATTTGTTCAGGCTTTATCGTCCTTAATGGGCTATATCCTTGATGGCTGGCACTATGCACCAACCCATCGATTGGCCCATGCAAAGAAATTAATTGTTTAACCCACGAACTAATATCGTCAAGTTTGGTTAAATCAAATGGACAACATACGTGATTTGGTTGTTTCAAGAGATTCTTTGTATGATTGAGCGCGTCAATTCGTCGCCCAACCAACAAAAGCTTTGCGCCTTGTTGATCTAGTTTTTTACAGATGGCTAATCCAATATCCGAATCTACGGATGCACCAGTGATAAGGATTAATTTACCGCTTAAATTCATGGTTATGACTCAATGTTTGCAGAGTACAATATTTACATTGTACTCTTTTTTATTGTATTAAGGTCAGAGCAGGGAAGTCGTCATCGATTTCAATTATTTGCGGACTAACTTGCAGCGCCATATCTAAGATGATTGCCCCCCACGACCAACCCACACCAAAACCACCTAATAGCACTTTGCGTGGTTTATCTTGAAAATAGTCAGTCAGTTGATGGCAAATGGCTAGTGGAACCGATGCACTGGAAGTATTGCCAAATTTTTCCATATCAATCAAATATCTATCTTTTGGGAATTTAGCCTTCTTACGCAAGTGTTCAAGAATGAATTGATTGGCTTGGTGCATAACAACCATATCAATCTCATCTTTATCTATGCCCGCAAGTGCGAGAACATCTTTGATTAACTTAGGCACCACCTTTAATGTGAAAGAAAATACCGCTGCACCGTTCAAATGCAAGCGAGATTTTTCATAGAATTCAGGGGGATACTTTGCGAACCCTGATTTGTCAGGCATGATCGGATTACGTCGACCCCCTGCTTCAACAGCAATATGCTGTCCTCCTGTACCATCCGTGCCAAATACGGCGTACGAATCGCTATGTTTTTCGTCGAACTCGAATGCGGTTGCTACGCCTGCATCTCCAAATAAGGGTAATGTACCTCGGTCATTCTCACATAGGTGGCGGCTTGAAGTATCGCCACATAACACCAAGGCACGCTTACCATTTGAACCATTGAGCAACTGGCTCGCCATCCAAGACGCATAAACAAATCCCGAACAACCTAAACTTACATCTAAGCAAGCCGCCGAACTGGATAAACCAAGGCGTGCTTGCATTAAGCATGCTGTAGCAGGTAATGCGTAATCAGAATCTTGAGATACATATAACAAGACATCAACAGTTGAAGGATCCCAACACAGACGCTTTAATAGTGCTTGTGCCGCAGCTACGCACATGTCTGATGCACATAAATGCTTGGGTAATATCCGACGACTATGAATCCCTGTACTGGAATATATTTTATCGGCTTCTTCTTGGCTAAATATTTCTGGGGTATCGACGTAAGAATGTCGGTGGGGAGGAATTGCTGCTTGCATCCCTACTATCTTGACCGATTTGATCACTGCTTCCATTTCGAACCTACTGAAATTTAATATAAATGCTATATAAATTTACTATATCATTGAATATAATACGATGAAAGTGCATTGTTTGTATGGGATACAGCACTATTTTTTATCACATAGAGATTGATAATGACCATTAGCACTATTAAAGACATCGCGATAACGGGAATTGTATCAATTATACCAGCTGTCGAAAAAATTAATCTTGCTGGACTGTCTGGCGTTCAAAAACAAGACATGGAACGTATTGTTGCCTCTACAGGGATTGAAGCTCGTAGAGTGGTTGAACCACAACAAACATGCTTAGACTTAGCCGTTATTGCAAGCCAACAATTAATTAGCGATATGGCGTGGCAAGATGAAGACATTGCTTTGGTTATTTTCGTCACACAAACTCCTGATTTCCCCTTTCCTGGCAATGCAATCCAACTCCAACATAAGTTAAGCTTAAGCAAAGGAACCGTGGCGTTTGATGTTAATTTGGGTTGCTCAGGCTTTGTATACGGATTGTGGCAAATTTCACAACTTCTCTCTGGGCTAGATGGTAACAAAGCGTTGCTCATTGTGGGAGATACTACGAGTTTACAATTGAATCAACAAAATAGAGCCGTGGCCCCTTTATTTGGTGATGCCGTAAGTGTCGTCGCTATTGAAAAAAGTAATAGCGGCAACGAAATGGTATTTTCGCTGGGGAGTGATGGCTCAGGCGCACCTTATCTCGTGCAGCCTAATGGTGGGGCAAGAGAACCAAATGAGCAAGCAGAACTCTTTATGGATGGTACTCAAGTTTTCGTTTTCACCTTAAAAGAAGTCCCTAAATCGATAGTTGCATGTCTCGCAGAAAAAAATTGGCAAGTGCAGGATATTGATTACTGCGTTATGCACCAAGCTAATGAAATGATGCTAAAGCATTTAGGCGATAAGCTTAGCTTAAGCAAGGAGCAGTTGGTTATTTCTATGGGGAAAGTAGGTAATACCTCATCGGCATCAATTCCACTGGCGTTATGTCTAAGCTTGTCAGAGCAATTAACGTCATCACCTTGCAAGGTGATATTTTCAGGGTTTGGTGTTGGGTGGTCATGGGGAAGTGTTGCATTGAACATTGAACCGCTAAAAACGTGCAGTTTAATTGATTTACGCTATTAAGTATGTTGCCACATTTAAGAGTGAACATTTAATTAGAAACGAAGTGTTGCCGTTATTTTGGTTGGGTGTCACGTTAGACGAATTACAGCCAATCGCGGTTTATTGTAATAGATGGAGAGTAAATTAGTGTTAGTTAGCGTTATTATTCCCGTATATAATGCGGAAAAACACATTAAACAAGCGATTGATTCAGCGTTGGCACAATCGAACGGCTTCGACATTGAAATAATATGCATCGATGATGGTTCAACAGATCAGTCCGTTAACGTTATCAAAAAGGCTCAGCATGCATTTAATAATATTGTGCTGCTTGAGCAGCTCAATTCTGGACCCGCGAACGCTAGGAATGCTGGGTTAATGCGAGCAACAGGAAAATATATATCTTTTCTTGACGCTGATGACTATATTGACCCTCATGCTTACGAGACGCTTTATCGACGTATAATGTTTGAAGGTGCTGATGTTATCTGCCATGGCCATAAGAGGGTCAAGCCTAATGGTGATTTAATTCAGGAAATGATGTTAACCGAAAAAATATTTAGTGATGGTGCTAAATGCAATTCCTTTATGTGGAGCTTTATCGACAGGTTTGTCCCAAGCGTTTGTGCTGCTATGTACAGTCGTGATTTTTTAATAAAACAATCGATATTGTTTCCTAGCAATACGCATTATGAAGATGCCTTTTTTCTAAAATGCGCGCTATTGAGCTCTTCTAAATCAGTCGTTATTGCAAATGCGTTTTATAACTATGTTCAGTACAACTCATCACGTTCTACCCTTTGGAATAAAAAAAACCTTTTTGATGTCTGTCACTTCTACACGAGCAATTTTGAAACATTTAACATGAGTGACCAAGTAAATGTCTTTTATGAAGAACATGCATTTTTAAATACACTGCAGGCAATAGAGAACAGCAGTTGTAGGCAGTTGTTTATTGAGTTTTTTGCAGGCGAGTTATTTTTAAATACAAAGTTGATAATATATGGCACTGGATCTGCAGGTTCAAGGTTGGCATCGCTGCTCTCAGAGCTTGGCATACAAGAAATTGTTTTTTGTGATACTTATGAGAAGGAAAAAGGAAAGACTGTTCAAGGGATACCACTAGTCCCCCTGCTTGATGTTATTCAAGAGGATGAATATAAAAGCTATAAGATAATTATAGGTTCATGTTACATTGCTGATATTATGGGTAATTTAATTAAGAATAAAGTGACACACAAAATTTACATGCCAAAAATAAGCGATTTCTTTCAATTTATTTTGAATAAAGAGACAGGTAATAGACTTCAATAGTTTTTATCATGAGCGTTAATCTTCTAGAGGGACAAATGTCAGAAAGACCTTTTATTTCAATAATTATACCGACTCGCGATCGGCCGAAACTTGTTGCGCAAGTGCTGAAGTTTTTACAAATACAAACTTTTACTAATTTCGAAGTTATTGTCTCTGATAATGGACTAAACGACTATTGCGAGAATGACGTTCTTCCTTATTTAGCTGATAATAGATTCAGCTACAAACGCCCGCCAGTGCCTATGAATATGTGTGATCATTGGGACTTTGCAGTGGAAGGTGCACTAGGTGAATATATCACAGTTTTTTGCGAAAAGTTTATTTTACGACCTGATGCACTTAGTATTTTATATGATATATCGATGCAAACTGACGCTGATATATTAACCTGGCAATATGATATTTTTGCTGATGCAAAATTCGTCGATAATCAATTAGAAGGTGATTATCATCCATATATTAAACCTGTTGATTATATTGAATATTCAGCAAGTGATATGTTGCAACGCTACTTCTCACTTGATATACCATTATTTTCAAGGCGTGATGGAAATCGAAATAGTTATGGGAAAATATACTCCGGGTGTGTGAAGACTAGTATTTTATCAAAAGTGAAGAAAAAATACGGCCGCGCTTTCTATCCGACTAGCCCAGACTATACATCGATGTTCGCATTGTTAAATGAAAGTAAAATGTGCATAGATGTATCTCAAAGTCTTATGCTTTTAATTGCACTGAAAGGGGCCTCAAACGGCGAAGCAACACAGTCGTCATTAATAAAGGCTCGGGAATACTTGGAAGACTATTGTTCTGATTTTAATTCATTTATAAATACATTACCGATCAAGGGTTGTTGGGTAGGGCCTCACATTCACATAGCATCTGATCTTTTAGCCATGCAGGAAATAGCGACAGATGGGCCAATTAAACATTTTTCATTAGACCATGTAGCATTAGCATTTTGGGCCAAAAACGATATGCAAAAAGTTGAGGAGTGGGGTGATGTTGATAAAAATAGTCAACTAAATAGATTAGATGATATTCTATCAACCCCCCAAAATCGTTCACGCTTAAGGTTTCTCAAAGAACAGCTAATTGCAATGGAAAAGCCGTGTATAAATGAAATTTATCATTGTGGTTTGCACAAAATAGATAAATTTGATGTGAATACATCTGCAAATGACTTGGCTAAACTACATTGGATGGAAAGGGTTGCTCCACCGCGGAAAAATATTTGTGGAGAGAAAGTTAGTCTCGATTATGCGGTTCAATATTTTTTTGAATACAACACCAAATCTTATGAATTATTAAATAGTGATATAAAGGACTTGCAATGAAAGCTGTGATTTTAGCGGGTGGTCTTGGTACACGAATAAGCGAAGAGTCTCATCTCAAGCCTAAGCCTATGATTGAAATTGGCGGTAAACCTATTTTGTGGCATATTATGAAAATGTA
>Ga0105359_10001006_pt1 | contig 23711 bp, 24 predicted proteins | sample GOMGulsemesocosm_6_FD_83659 | JGI IMG/M metagenome (GOLD analysis project Ga0105359, IMG submission 83659) | Methane-oxidizing microbial communities from mesocosms in the Gulf of Mexico - GOM8C Gulf of Mexico | ecosystem: Environmental > Aquatic > Marine > Cold seeps | place: Gulf of Mexico...
GAATTAGCTAATCGTTGTTTTAGTGGATATGAAGATATTGTAAATAGCTGTAGTGATGCTTGGAATCAATTTCGTGAAGATAAAAGCAGAGTGATTTCACTCTGCTTTAGGGATTGGGTGGATCTGGAAAGTTAATTAATGGAATTGGTATAAATTGCTCATTTTGTACTGATTTATATCTCTATCTACATGAGTTAACGCTTTTCGGCATTAGCAAAAGCATCTGCGAAAGCGCTGTTACTTGGCTGAACCGTCTGCTTGTTTTGTTGTCGGTGCGCTGGTCTATTATTTCGAATTATCGCATTATCACTATTATGAGACTGAGCACTTTCTTGTTTTGTGGCTCTGTTTTGTTCCTGTGGTTTGTCATGCAAACGCATGGTTAAGGCAATACGTTTTCTTGCTACGTCTATTTCGGTTACTTTCACCTTAACAATTTGCCCTGCTTTTACTACAGTATTGGGATCTTTAACGAACCCATCTGCTAATGCCGAGATATGCACTAAGCCATCTTGGTGTACGCCGACATCGACAAAAGCACCAAAGTTAGTTACGTTGCTGACGATACCTTCAAGCGTCATGCCTACTTCTAGATCGGTTATTTTTTCTACGCCATCTTTAAACGTGGCCGTTTTGAATTCTGGGCGTGGATCGCGGCCTGGTTTTTCAAGCTCTGTAATAATATCAGTGACAGTCGGTAAGCCAAATTGTGCGTTAGTAAAGTCGCTCGGATTAAGTGCATGCAATAGTTCTTTATTACCCATTAAGGTTTCTATTTTATGCCCTGTGGTCTGAGTTATTTGTTTAACGATTGAATAAGCTTCCGGATGAACCCCTGAAGCGTCTAATGCTTCTTTACCACTGTTGATCCGTAAAAACCCTGCGCATTGCTCGAATGCTTTAGGCCCCAATCGTGCGACTTTCTTTAATTCGCTGCGTTTGCTGAATGCGCCATTATCATCGCGGTACTGCACGATATTATTCGCAATGGTTGGGTTCAGTCCTGCAACGCGTGACAGTAACGCTGCAGATGCCATGTTTAAATCTACGCCAACCTTATTTACACAATCTTCGATGACTACATCAAGCTGCTTAGCTAGCAAACTTTGGTTAACATCATGCTGATATTGACCAACGCCAATCGCTTTCGGGTCAATCTTAACTAACTCTGCAAGCGGGTCTTGTAAACGGCGGGCAATGGATACCGCACCTCGAATCGACACATCCAGTTGTGGAAACTCTTTTGCAGCAAGCTCTGAAGCCGAGTAAACCGATGCGCCTGCTTCGCTGACCATAATTTTCTGTAATTTTAATTCAGGGTTTTCTTTGACTAACTCTGCAATTAGCTTATCGGTTTCACGAGAAGCGGTACCGTTACCAATACTGACTAATTTAACGCAGTATTGTTGGCAGAGTTTCTTAATTACTGCTAATGATTGCGCCCATTGCTTTTGCGGTGCATGCGGATAGATAGTGGTGTAATCGAGTAACTTACCTGTGCCGTCAACAATCGCGATCTTGGAACCAGTTCGTAAACCTGGATCTATCGCCAGAGTAATTTTAGGACCTGCTGGTGATGCCATTAATAGTGCAGTTAAATTGGCGGCGAATACTTTGATCGCTTCAATTTCAGCAGACAGCTTCATTTTACCGATTAGCTCTGTTTCCAGTTGGCTTAATAATTTTTGTTTCCAACTACTGTGCACTACCGATTTTAGCCAATCATCCGCAGGACGGTTTTGATAATTAATGCCAAGATGTTTAGCAATAATAACTTCGCAATAGCTGGTTGCTGTTTTCTCAGTTAATTGTGGATCAGCATTGAGTGATATTTGTAATGTACCTTCTGATTTACCACGTAACATAGCGAGCATACGGTGCGATGGGATCTTAGTGATCGCTTCATTATGCTCAAAGTAATCGTTGAACTTACTGGTTGTTTCTTTGTTACCTTTACTTTGGCGAGACTCTAACTCTGCATGACTAAGCAGTTGCCGTCTGACTTTCTCAATTAATTCCGCATCAACACTCGTACGCTCCATCAAGATGAACTTTGCGCCTTCTAATGTCTTCTCTGGGTTTGGAAATTCGCTGTCTGCTTTGCTGTAACTCATTGCTAACTTAGTGGGATCTTGCTGCGGGTTGTCGAGCAAGGTTTGCGCTAATGGTTCTAATCCGGCTTCAATAGCTATCTGGCCTTTGGTGCGACGCTTAGACTTGAACGGCAGGTAGAGATCTTCTAAACGAGTTTTAGTATTAGCTTGCTCAATATCACGTTGTAAAGCAGGAGTGAGTTTGTCCATTTCGCTAATGGCTTTAAGGATGGCTGCACGGCGAGTATCGAGCTCTCTTAAATAAGTAAGACGCTGTTCTAACGTTCTTAATTGGCCATCATCGAGTCCTGATGTAACTTCTTTTCGATAGCGAGCAATAAAAGGGACGGTTGCGCCTTCATCTAATAAGGTGATAGCGGCTTCAACTTGGTGCGTTTTAGCACTGATTTCTTGGGCGATAGTAATGGCTATTTTTGACACGTTTTATCCTTTAATACAGATACATTGCTTGGACTGATAAGTAGCTTAGATCGAATGAATTATGCAAATGCTTGGTACTGGATCTTATTGATGTACCAAACTTTATCGCCATTGGGTGTCTTAACGGTGACTTCGTCATCGACTTCTTTGGCTATCAATGCTTTGGCGATCGGTGAATCGACGGTGACGAAGTTAATTTTTGGATTGAGCTCATCTTTACCGACAATACGGCAACACATAATATCACCGTCATCATCTTCTAATTCAACATAGGCGCCGAAGTAAATCTTGCCTTCTTGTTGCGGGCTGTAATCCACAATTTCCAGTTCTTCTAAGCGTTTAACAAGGAAACGAATCTCTCGGTCTATGCTACGCAGTAAATGTTTATTTTCTTTATAATCTGCATTTTCACTGCGGTCGCCAAGCGAAGCAGCCCAAGATACTACTTTGGTTATGCGTGGGCGCTCTTCACGCCATAGAAATTTCAAACGCTTATCTAAAGTTTCCCAGCCAACGCGAGTGATGAGATTTGATTTTGCCAATGTATTCACCTTGGAATTAGGGTTAATAATATGATCTCTATACCACGATTATGCAGACTTACCAGAAGGCTATACTGCTCAATTCTATATACAAAAATGCCAGCTCAACTTTCATTGAACTGGCACTCTATTATAAACCTAATTACGTAACGAAACCGTGATTAGATATAAACTTCGTTGCGATTAAAGCTGAGGACCTGCAGCAACTAATGCTTGGCCTTCGGCGTTATCAGTAAATTTCTCGAAGTTATTGATAAAGCGCTGTGCTAACGACTTCGCTTTGTCTTCCCATTCTGTCGCATCAGCGTAGGTATCACGAGGATCTAAGATATTGCTATCGCAATCATGCAGTGCTGTAGGAACTTCAAGATTGAAGTAAGGAATTGTTTTGGTTTCTGCTTTTTCGATTGAGCCATCAAGGATCGCATCAATGATGGCGCGAGTATCTTTAATTGAGATACGTTTACCTGTACCGTTCCAACCGGTATTGACAAGGTAAGCTTCAGCACCTGATGCTTCCATACGTTTCACTAACTCTTGACCGTATTTAGTTGGGTGTAGTGATAAGAAAGCAGCACCGAAACAAGCTGAGAATGTCGGTGTCGGTTCGGTAATACCTCGTTCAGTACCGGCTAGTTTCGCTGTGAAGCCAGACAGGAAGTGATATTTAGTCTGCTCAGGTGTTAGTTTAGAAACTGGTGGCAATACACCAAATGCATCTGCACTTAAGAAAATAACTTTATTCGCGTGACCACCTTTTGAGGTCGGTTTAACAATATTTTCAATATGATGAATTGGATATGAAACGCGGGTGTTTTCGGTTTTCGAGCCATCGTTATAATCAACTACACCGCCGTCAAGCACGGTTACGTTTTCTAATAATGCGTCACGACGAATAGCACCAAAAATTTCTGGTTCAGCTTCAGCACTTAGTTTGATGGTCTTGGCGTAGCAGCCGCCTTCAAAGTTGAAAACGCCTTCGTCATCCCAACCGTGTTCATCATCACCGATAAGTTGGCGTTTAGGGTCTGTTGAAAGGGTTGTTTTACCAGTACCTGATAGACCGAAGAAAATAGCGGTCTCACCTTCTGCGCTGACATTTGCTGAGCAATGCATAGAGGCAATACCTTGTAGAGGCAGTAGATAGTTCATGTAAGAGAACATACCTTTTTTCATCTCGCCGCCGTACCAAGTACCGCCAATAAGTTGAATTTTCTCTGTTAAATTGAAGGCAATAAAGTTTTCAGAATTTAGACCGTGCTTTTGCCAATCAGGATTCGTGCATTTAGCGCCGTTCATTACCACGAAATCAGGCTCGTAACTTGCTAGCTCTGTGTCACTTGGACGTATGAACATATTTTTCACGAAATGTGCTTGCCACGCGACTTCAGTAATAAAACGCACCTTGATGCGGGTATTAGTATTTGCACCACAATAAGTATCAACAACGAATAGACGTTTTGTTGAAAGCTGTTGTGTGACAAGTGCTTTTAGGTCGTTCCAAACATCTTGTTCAATGGCTTTGTTGTCATTTTTACCTTGATCTGACCACCATACTGTATCGCGCGTAGTATCATCACGAACAATATATTTATCTTTTGGTGAGCGACCTGTAAAGATACCTGTATCAACTGCAACAGCGCCAGATTCAGTAACAAGACCTTTTTCGTATCCTGTTAAGCCTGCTTTCGTTTCTTCTGCAAAAAGCAGCTCATACGATGGATTGTAAACAACTTCCTCAACATCCTTGATGCCGTATACCGATAAATCGATATTGGCGCCAATAACGGTTCCGTTTTTTTCTGTCATTGGTATCTCCTGGTACAGATTGTAATTAATGTTTCAAATTGAGTTGTGCGCATCGAGTGCGCACTTATTATTTTTTATTTTGGTATTACGTAGGGTGGTGCTTACAATTTTTTTAGAGCTTAAAACTACTTTTAGTGCATTACTTTTTCTGGTGTACCTGAATGTATATCCTCAACATCACCAGCATTAAAAGCATACAGGGAACCACAGTAGTCACAATGCATCTCTATTTGGCCTTTTTCTGCAATAATATCCAGTAGCTCTTCTTTTGCTACGTTAAGTAATGCTGCCGAGCTGCGTTCCTGCGAGCAACCACAGTTAAACGATACTGCTTGTGGGTCGAACAAACGTACTTTTTCTTGGTGATAAAGTCGAACTAACACATCTTCAGCATCAAGATTAAATAATTCATCATCTTTAATCGTTTCAGTTAATGCTGCTAGGTGCTCAAAATCTTCGTGTGAACTTTTCTTGTCGTCTGATGCAGGTAGTTTTTGTAGCATCATGCCAGCCGCTTGTTTTTTATAACCGACTTTACCTGTGCGGAACCATAAACGTGTAGTTAATTGTTCAGACTGCTCGAAATATTGCTCTAAACATGACTGTAGCGTATCTTCACCTAGGTCAACGATACCTTGATAGCGTTCGCCTTTATCTGGCGATATGGTAATAACCATCACGCCTTTACCAATCAATTCTTTTACATTGTTGGTGTCTGGTACTGTGCCATTCCAGCGCGCGATACCACGTAATTCAAGGTCTTCATTGCCGTTAATAACGGCTAGTGTTACTGGACCATCACCTTGCAGTTGCACTGTGATCGAACCTTTGAATTTTAGTGTTGCAGTCAGTAGACTTGTTGCAACTTGTAATTCGCCAAGTAGGCGTTGTACAGGTCTTGGATAGTTCAGGTTTTCTAAAATATCTATAAAGCTTTGCTCAAGTTGTACAATCTCACCACGTACTTGATGATCTTCAAATAGGTAACGGTGTAATAAATCTTTCTGGCTCATAGTGATCTCGATGGCAGGTTAATGATGTTTAATGCGTAATATATCCCGACGTTGTTTCTTGTCGGGACGTTTTTCGGGACTTGGGCTGTACAAAGTATTTAGTTTTCTAGCTATATCATTAGTGGCGCGTTTTTCGATACTGGCTTGAGTTTCTTCATACAATGTTGCGGCTTCTGGCGCTCCTCTCCTTTGTCCGGACAGCTGCTTTACGATCACTTCCTTTTCATCAAAGCCTTGTTTTATTTTTATACTTGCACCAAGCTCAACAATTTTGCTGGGTTTGGATCGCTGTTCGTTGTAGCGGACTTTACCACTTTGAACCATGTCTCTGGCAATTGCGCGAGTTTTATAAAATCGTGCAGCCCAAAGCCATTTATCAAAACGAACAGAGGTATCTTGTTTGGCATCTTTTGACATGTGAATGCGATTTCCAAATAGATGATTAAAACAGCAAAATTATAACAGAAAATTAAACTGGGTAGAGAGTCTTTTATAACGTGAATAGAAACATTTTATTAACTTATGTCAATTGCACATTTCACATTTGTTTAGGGCTGCTTTCATCTGTAAGCTGAATAAAGCTATCTCTCTGATGTAACAAGATTAATGTTTGAACTAACCATTGCTTTGAATATCTATTAAAACGTATTGCAAGCCGCATTATCAGCTTTTTAGGGGGCTCTAAAAGGGATATGCCTTGTGTGTAGGTAGGCATAGCGATAATATTAATTTTATTGTTTTAAAAATTGATGAATATAAAAACAGGGTTGGGATCACTGGAATGGATTATCTTGATGGGGTAAAACAATTTTTTATTAAATTGCCTCAGAATAAAATGGCCACGGTATGTTGTTACAGTTTATTCGCGGTAAGTTGTTATTATGCCGCACTGTTAACTTGGCAATTATTATCAGTTACTGAACAGAGCTCGACTTGGACTCCAGTTGCTAGTACTCAACAGAAAACCACCAATGCATTGAACCTAAATGCGATCAAAAAATTGCAGTTATTTGGTAAAAAACAACAAGACGCTGTTTCTGCTGCTGTCGTGGAAACTATTGATGCACCAAAAACTCGATTACGTTTGACCTTAACGGGTTTGGTCGCAAGCAGCGAACCTAGCCGAGCACTCGCCATTATTGAAAATGCGGGACGCCAAGATACCTATGCTATTGATGAAAGTATTGGTAATACTCGAGCACGTTTAAAGCGGGTATTAACGGATCGCGTATTAATTGAATATCAAGGTAAGCTCGAAACCTTAATGTTGGATGGTGAAATGTTCACTAAAACGACATCAACAACGCGACCTGTAAAACATGATAGTAAACAATCGAAAAATACCGATTTAAGTCAGTTACATGCCGAATTATTGGCGAATCCTGCCAGCATTACTGATTATGTGCGCATATCTCCGGTACGTAGAAATAATGAATTAGTGGGTTATCGAGTCAATCCAGGTCGTAAACCGGCGTTGTTTAAGAATGTAGGATTGTTGCCTAATGATCTTGCTGTATCTTTAAATGGTATAGATCTAACCAATCAAAGCGAAGCATATGGTGCGTTAAAACAGCTTAGAGAAGCCAATGATATTGAACTTACCGTCGAACGAAATAATCAATTACACACAGTTTATTTAACCTTATCACAATAATAATACTGTCTATCAAGAGACGGTCTATTTACAGCGGCTTTAATTTGCGTTCGTAGCTATTAGATAAAAAATAGGTTAAGAAAGGATAATAATGAAATTTACAAATTTTGGACGTATGTCAGCAGGGATTGCAACTGGTCTGCTATTAACTTTCAGCCAGATGTCTCTGGCGGCTGAGTATTCAGCGAGTTTTAAAGGCACAGACATTAATGAGTTTATTAATGTTGTGGGTAAAAACCTGAATAAAACAGTCATTGTCGATCCTAGTGTACGTGGCAAAGTAAACGTACGCAGTTACGACTTATTGAACGAAGAGCAATATTATCAATTCTTTCTTAATGTATTAGATGTTTATGGTTATGCTGTTGTCACTATGGACAATGGCGTACTAAAAGTCATTAAGAGCAAAACAGCGAAAACATCGAGTATTCCTGTTGTAGATGACAGTAATCCTGGTCGTGGTGATGAAATGGTTACGCGCGTTGTGCCTGTACGCAATGTTTCGGTGAGAGAACTTTCGCCGTTATTACGTCAGCTAAATGACAATGCTGGCGGCGGTAATGTGGTGCACTACGAACCGTCAAATGTATTAATGCTGACGGGTCGTGCCGCGGTAGTAAATCGCTTAGTTGAAATTGTGCGTCGGGTTGATAAAGCCGGCGATCAAGAAGTGGATATTATTCATCTTAAATTTGCTTCTTCGAGTGAAATTGTACGTATCGTTGATAACTTATTAAAAGGCGACGGTAAAACTAAAATTCCGAATATTCTTAAGCCTAAAATTGTTGCGGATGATCGTACTAACTCGGTAGTCATCAGTGGCGATCCCAAAGCCCGTCAACGTGTCGCCAGCTTGATCCAACGTTTAGATAATGAATTAGAAAGCACGGGTAATACCCGCGTTATTTATCTGAAATACGCTAATGCCAAAGAGGTGACAGATGTATTAAAAGGTGTAAGTGGTTCTTTAGGGGCTGGAAAGAGCAGCGCTAAGAGTAAATCTAAAACCAGTTCTAATTTAAGCATTGAGTCTCATGAGGACACTAACTCATTAGTGATCACTGCGCAGCCGGATGTTATGCGCACCTTAGAACAAGTCATTAAACAATTAGATATTCGCCGTGCGCAAGTATTGGTTGAAGCGATCATTGTCGAAATTGCCGACGGTGATGGTATTAACTTCGGTATTCAATGGGCGACGGAAGCGGGTGGCACTCAGTACAATAATGGTACGCAGGCATCGCTTTCGACAATCGGTAAAGGGATCTATGATGCCCAAGAGAAAGAAACAACAACTACGACCGTTGTAGATGGAAAAACAACAACTACGACTTCAAAAACTTCCGGTGATGCTTCAGCGTTAGTGGCCGCATTGGGTGGCGTGAATGGTTTAGCCTTGGGGGTGATGAACAGTGCCAAGACGTTTGGTGCGATAATTCAAGCTTCAGCAACCGACTCGAAATCAAATATCCTCTCTACACCCAGTATTATGACGTTAGATAATCAAGAAGCATCGTTCATTGTTGGTGAAGAAGTGCCGGTTATTACTGGTTCATCTGCTAGCTCAGGTAATGATAATCCATTCCAAACTGTTGAACGTAAAGAAGTCGGTATTAAGTTAAAAGTAACCCCACAAATTAATGAAGGTGATGCAGTTCAGTTGAAAATCGAGCAGGAGGTGTCGCAGGTATTAGGTTCAACATCGGTGGATGTCACGTTTGCTAAGCGCCAGATGAACACCACCATTTTGGCTGATAGTGGGCAAACCATCGTGATTGGTGGTTTACTCGATGATCAAGTTACTGAAAGTGTCTCTAAAGTGCCTTTCTTAGGTGACTTGCCTTGGATTGGTAATTTATTTAAATCGACCTCATCGTCAACTAAAAAACGTAACTTAATGGTCTTTTTAAGAGCCACGATTATCCGTGATAATGCTTCTATTCGCGGTTTAAGTAATCGTAAATACAGCTTGATACGCGCACAGCAAATGTTGCAACAAGAAAACGGTGTTGCCTTGATGCCAAATACCAGCGTACCTATTTTGCCTAAATTTAATGAAGATAGAATTATTTCTCCTGAGATCGCTAAATACTTAGAAGAGCAAAACGGTAAATCATTGCAAATTACCCCTTCGACTAAACCTGCTAAAGAAGATGCTGAAAAAGCAGACCAAGAGGCGGAATAGATGAGCGAAGTTGATTTTGATGATGTCAATGAAAGTGATTTATTGCCATTTTCATTTGCCAAAAAATACGGTGTCGTTTTAGGCCAAAGCGAAGATGGCTGGGTGTTATTCCATAAAGCGGGTGTAACTGCGAGTACAGTATTAGAAGTGCGCCGTAACTTAGGTCAGAGCTTTACTATGGTTAAGCTTGCAGACGATGAATTTGAACTCAAGCTAACGGATATTTTTCAACGCGATTCGTCGCAAGCGCGTCAGTTGATGCAAGATATTGGTAATGAGGTTGACTTCTTTACTCTCGCTGAAGAGCTTCCTTCAGAGGAAGATCTTTTAGAGTCTGATGATGATGCGCCGATCATTAAATTGATTAACGCCATGCTCAGTGAAGCCATTAAAGAGGGCGCTTCTGATATACACGTCGAAACCTTTGAACGTTCATTGGTGATCCGTTTCCGTATTGATGGTGTGTTACGAGAAATTTTACGGCCTAATCGTCAGCTTGCTTCGCTACTTATTTCTCGTATTAAAGTAATGTCGAAAATGGATATTGCTGAGAAGCGCATTCCTCAAGATGGCCGCATTTCATTGCGCATTGGTGGTCGTGGTGTTGATGTACGTGTTTCTACTCTACCATCGAGTTTTGGTGAGCGCGTAGTAATGCGTTTATTGGATAAAAATAACGCGAAGTTGGAATTGAAGCATCTTGGTATGACGCTTGAAAATCGTAAAAGCATGTCACAACTAATTCATAAACCGCACGGTATTATTTTAGTTACTGGGCCAACGGGTTCGGGTAAAAGTACCACCTTGTATGCCGCGCTCTCAGACATCAACTCTAAAGATCGTAATATTTTAACAGTTGAAGATCCGATTGAGTATCAGCTTAATGGTATCGGTCAGACTCAGGTTAATCCTAAAGTCGATATGACCTTCTCCCGTGGCCTACGTGCTATTTTACGTCAAGATCCTGATGTGGTGATGATTGGTGAGATTCGTGATTTAGAAACAGCGCAGATTGCGGTGCAAGCCAGTTTAACTGGTCACTTAGTATTATCGACCTTACACACTAATACCGCCGTTGGTGCCACGACACGTTTGCGTGATATGGGCTTAGAACCGTTCCTACTCTCATCGAGTATTTTGGGTGTGCTAGCTCAACGCTTGGTTCGAGTATTGTGTAAGCATTGTCGTGAATCTGCTGTACCGAGTGAACGTGAAGTCGCGCAGCTAGGTTTAGCGGTGATGTCTACAGAGAATCCCTATATCTATCATCCGAAAGGTTGCGAGCATTGTAATAATACCGGTTACAAAGGTCGAACAGGTATCCATGAATTACTGATGATTGACGAAGACGTTCGCGATATGATCCATAACGGTGAAGGAGAACAAAAAGTTGAACATTATATTCGTCAGTTCACACCAAGTATTCGCCAAGATGGCATTGCTAAAGTACTTGAAGGCGTGACCACGCTTGAAGAAGTACTACGCGTAACAAGGGAGGGCTAGTATGCCTGCATTTGCTTATCTCGCCCTTGATAAAAAAGGTAAAAAGCGCAAAGGTGTCATCGAAGCCGATGGCCCTAAGCAAGCGCGCAGTGCGCTAAGAGAGCAACACTTAACGCCGCTGGAAGTGGAAGTTGCTGCAAAAGCAGAGAACAAAAAAGCCAGCGCAGGCTTTAGCTTTAAACGCGGTATTAGTACTGCGGATATGGCGCTATTAACTCGCCAGCTTTCAACACTGATCGCGGCATCATTGCCTCTAGAAGAATCCCTTAAAGCAGTTGCAGAGCAGAGTGAATTACCGCGTATTCAAAATATGGTCTTAGCTGTGCGTAGCCGTGTTGTTGAAGGCCATACCTTAGCTGAAAGTTTTGCAGAATTCCCTCATGTATTTGATGAGCTGTATTGTGCCATGGTAGCGTCAGGTGAAAAATCTGGTCATCTAGATAAGGTACTTAATCGCTTAGCTGATTACACTGAACAACGCCAAAAAATGAGCAATCAGTTAGCTCAAGCTATGATTTACCCCGTCATGTTGACGCTGGTGGCGATTGGGGTTGTATCGTTATTGCTAACCAGTGTGGTACCGAAAGTTGTTGGCCAGTTTGAACATATGGGGCAAGAGCTACCGCAGATCACCCAAATCTTAATCGCGCTATCAGATTTCGTGTCTAACTATGGCGCGTATGTTGTTGTGCTCATTGTATTATTAATTATTGGCAGTAAACGCTTATTGCTGAAGCCCCGTTATCGCTTGGCATTTGATAAACGGATGCTTAGTTTTCCTGTCATAGGTAAAGTCAGTAAGGGGATTAATACCGCCCGATTCTCTCGCACTTTGAGTATTTTAAACGCCAGTGCAGTGCCATTGTTAGAGAGTATGTCGATAGCCGGTGAAGTACTGACAAACATGTATGCGCGCAAGCAAGTGCAAGCGGCCACAGCGCGGGTGCGTGAAGGTGCCAGTTTACGTGCTGCGTTAACCGAAACAAAACTTTTCCCTCCGATGATGTTACACATGATTGCCAGTGGCGAACAAAGTGGCGAGTTAGGTCCGATGCTAGAAAGAGCAGCGGATAATCAAGATTCTCAATTCGAGTCGCAAGTAACAATGGCGTTAGGGATTTTTCAGCCATTGCTAGTGGTGTCAATGTCATTTGTTGTATTATTCATTGTAATGGCAATTTTACAACCAATTTTGTCTTTGAATCAGATGGTTGCAGGTTAGTTTTATTTTAATTAGAGGTAGTTATGCAGAGTAACAATATGCAGAATAGAAAACATAAACAATCCGGTTTTACGTTATTAGAAATTATGGTTGTTATCGTGATTTTAGGGGTTTTAGCTTCGATGGTTATTCCTAATTTATTAGGTAATAAAGAAAAAGCGGACCAACAAAAGGTGGTATCAGATATAGTTGCATTAGAAAATGCATTAGATATGTACAAATTGGACAACAGCCGTTATCCAACCACTGAACAAGGTTTAGATGCATTAGTTTCTGCTCCGGATGTTGATCCTGCACCACGTGATTACCGTGAAGATGGTTACATTAAGCGTTTGCCGCTAGACCCATGGGGCAATGACTACCTATTAGTAAGTCCTGGTGAAAATGGTAAAACGGATATTTATTCAATCGGTTTAGATGCAGAAGAAGGTACTGATGATGATATCGGTAACTGGAATATGCACGACAAATAATGATTGAATGATATTGAGCATGTGAGATCGACATTGGTTTTACATGCTTTTTTATAACTGATATTTGCACCAAGGAAGTATATGCGCAAGCGTACCCATCAAGAATCAGGCTTTACACTACTAGAAATAATGCTAGTCATATTCTTAATGGGCATGACCGTGTCTGGTGTGGTAATGACACTGAGCTCAGCCAATGGTGATAATGAACTTAAACAACAAGCAAATCGTTTCGTTGGCATGCTGGAATTAGCCGAAGAAGAAGCGTTAGTACGCAGCTTGGAAATCGGTATTGTTATTGATGATCAGGCTTATCAGTTTGCTTATTTAAATGATAAAAATCGCTGGCAAGTATTTGAGCAAAGTGCCTTCTTTAATAAGGTGGATATGCCAGAAGCGATCAGCTTGAGTTTTGAATTAGCAGGACTAAAAGCCGAAGGTGGCTTCTTAGGTAACAAAACTTTGTTTGATGATAAGAAGCTATTTGAAGACGATGATGGTTTGTTTGAAGATAAGAAGAAAGCGGTGAAGATCACACCGCAAATATACATTTATTCCAGCGGAGAGGTGACCGATTTCAGTTTAACCATGAGCTCTTTTGACGCGGACAGTGGCACGCGAGAAGTAACTATTAAATATAATGAATTTGGTGAGTTAGTTATAGGGCAGGTGACAGACCAATGATAGCCCGATGGCGTAAACAAGTTGGCATGACCTTGCTCGAAGTCATGGTTGCGATGGCGGTATTCGCTACCGCTGGTTTGGCGGTAATGAAAGTAGCCACCGAAAATATTTCTAGCTTGTCTTATTTAGAAGAGAAGACCTTTGCTAATTGGGTAGCTGAAAATACCTTGGTTGAATTAAAAGCCGCAGGTACAGTGCCGAGTAAATCATGGCGTCAAGGTAGGCAAGAGCTTGCTGGACGAGAATGGTTCTGGCGTTATAAAGGTGAATCAACAACCAGTAATGATTTTGTCGCAGTAACCGTTGAGGTTACTACTGATGCCGCCTACAAATACAGGGTAGGTTATCTCGTAACTTACATATTACGAAAATGATTAGCATGAAACGATCTGCCTGCGGCGATACTGCACGCTCCGTTCGTGGTTTCACCTTGATTGAAATGATGATAGCTATCGCTATTTTTGCATTTTTAAGTCTCGGTGCGTACCAAGTATTACAAGGGGTATTACGCAGCGACGAAATATCTAAAGAGCGTGGTTTAGCATTAAAGAAACTACAGCGCGCGATGTTATTTGTTGAACGTGATATGCAACAAATGGATGCACGTAAGCAACGCAGTGATGATGAGTTAACCTCAAAAGCATTACAATCAGGGCGCTTCCTGTTTGACAGTGATGAAGACGGCATTGCCTTTATTCGCATGGGCTGGCGCAACCCCATTTCTATGTTGCCACGTTCATCTCTACAACGAGTTTCTTATCGCGTTAAGAATGAACAACTGCAGCGATTGAGTTTTATTTATCTCGATCCTGCCATTGGTGAAGAGCCTAAAACACAGATATTACTTTCGGGCGTCACGGCACTTACTTTTATGTTCCATGACGGCAGTAAATGGCTAGAAGCTTGGTCGGATAAAAACGCACTGCCTAATGCGGTAAAAATGCAGCTCACCACTTCTAATTTTGGTAATGTCGAGCGCAGTTTTATATTACCTAAAGCCACCGCAGTTCCGGCCACCACGAGCAGTTCATCATGATGCGGACAATGAAAAATCAGAATGGTATTGCGTTATTAACGGTGTTATTGATCCTTGCTGTGATGGTGGTGATTGCGGCGAATATGTCTTCGCGTTTACAGCTTGATCTACGCCGCACCAGTAATTTAGTCTCTAACCAGCAAGCGCTTTGGTATGCCTATGGCGCTGAAAGCTTGGTTGAAAAGGTACTTAAACAAACACTCGAAGATGACAAAACTATTAACCTATCGCAAAACTGGGCCAAAGAAGGTCTCGTTTACCCTGTTGATAATGGCCAAATTAGTGGCCAAGTTGTCGATATGCAGGCTTGTTTTAATCTTAATGCTGTTGTCGGTAATGACGATGAAAAAGGCGCCGCACCGATAGCGGTTAGACAATTTAGAAATCTGCTTGAACAGTTGGAAATTGATGCCTACGACGCCGAGCAGTTAAGTGATGCAATTCGCGATTGGATTGATGCCGATACCGATGTGGTATCAAGTTATGGCGCTGAAGATGCACATTATGAATCTTTGATTCCGCCTTACCAACCAGCCAATCAACCGCTGCGCAGTGCCAGTGAATTACGTGCAATTAAGGGTTTTACTCAGGTTATCTATAAAAAAATTCGCCCTTATGTGTGTGCTCTGCCGGTATCGACGTTGGTGGTTAATGTGAACACCATAAACGAAAAACAACCCGCGCTGCTTTCAGCTATGTTTACCGGTAAGTTATCTCTCGATTTAGCGACGAGTGTATTAGATCAGCGCGCTGATGCCGGTTGGGAAAGTATCGCTGATATGTTTGCGCTAAATAGTTTTGCTGGTGTCACCTTAGCTGCAGATGAAAAAGCCAGTGTCGGAGTGACCAGTAAATATTTTGTAGCTAACTTATATGCTGAGTTTGGTGATGCAAAAGCTAAATTTGAAACCGTATTTAATGCAGAAAGTAAGTCGAAGATATATGTTATCCGTCGACAATTTGGAGGAGCTCAATGAGTGAGCGCTTAGTTCTTAGATTAGCGAGTAGTAGTGAAGAGGCTATCCATTGGCTAGTCTGGTCAACGACTGAAAATGAAATTATTGCTTCGGGTGTGCTTGCTGGTAGCCATGAATTATCAGCCTTAACAACCAGAGCTGGTGGTCGGCCGATCATCACGCTATTGCCTGGTGGTGATATTACCTTTAGAAAAGTTGCACTGCCATCGCGCAGTAATAAACAGCTATTAAACGCGCTGCCGTATATGCTGGAAGAGCAACTCAGTAGTGATGTCGATTCATTACATTTTTCGATACTCGAGAAGCAAGGTAATAAAGTGACAGTTGCGATTGTCGCCGATACTAAAATGCAGCAATGGCAAGCTTGGTTAGCCGATGCTGAATTAAATTGTGATCAGTTTATTCCGGATGTATTAACCTTACCTTTAGTCGATGCCTTTAGTGCTGTGGAGTTTGATGGGCAATGGTTGATCCGCCAAGGACGTTCAACTGGTATGAGTGTCGATGCAGATTTATTGGCTTTTGTACTGGCCGTTGATGAAGAGACCGAAGCTAAGCAAGTGCAGTGTTATTCTGATATCAGTGATTATGATGTTGAAGGTTTGCAACAAGCACCGATAGAACTGCCGATGAAGCTTTGCGCTCAAGGCGCGGTAGTAAGTTCTGTGAATTTGTTACAAGGTGAATACCAAGTCGCAAAGACAGAGAACGTATTTGCTAAACATTGGCGTGGGGCAACGATTGCAGCGGTAGTGGCGGTCATAATGATATTTAGCTATAAGTTTGTTTTTCTACAGCAGCTGCAACAGCAGAAAATGGCTTTAGATAATGATATTAAGCAAGTATACGTACAGGTCTTTAAACCTAAGAAAGTACGCTTAAATACCCGCTTGATTAAAAAACAGATGCAAAACCGTTTGAATCAATTACAAGGTGGCGGCAGTGGCGATAGTTTCTTAGCTATGCTGGATCAGATAGCACCAACGCTAGCTAAATCACCGAGTGTAAAAGCCATTTCTATGCGTTTTGACCAAAAACAAAATACTTTGAGATTACAGGCGAGAACTGCTGATTTCCAAACGTTTACGGGATTGAAAAATACCCTAGCGCAGCAGTTTAATGTATCTGAAGGTGCATTGAGTCAGCGCGATAATGGCGTACAAGGTACATTAGAAATTAAGGGGCGCAATTAAATGAAAGCGCAATGGCAACAACTAGAAGAGCGCGATAAGAAGTTAGTGATTATCTTAGCGATAACTTTAACTATCGCCACTGTGTATTGGTTTATATGGCAACCACTACAAGATAATATAGCTAATACAGCTCGACAGATAAAAGTGCAAGAGAATACGCTTGCAGACGTGAAAGTTATCGGTCAAAAAATTATTGCGTTGCAGGGTAATGCAAGTGCTGCCGCGAGTGGTGACTTAAACCAGCTAGTGAATCGCAGTGCCCAGCGTAATAATATTAAGATCTCTCGTATGCAAGCCAAGAATGATTCGTTGCAATTGTGGGTGGATAATATCGCTTTTGATCGCTTCTTGAATTGGTTAGAAGAGTTGGAGTATCAACACAGCATTAAAGTCGAAAACTTAGATATTACAGCTGGAGATAATAGTGGCATGATCAAAGTGCGTCGTTTACAGCTAGGAAAAACCTCATGAGAAAAAAATTGCTTGGGCTATGCTTTATTATTATCGCTTATGCTGGTTTTTTAATTGCCACGATACCGGCTAAGTTTGCCCTCTCTTATGTTGATTTACCGCGCAACGTCCAGCTGCAATCAGTATCAGGCTCGATCTGGCAAGGCAACATAAACCGTGTCATCGTTAATAACATTACCTTGAGAGATGTTAATTGGCAGGCGCAAATAACATCGTTGCTTTCTGGCGATGCTGAAATCGCGGTGCAGTTTGGTCGTGGTAAGAATAGCTTACGTGGTGATGGTGTACTGGGTTATAACGGTGATGGTGCTTTTGCTCGTGATTTTCTATTACGAACTACATCTGGCTGGCTGATAAATTCAGCAAACGTGGCGTTACCTGTGACAGTAAAAGGCGATGTAAAACTGCAACTGACCAAAGTAAGCCAAGGCTTACCTTGGTGCCAAGAGTTAGAGGGGCAGTTAAGTTGGGATAAGGCCAGTGTTGACTCTCTGCTTGGGCTAGTTGAAGTGGGGGCGGCTAAAGCAAAATTAAGCTGTGATAATGGTAAAATTGCTGTCGATGTAAAACAAAATTCATCGCACTTGCGTTTATCTGGTAAAGCGACATTGGGCGAACAACGCCGTTATCGTTTTACGGGTGCTTTGGTGCCGGGTAATGAGTTACCTAAAGCGATTAGATCAAATCTTGGTTATGTGGGTAAGGTGAATAGCAAAGGTGAATATAAGTTAAATTATTCTGGTCGATTATAACTTGGTTTAATGACAGGATTTAAGTAGATGACACGACATAAACCGGAAATTTTAAATACTAATATTGCAGCTGAAAGTCGACTTTTCAAAATTGAGTCCGTTAATTTACGATTTTCAAATGGCGTAGAGCGTACTTATGAACGCATGAAAGGTGGCGGTAATGGTGCTGTAATGATGGTACCTATCGATATGGATGGTAATCTTATATTGATACGTGAATATGCTGTTGGTACCGAAAGTTATGAACTGGGGTTTCCGAAGGGCGCCATAGACAAAGGTGAGTCAGCAGAGTTTGCAGCGAACCGCGAGTTGATGGAAGAGGTCGGGTTTGCCGCGCAAGAGCTTACTTTTTTAAAAGAAGTTAATCTAGCGCCAAGTTATTTTTCGGCGCGAATGCAAATATATTTGGTACAAGGTTTATATCCAGAATCGCGTGAAGGTGATGAACCGGAACCATTAGAAATTGTGCGATGGCCATTAAGCCGCGCTTATGAATTAATTGATAATAATGACATTACGGAATCTCGTGCGATTTGCGCATTATTATTAACTCTCAAGCATTTAAACTTGCTTTGAAACAGAAGCATAAGTAATACTGAATAATTAACCATAGTACGCTGTGATGGTATCTTTTGTGTATTTAGCATGTACGTGGTTTGCTCAGCGAGAACAATAATAGGAGTGCAGTATGCTAGCAATGTCGTTAATTCCTGAACTGAAGAAAATAGCTCGCGCAACGGGCGCTTTGATTTATGATATTTATCAGTCAGGCCATTTTGAACAAGAAATAAAATCGGATCATACTCCCGTCACTAGCGCCGATCTGGCTGCACATGAATTTCTTTCTAAGCGTCTGCAAGCCTTAACGCCAGATATTCCTGTTATGTCAGAAGAAGGTGAAGAGTTATCTGTTGCTGAACGTCAATCTTGGCCGACATATTGGTTACTCGATCCGCTCGATGGCACTCAAGAATTTATTTCTCGTAGCGGTGACTTCGCCACTATTATTGCTTTGGTCCATCATAATCAGCCTATTTTAGGCATGATTTACGGCCCTAAAGACGATGTGTTGTATTGGGCTGTTAAAGATGAAGGCGCATATAAAGAAGACGCCGATGGTGAAAAACGTATATATACCCATAAATGCCAGCAACCTCTGAGTAAATTAAACGTGGTAGTTAGTCGTGTGCAAAATCCGGAAAATATCCGTAAGTTGGTTGTGCCTAATGTCGAGCTCGAACTGCAAGCATTAGGATCTGCGAGTCTGAAAGGCTGTTTAGTCGCAGAAGGTAATGCTGATTGCTATATTCGTTTAGGTGAAACTGGCGAGTGGGATACCGCTGGAACTCAGTGTATTGTTACAGAAGCTGGTGGCGCTATCCTTAATCTAGATCTGGAACCTCTGACTTATAATCAACGAGATACTTTGAAAAATCCTAACTTTATTGTTTTAGGTGATAAAACCTTACCTTGGAATGATGTGTTGACCTGTTAGTTGCTGAGATTAGCGAAATAGGTATGATTGATTCTAGAATTTTTACTCTTACTTTAATAGTTGTGGATTATGACCGGAATTAGAGCACAGCAAAAAGAAAAAACCAGACGATCATTGATCGATGCTGCATTTCGATTAGTGACCGCAGAGAGCAGTTACTCTAACTTAAGCTTACGCGAAGTTGCTCGTGAAGCAGGCATTGCACCGACATCGTTTTACCGTCATTTCAATGACATGGAAGAGCTCGGTTTAACCATGGTTGATGAAGGTGGTTTAACATTGCGTCAATTGATGCGTCAAGCCAGACAGCGTATTGAAACGGGTGGCAGTGTGATGCAAACATCGGTTGAAACCTTCATGGAGTTTGTCGAACAGAATCCAAATATTTTTCGGGTGTTATTACGAGAGCGCTCTGGCACATCAGCAGCGTTCCGCTCTGCGGTATCGCGAGAGTTACGTCATTTTAGTGCTGAATTGACAGACTATGTAGATAAGTCGACTAAGTTAAGCCGCGATGAAGCTAGTATACATTCAGATGCTATGGTCACTATAGTCTTTAATGCCGGGGCTGAAGCGTTAGATTTGTCGGGTGAAGAGCGTTTGTTATTATCGGAACGTACTATAATGCAGTTACGTATGATTGCGAAAGGTTCTGCCGTGTTACGTTTTTCGAAAAACGTAAAGGCAGTAGATAAGGATACTTAAAGGAGTTGCAATGAATAAACAAGTTGAATTGGGTTATACCCCGTTGGGTTTTGCTTTTTTAGCGGGTCTTTGTGGTAATGCCAGCCTTACCACACTAACCAGCAGTATCGTTGAATTTAGTATTTTTCCGCTGATCGCATTAGCATTGGTTATTTATAATAGCTATCAGATTTATATGACGACGGCATTAGAAGGCAATATGAATAAAGCCGCACTGGGTTTATTTGCCGCTGGTTTCTTATCTTATACATCATTCGTACGTATGCAGTATCCAGAACTCGGCAGTAATTTCTTTGCCTTGATGGGGGTTATGCTAATAGCGGTTTGGGTCGCGAAAGTATTGGGCTGTTTCAGCCAAAAGAAAGATGAAGATGCATAAGCGTAAATAGATAATGAAATAAAAATGCCCAGTACATATCTTTAAAAAAGAAGTGTTCTGGGCATTTTTGTATCTACAATTTGGGCAATTTTATTCAGTAAACTCTTAATTCACTTTCTTCGTTAAAAATACACCGGATTCCACGTGATGGGTATACGGGAATTGATCAAATAATGCGAAGCGATCGATAGTGTGGGTGTCACATAATGTTTCAAGGTTATCGCTCAGCGTTTCCGGGTTACAAGATATATATACTATATTGTCATATTCTTGCACCATTTTTACTGTGTCTTCATCTAGGCCAGCACGTGGCGGATCGACAAAAATGGTATTGCAGTTAAACGTAGATAAATCAACTTTAGCATCTTTCAGACGATTGAATTCACGTACACCATTAATCGCTTGAGTAAATTCTTCAGCTGATAAACGTAAAATGGTTAAGTTATCGATGCCGTTTTCAGCAATGTTATATTGAGCTGATTGCACTGATGATTTGGCAATTTCTGTAGCTAACACCTTATTGAAGTTTGGCGCTAATGCGATAGAGAAATTACCGTTACCACAATATAGTTCCAGTAAATCACCTTTACATTCTTTAGTTACGTCTAGAGCCCATTCCAGCATTTTGGTATTCACTACGCCATTTGGTTGAGTGAAGCTATTCTCGACTTGTTTGTATTTTAATTTCTTACCCGCAACGTTGAGCTCTTCAACAACGAATTCACGATCAAGTACTACTTTTTGCTTTTTCGCTCGACCAATAATATTAATATTGAACTGCTCGCTTAACTTGGCTTTTAATTGCGTTGCTTCCGCTATCCATTCATCACTAAGTTGGCGATGATAAAGCAAGCTTACTAATAATTCGCCACTGAGAGTGGTAAGAAAATCAACCTGAAATAATTTAAAGCGTAACACTTTCGATTTCTTTAACTCAGTAACTAATGTCGGCATGATCAGATTAATCAACTTACTACCAGGTAAGAAGTAATCAATTTTGATCTTTTCGCGAGTTTCTTTGTCAAACATGATGTAATCAAGATCATCGCCGTCATGCCAAACACGAAATTCAGCGCGTAGACGGTAATTTTCAGTCGGCGAGTCAAATACTTCTAATGCTGGTGGTGTAAACTTTTGGAATGTTTCGCGTTGACGAGCTGCTTTGTCGTCTAATTGTGACTGATAATGGTCGGGATTCATTTCTAGCATATGGACTCACCGTTTAAGAGATACTAAATAAAAGAGTAGCGATTGTAAGACCCAATTAGGGTTTGTCCAGCATATTTTATCGTTCGCCTGTTGATAGCTGTCTATTCCATTTCTAAGTCGTGTTGATTACTATAGTGCTAACTTCGTCGAGGAATAGATAAAATGAGTAAAGTTTTGATTTTTGATTCGGGCGTAGGTGGCCTTTCTATATACCAAGCAATCAAGAAACAATTGCCCAATACGGAATATATCTATTTATTTGATGATGCCTATTTCCCTTATGGCGAATTAGCACCTGACTTTCTAATAGAGAGGGTAAGTGAACTGATTGGTCGCATGTATACAAAATACCGACCTGACATTGTAGTCATTGCTTGTAATTCGGCCAGCACGTTAGTATTACCCAAATTACGTTCTCTTTATCCAGTGCCTTTTGTTGGCGTTGTTCCGGCAATCAAACCTGCGGCTAAGTTATCAATAACCCGACATATTGGTTTATTAGCTACTCCAGGTACAGTAGATCGAGAATATACGCGTTTATTAATTTCGGAGCATGCCCATGATTGCCGAGTTGATCTCATTGGTACTACCGAACTCGTGATCCAGGCGGAGCGTAAGTTAAAAGGAGAAGATGTAGCACTAGATAAAATTGCGGATGAAGTGAAGTTTTGGCTAGATGATAAGATCAGTCCCGATGTGGTGGTATTGGGTTGCACGCATTTCCCATTATTAAAAGAAGAGCTAGTAGAATTATTAGGCGGGGATATCTTACTTATTGATTCTGGTGATGCAATCGCTGTGCGAGTTCAGCATTTATTAGCTGGCAATGATAGTGTTTTAAAAACAGAGCATAATGATGAACAAGGCTTGGCTTTCTTTACTAAAGCTACAGACAAAAAAAAGCTGACTAAGCTATTTAAAGAAATAGGTTTTAGTCAGCTTAGCCATATTGAATAACGATATTTATTAAGTAAAAAATTAAACTCTATTCTGATTCCAACTCTGCAGGGTGAGCTGTACGCTCATTTGCTTCACGTACTTTTAACGTACGCTGTTGGTATTCAGCATCATTTAAAGCATTAATGGCCTCTTCTGCATCAGACTCTGGCATTTCAACAAAACCAAAACCTCGACGTTTACCCGTATGCTTATCTTTCATAAGACGAACTGATAATACTTGTCCATGCTCAGAGAATAAAGTGCGAACCGACGTTTCGTTAGCACGATAAGGTAAGTTACCTACATAAAGAGTCGTTGTTTTAACAACAGCTGATGATGACGATAGTGTTGATGTAAATTGAATTAATATACCGGTGATGATTGTACCGATGACAAATGCAACTGGCGCTGCAATAGCCCCGGCCATAGAAGAAAGGGCTGCGAACCCAATAACAGCAACAGAGACAGATATAACTGATATACGTGTTGCACTAGATAAATTTGAAAAGCTCATCGTTTTGAATAACCTCTAAAAGACACAAGTGTTTGATATAGAAATGATTATTATAATATTACTGCTTTTATTTGTAATTTAAACAAAAATGAAAAAGCGGCAATCAGGATAAATGTAACAACAAAGTATGATTAAAAATCATAGCTGTGTCTTATTTTGTCAAAAAATGTATAAAATACAAACAAAAACTTGAGTTTCTTTATATTTAAATGTGCAAGCTGTGGATAACGTGAGTGTAAGTTGTGGTTAATGATTAATGTGGTATTTTTTTTAAAAAGCCCTTGTGCTCAAGCAAGTTATCTCTATAATGCGACCTCACTGACACGGCAACAGCCGCTCAGTAAGGCAATTAGAAAATACTTAGATGATTCATCGGTTACTTTTTAAACGTCTTTAAGTTGAGTTGAAATACTACTTGATTTTAA
>Ga0105359_10001014_pt1 | contig 23678 bp, 21 predicted proteins | sample GOMGulsemesocosm_6_FD_83659 | JGI IMG/M metagenome (GOLD analysis project Ga0105359, IMG submission 83659) | Methane-oxidizing microbial communities from mesocosms in the Gulf of Mexico - GOM8C Gulf of Mexico | ecosystem: Environmental > Aquatic > Marine > Cold seeps | place: Gulf of Mexico...
TGATGCCGCTGAAGATAAATCTTCATGATCAATTTCAGCGTCAAAACCTAATTTTTTTGCGACTTCTTTAACAGCCATTTCCATCATTAATGACGTACCTAAACCGTTACCGCATACAACTAAAATCTTTTTCATAATGATTTGCTCTCTACTTGGATTAACCCGGATGCAAAATTGCGTTTTCTAAAGTTTGTGGAAGAAGCATAACTGAATGAGGCAAAACCAAATAAGATTTGCGTCACAAAACCACAGTGAACTTGCGACGCAGATCTCTAAAGTAAACATTTATAATAAAAGTGTGATTTGTAACATTAAAAATGGAGAAAATAACGTTTTGAAGATTTATTATATTTATGCCAGGGAGGGCGAAAAGGGGAAGACAGACAATAAGCAGTGGAATATCAGTAACTTATCAGACATTTAGTTTTGCTCACAGGTTTCATTTACCATAATCAGTCAGCATTTTTTTCACCATAGTATTAACATTTTTGTTTCTTTTTGTTAAATCTTTCAATGAGGTAGGTGAACTTGTATCTGATTTTAGGTTTTCAATTTCAGCTGACTTGTCTTTCATCTTTTGTACTGCAGGTAATAACATGCGAATTTCTTCATTTTGCGCATTTGTCATCAGCACAATATTTTCAGACTCGACTTTAGTAATGGTTAACCAGCCATGTTTGATCGATTTAACACGTTCGCCAACCATGATGGATTCAGGCGGAATAGCACGATCGGGGACATTACCACTTCTTAGTTTTGCAGCACTGATAGCGCGAATATTTCCCGTGTTTTCAAACGCAACAATAACGGTATGGCAATTATAATATTCGACGATATTCACATAACCAAATTTATTGGTTTTAAATTTAGCTCCGTTGTACATATCCTGTGGAGCAGCCATTTTTTTCACTATTAACGTCCCTTTATATATTTATATTTTTGAATACCAATAGATGCGTAAAACACTATCTAACCATTCTTATGTATATGATAGCATAATCACTGACGCGAATACGTACCAGCCCCCCCTTTAAACAGCAGCATGCGTGATGGAGTTTAAAGTAACGGATGCAGATTATTTATTCTTCCGCCGATAATTTTTTTAACCGCTTACTTAAAGCGGGTTGAGAGATCCCCAGCAAACGCGCTGCTAATGACTGATTACCCTTAGCACGTTTCATCGCTTCATCGACAAGGAAATCAGTGGATTGCTTTAATGTAGGCAAGGTGGGAAATGCGCTGAATAGCGGTTCCGACAGGTGAGATAATGCATTAATTTCAGGCTGTGTACCGATAACTTTTTTAAATGCCGTCATCGACAAAGTCCCTGACTGATGTGTACTCATCGCATCATAGGCCATTGCCCGTAATTCTCTTATATTACCGGGGAAGTCATAGTTATCGAGTAATAGCAGCAGTTCCGCTGGTATCGTCGCCATCGGTTTGGAAAACTCACTTGCCGCTTGAGTAAGGAAGTGCTCTAGCAAAAGAGGGATGTCTTCTTTGCGCTCTTTCAAGGCTGGTATATCGACGTGATGTATTTTCAATCGGTAGTATAAATCATTACGAAATTGACTCTGCTCTTTCTTTTTATCTAGATCCTGATGAGTAGCGGCGATAACCCGGGCGTTGATTCTTTTTGGTACGTCACTGCCAATCGGGTAATATTCGCCTTCTTGCAACAGACGCAATAATTTCACCTGTGATGCCATGCTTAAATCACCAATCTCATCGAGGAACAAAGTACCACCGGATGCACGCTCAATCATACCTTGTCGAGCCTTATCAGCCCCAGTAAAGGCACCTCGTTTATGACCAAATAAAGTATCAGCAAACAAGTTATCATCAAGTCCAGCTACATTGACACACACCAGTTCTCCCAAACAGCCACTGGTTTCATGGATTGCACGCGCGATTAATTCTTTACCGACACCGCTGTCACCAGTGATTAATATCGGCTGTTGGCTCTTGGATATTGACTCAATATACTGGAAGATAGAATGCATTTTATTATCTACACTGATAATCTTTGTAAATGCTTGGTGTAACGTATTTTTATTGTCTAGCAAACAACTACGCATTGCTTCGTTTTCTAAGCCTAACTCCTGAAATCGAATCACTCGCATGATGCTGCCACCTAACCGTTCAGGTTCTTCTGTTTTGACATGGTAATCATAAGCCCCCGACTTTATGCATTGCACCGCAGTGGTGATCTGGTTTAATCCACTAATGATAATGACCGAGATGTGGGGGTATAACTCGACGATTTGTGGCAGCAGTTCCCCCCCAGAAAGGTGAGGCATATTTAAATCGAGTAACACCACCCTGACATTGCCATCTGCGAGTTGTCCAAGTACGTCTCTGCTGTCAGCGCATTGAATAATATTATTTACACCGCAATACCGTTCAATCGCAAAACTGATACTGCGTAAAAAGCTGACATCGTCATCACAAATTAAGACCTGAAAAGTGGGGTATAAGCTGGGGCTCATAATTCATCCTCTGTATGTTCCAATGGCAGAGACAGTTTCACTGTCGTGCCTTTACCTTCCGTGGAGCTAAAATCAAGTAAACCCTGATGGTCTCTAACGATGCCAGCAGAAACCGATAAGCCTAATCCCATCCCCCCCTGCTCGCGCTTGCTGGTATAAAATGGGTCGGTTAGTTTACTTAAATCATCATCTTTTATACCAACGCCATGATCTGTGATGATAAAAACAACATGCTGCAGTGTACTGTCATATAAGGTACTGATACTAATTTGTTGTTCTTTATCATTCAACGCCTGACAGGCATTGAGGATCAAATTAATAACTACTTGCTCAATACGCTGCCCCGAGCCTTTAAAAAGGGGAAGGTTATCACTGTAATGCACCGAAAAGTTATCCGTGGATTGTTTGATCTGATTAGCAACTAAACGCATGGATACTTCGACTAATTTGTTTAAATCAAGCAATTCGTTAAGCTCGAGATCTGAGCTATCTTTACTGGCAAAGTGTTTTAAATCTTCGACAATAGCCCTAATTTTTCGACTGGCAATATGCATATCTTCGAGGGTTTCCGGAAACATGGTTTTCAGCCGAGCATAATCGACCCCAGCCAACATTAGGCCACCTTGCTCTTCTTGATACTCATCTAATATTTCTTCAATTTGTTTAAATACATCCCTAACAAAAGGAAAGTTGAGGGTTAATATACCGCATGGATTATTGATTTCATGGGCGACACCTGAGACCAGCACCCCCAAAGAAGCCATTTTATCGGCATGCAGCAATTGTAATTGCTGATCCTTCAGCTCTTGAGTTCTGCTTTCTACCTTTTTGCGCAATGCTCTATTCCAGATAACGACCCCGGTGCTGACAAAGATCAACATGACAGCAACAGCGGCGGCAAATAAGCCGAACCGAGTCCAGGGAGAGCGCTGCAAAGCGCCAAACCATTTCTCATAAATGGCCTGTTGACGTCCGGTATTTTTCAAAATAGCCAGCCCTTGGGCAAATTGCGAGAGCAACTCTTCATTACCCTTTTTTACCGCATAGCCATATTTGTTTGTCCCTTCGATGCTATAGACAGGTTTAATATTAGATAAACCAAGTTCTTTGCTAAGGTATAAACCTGGTAGATTGGAAACAACGGCATAATCATGTTTACCCGAGGCCAATAAACGCAGAGCATCGGCATGGGTATCAACAGCTATCAGCTCAATTCGCTTATCTACATTTATTAACAAGTCATACATGGAGCCGTTGCGTTGCACGATAACCTGAGTATTTTTCAAGCCGGCTAAAGACTCGAGTACCGGACTGTCATTACGGGCAAAAACAGACTGATTAACAAAGGTATGGGGGCTAAATTCATAAAGATGCGTTCGTTGTTTTGATGCTGCCATCCCCTGCACAATATCAATTTCACCGCTATCAAATGATTCACGGATATCCCCCCATGTCCCGAGCCTAATTTCAATATCAATGCCCATGACTTCGGCAATTTCCTGACTGAGTTCGACGTTATAACCGCTATTTTTGCCATCTTTATCAATAAATTCATAAGGAGGATAGTAATAATCACCGCCGATAATGATGCGCTTATTTGTCATCGTAGTGTCATCAGCCATGACAGCAAAAACAGCCATGCAACAGAGCAAAAAGCCCTTTAACATGCGACGAATAACATTGAATGACTCGTGGTGATTATTAGTTCTCAATTTCTATTCACTACCCTGATTGTTTTAATAAGTATAATGTTTCTGAGTCGCCGAACAGATCAGATTCCAACGGCCTATTTTATAGCTTAGACACAACTCTCACGATTAAATAACGGCAAAGCCACAACGTTTGGATGTGATATGCAGCAATGCCATAATAGTGAGTATAGTTTTATCTAGCGCGCGGTCCTGCGGTAGTCACGATATCGAGGTAACCAAAAATTGTCTTCGATAGCTGCCGCGAGTTGTTCATCGCTTAGTTTCAGTGCCCAACCTTGTGCAATTGCTACCTTTGCAACATCAAATGCCATGCGCTTACTTAACTGAGAAATAGCAGTGATCGGCGGTAATAAACTCCCTTCCCCGTTGGTAGCAAGCGGCGACTCGTTCGCTAAACATAAACTCGTCGCCATCAGCATTTCATCCGTTACCCGCTCTGCGCCACAGGCAATAACCCCAAGACCCAGCCCCGGAAAAACATAACTATTATTACATTGAGGAATAATGTAACTGTTACCTTGGAACTCAACAGGCTCAAACGGACTACCAGTGGCGATAATGGCCTGCCCATGCGTCCAATTGATTATTTGTTCAGGTGTAGCTTCAACCAACTTTGATGGATTACTGAGTGGAAAGATAATTGGTTTTTTACAACCTTGATGCATCGTCTTAATCACTTGCTCGGTAAATAAACCAGATTGTCCAGAGACACCAATTAAAACCGTAGGTTGTGCATTTTCCATGACTTCAAGTAATGTGGCGTAATCCCCCTTAGTTTGCCACTCTGCCAGAGCTTCAACTGAATGAACCAGTTTTTGTTGGAAGTCACGTAATTCAGGCATGCCATCGGTAAGTAATCCGAAACGGTCAACCATATACACTTGACTACGCGCTTGCTGCTCACTAATTCCCTCAGTACACATTTGCAGAATGATTTGCTCGGCAATGCCACAACCAGCAGAGCCCGCACCAACAAATGTAACTCTTTGTGCAGAAAGTTTACTGCCATTAGCACGACAAGCCGCCAATAATGAACCGACTGTCACAGCCGCAGTGCCCTGAATATCATCATTAAAACAGCACAATTCGTCGCGATAACGCTCGAGTAAAGGCATTGCTTTGGGCTGCGCAAAATCTTCAAATTGCAACAATACGTTTGGCCAACGACGCTTCACCGCTTGAATGAAAGACTCAACGAATTCAAAATATTCAGCATCACTCACGCGAGGATGACGACTGCCCATGTACATCGGATTATCGAGTAGTGATTGATTATTGGTGCCGACATCTAATGTCACCGGCAACGTATAGGCAGGGCTAATACCGCCACAAGCGGTATAAAGAGACAATTTACCAATTGGGATACCCATGCCACCAATACCCTGATCACCAAGGCCAAGGATGCGTTCACCGTCAGTAACGACGATCACTTTTACTTTATTTTTGCTCGCACTATGTAAAATATCATCGATTTGATGACGCTGCTCGTAGGAAATAAATAAGCCTCTTGCACAACGGTAAATATCTGAAAATTGCTCACAAGCATCACCCACTGTCGGGGTGTAAATAATCGGCATCATTTCATCGATATGTTGCTCAATTAAATGATAATAAAGCGTCTCATTGGTATCTTGCATGCGCCTAAGATAGATATGTTTGTCGAGTGGTTCGTGAAAACTCGTGTATTGCTGATAAGCCCGTTGCGCCTGCTCTTCGATTGTTTCTACCAAGGGTGGCAATAAGCCGTTAAGATTAAAATGAAACCTTTCCCATTCGCTAAAGGCACTGCCTTTATTCAGTAACGGTGTTTCCAATAATGATGGTCCGGCATAGGGGATATATAAGGGAAAACCTGGATTGTTTTTTTTCATACTGCAAACCTTCACGGATAAAATAGCGGCCGAATTGTCATCATCAGCCGCTATTTAGTTGAATAAATTAATGTAGGAGTTAAAACTTCATATTGAGGTTAATCTGAATACGTTCTCTGCCAGTATTATTGGTCGGAATACGTTGATTAAGATTATCGACACTAAACCGCTGAACTTTGGCGTTCAGTGTTTGTCGTTTCTTCCCGATTAAAAACAGCGAGGTCAAGCTCACCTTCACTTTTTCCGATTAACAGGGTAACCATCAGATCACCAGTTACATTAACGGTAGTACGAGCCATGTCGAGAATACGATCGATACCAGCAACAATGGCAATACCTTCCATCGGTAAACCGACTGTAGTGAGTACCAGCGATAACATGATAAGCCCCGCACCCGGTACTCCAGCAGTACCAATAGAGGCAAGTGTTGCGGTAGCAATAATGGTTAAATAATCTGCTGTTGAAAGGTCAATGCCAAAAGCCTGAGCAATGAATAACGCTAAGACGCCTTGGTAAAGCGCGGTACCATCCATGTTAATCGTTGCGCCCATCGGTAATACGAAGCTTGAAATGCTGCGAGATACGCCAAGATTTTGCGTCGCACATTTAATACTCGCAGGTAAAGTGCCAGAGCTGCTCGTCGTCGTGAAGGCAATGATTTGCGCTTCAATAATACCTTTGTAGAAACGGTTCGGGCTTAATTTTCCTAACAGTCCAACCAGACCACCGCCAAGGAACAAAACATGCAAAATACTACCAAAATAAACTAAACCGATAACCTTAATAAGTGGCAGTAAAACGTCTAGACCGTATTTCCCTGAAACCCAAGCCATTAGTGCAAAAACGCCATAAGGTGCAAACTTCATCACCAGCTCAGTCAGCTTGTACATAGCTTCAGCAAAACCTTCAAAAACTTTGATTACCGGTTGTGCTTTTTCGCCAGCCAAGTTTAAAGCAACGCCTAACCCCAGTGCGAATACAATGATTTGCAAAATGTTACCAGCGGCCAACGCACCAATCGGATTTTTAGGAACAAGTCCAACGAGAGTATCGACCAAGCTCGGTGCCGATTTCGCTTCATTAGCAACTGATGCAACCATATTCAGGCCAGAACCAGGTTCGAAGAATATGCCCAGACCGAGTCCAATAGTAATAGCGACAGCGGTAGTACCAAGATAAAAAATAATAGCTTTCAGCCCGACACGGCCCATTTTAGCGGTGTCTTTCATCGAGGTCACACCAACGATAAGTGAACAGAATATCAATGGTACGATCAACATTTTTATCGCACTGATAAACAGTGTTCCTATCGGTTTAATGACTTCGGCACTGGGACCGAAAATAGCGCCAACGGCTATCCCCGCGATCATGCCAATCAATATTTTAAGCCATAACGGCATCACTTTAGATCCATCTGATTGTTTTGAGGTCTTGCTATTCATGTGTTTTCCTTCCTTTTACTTACATAAAATATTAATTAGAACTAGCTAAATACAGGGGTTATCAGATTCTTAGGGTTGGTGATCGCAATGAGCTTTTCTTCACTTAAGAGTCCTTCTTCTCGCACAATATCGAGTACAGCTCGCCCGCTGCTAAGCGCTAGTTTTGCGATGCGTGAGGCATTTTCATAACCTATATAAGGATTTACCGCAGTGATGATGCCAATACTGTTATCAACCTGAGCACGACAATGCTCGACGTTGGCTGTAATGCCAGTAATGCATTTATGTTCAAACATATGCATAGCACGGGTTAACAATGCGATTGAATCGAGCACGCTATAGGCGATTAAGGGCTCCATCGCGTTTAACTGTAACTGGCCAGCTTCAGCTGCCATGGTGACCGATAAGTCATGGCCAATGATCTTGTAGGCGACCTGAGATACAGCCTCCGGGATCACCGGATTAATCTTACCGGGCATAATTGAACTTCCTGGTTGTTGCGCTGGCAAGTTTATTTCCCCTAAACCAGCACGAGGCCCCATGCTTAATAGACGTAAATCGTTGGCAATTTTAGACAGTTTTATCGCCAGCCTTTTTAGCATGCTGGAGAACAGCACAAAGGCCCCCATATCTGAGCTTGCTTCGATTAAATCCCCAGCTAATACCATAGGTAAACCGGACAAGTCACTTAGCGCCTTTACCGCAATTTCGCCAAAGCTATGGTGAGCATTGATGCCGGTACCAATTGCAGTTCCGCCAAGATTTACCTCAGTTAATAGCTCTGATAAATGGGCAATACGGTCAACATCTTCGTTTAATGTAGTGGCAAATGACTGGAATTCCTGACCTAACGACATTGGCACTGCATCTTGAAGCTGAGTTCGGCCCATTTTGATGACGTCAGAGAATTCATCGGCTTTCACAGCCATCGCATCACGCAATGACTTTAAGGCATCAACTAATGCCCCGTGACTCAATAAAATGGCAAGACGAACGGCAGAAGGATAAACATCATTGGTCGATTGAGATTTGTTTACATCATCATTAGGATGTAAATGCTGGTAATCCGCCAATGAATGGCCCAAGTCTTGTAATGCGAGATTGGCGATCACTTCATTGGCATTCATGTTGGTAGAGGTACCAGCGCCCCCTTGGATCATGTCGACCTGAAAAGAATCATGATGGTGACCCTGTTGCAGCTGTTCACAGGCTGTTTTTATCGCATTAAACTTTTCTGATGATAATAGCCCTAGTTGATTATTTGCCAGCGCGCAAGCTTGCTTTACTGTCGCTAATGCTCTTATCATTTCGGGAAAATGGTTGATTGGTACACCGCTCAACTTAAAGTTTTCAATTGCTCGATACGTTTGAATACCATATAAAGCATCCGCAGGAACGAAAGCCTCTCCGAGCAGATCTTTTTCTATCCGAGTTTTAATGTTTGGTTTAAAGTCATTGTTCATGTACTTCCCCTACGAGAGTTATCAAGATATTAATAAGTTGTTACTTGCAGCATTAATGCCAACTCAGTAAAACAACCTAACACCATGAATAACAAAGAGAACACAAGTACAACCAACACACCAGACAATGTATAACTTTTGTAATACATTGGTTCAATTCATGATAAAACAATAAGACTTGATGCTAATCTTAAGTTTTTCCCAAGTGTTATCATGTTGTTACAAAACCTTATAACTTTGGTTATAGGTATAACTAAGGTTATGAAGGGAAAGCGAAAAATATCGTCGAGTGAAACATTACGATTAACCAGGATATTGCAACAGACGCAGCCTGCTCATGTAGTTGGAGGCCTATATTAGGCAGAACCACAATAACTCATCCATACTAGCTCTACGTTCCTTTTAAATTTGCAGGCTTATTTGCAACTCGATAGTCTGCGAAGGAGGTCAAAATGGACCACGCATATGATGATACTAAACAGCTGTTTAGTAATCCTGCGGGGACCGAAGGCTTCGAATTTGTCGAATTCTCGTCTCCCGATCCAAAACAACTAGCCATGCTTTTCCAACAGTTGGGTTTTCATCCTCATGCCCAGCATCAAACACGACCGTTAACTTGGTTCAAACAAGGTAATATCCATTTTTTAGTCAGTACAGAAGGTCGTGGTTTCGCCTCTGACTTTTCTAAACAACATGGTCCTTGCGCCTGTGCCATGGGGTTCAAAGTAAAGGATGCCGACAAAGCGTATCAGCACGCATTGAACCGTGAAGCCAAACCGTGCAAGCGTAAAATTCTCGAGTTCGGTGTACCGGCGATTTACGGCATTGGCGAAAGCTTGTTGTATTTAGTCGATGATGATGTCAGGAAACGGCTTTACCAGGAACAATTTGAATTAACCGGTGAAACTGAAGACCTGTCTAAATCTGCAGGGCTCACTTATATCGACCACCTGACTCACAATGTGCATTGCGGCCATATGGATCCATGGGCTGAATTTTATGAGCGCATCTTTAACTTTCGAGAAATCCGTTATTTTGATATTAAAGGCACAATGACTGGGTTGCGCAGCCGCGCCATGACTAGCCCTTGCGGTAATCTACGTATTCCCATCAATGAAAGCAGTGATGATAAATCGCAAATTGAAGAATTCTTACAGCAATACCACGGCGAAGGGATCCAACATATCGCCTTAGGCACGGATAATATTTATCAAACCGTGTCGACGTTAAGAGCCAGCGGTATCGAGTTTATGGATATACCCGACACCTATTACGACATGATCACAGAACGCTTACCCGGTCATCATGAAGCAATTGAGCAACTAAGAGAAAATCGTATTCTGATTGATGGTCATGTAGAAAATGGCAAGTTAGTCCTATTACTGCAAATTTTCACTAAAACCTTAATTGGTCCTATTTTCTTCGAAATTATCCAACGCAAAGGGGATGAAGGATTTGGCGAAGGTAATTTTCAAGCCTTGTTCGAATCCATTGAAAGAGACCAGGTCACGCGTGGTGTGCTCTCGACGAAAGATAAATAAACGCAGAGGCCAAGAGGAAATATTATGAACCGTAGGATCAGCTTTCCACTACGCAAAGGCACCCATTCTCGGCAGGCGCATGCAGACCTGCCTGAACAAGGGGTGTTTGAGCGCGAAGTCAGTCGGGAAGGATTCTATGGACCCGCAACACACCTGCACCATAAACATCCACCGACAGGCTGGAGTGCTTGGTCAGGTGATCATAGGCCAAGAGCATATAATTTATTAAAACTGCCCTACTCGCAGGTCTCACCTTGGGATGCGCCACTGGTATTACATAATGCCCATTGTCAGATCCGCTTCTGGCAATGTAATGACAACATGCAAACCCTAGTCAGAAATGCTGACGGGGATGATCTGCTATTTATCCATCAAGGCCACGGCGAACTATTTTGTGATTACGGCCACTTAAGCATTAAACAAGGCGATTATGTATTAATTCCACGATCTTGTTTGTGGCGTCTAGAGCCAGCCAAACCGATAACAGTAATGATGATCGAAGCCACTAATGATTATTATGGTTTACCCGATAAAACCATCGTCGGCCAGCATGCGATATTTGATCAAGCAGTATTGGATACCCCAGAGATAGACGCAGCCTACCTGCAACAACAAGATGAACAGCCGTGGCAAGTGGTTTTTAAACGCTTTAATAAACTATCTGTCATTGACTACCCTTTCAACCCGCTTGATGTGGTGGGCTGGCATGGAGATGTATCGGTCGTCAGGATCAATTGGCAAGATATTCGCCCGTTAATGAGCCACCGTTTTCATCTGCCGCCATCGGCGCACTCCACTTTTGTAACCAGCCGATTTGTGGTGTGTACTTTCGTACCCAGGCCAATGGAAACCGACCCAGGTGCATTGAAAGTGCCTTTTTATCACAGTAATGATGATTTTGATGAAGTTATCTTTTATCACCAAGGCGAATTCTTTAGCCGCGACAATATTGAACCCGGTATGTTGACCTTCCACCCTTGTGGTTTTACGCATGGCCCTCACCCCAAGGCCTATCGCACAGGTTGCAAATCACAACGTAAAGAAACAGATGAAGTAGCAGTGATGATAGATACCCGCGATGGTTTGAATATTGGCTCGCTTATGCAAGATGTGGAATGGCAAGGTTATGTCGATAGCTGGAAAGAATGATGTTATAAAAATCGTTCTTATAAAAATACGCTTATAACAGATGCAAAACTTAACGAGTACATTGACGAGAGGTTGGGATGAAATTAGCAACATTACGAAATGGCTCTAGAGATGGCTGCTTATATCTCGTGAGTAAAGACTTACAAACGGCGGTATGTGTTTCATCCATAGCAGCTAATTTACAATGGGCGCTAGAGCATTGGGCTGTCGTCGAGCCACAGCTACAAGCACATTATGCACGATTAAATAACGGCGCATTAGACGATATTATTCAGTTTTCAAATTGCCAACTGGAATCACCATTACCCAGAGCATACCAATGGGCTGACGGTAGCGCTTACGTCAATCATGTCGAGTTAGTGCGTAAAGCCAGAGGCGCTGAAATGCCAATATCGTTTTGGTCTGATCCATTAATGTACCAAGGCGGTGGCGATAGTTTTTTAGGCCCGAAAGACAATATTCCCTTGTTAGACCCTGCTTGGGGATTAGATTTTGAGGCTGAGGTAGCGGTGATCACGGGTGATGTAAATATGGGATTAAAAACATCAGAAGCCAGCCGTTCTATTTTATTAATCACCTTGGTTAATGATGTATCACTGCGTAATTTGATCCCGGGTGAATTAGCTAAGGGCTTTGGTTTTTTTCACAGCAAACCGTCCACCGCTTTCTCACCCGTTGCCGTAACCCCTGATGAACTCGGCGATGCCTGGGATGGTTGCAAGTTACACTTACCTTTATGTACTTACCTCAATGAAACATTATTTGGCTTCCCTGACGCAGGCACGGATATGACATTTGATTTCCCGCGCTTAATTTCCCATGCAGCAAAAACCCGCACCCTAACAGCGGGCACGATTATCGGCTCAGGCACGGTGTCTAATTGTGACCGCACAGTAGGCTCATCCTGTATCGCAGAAAAAAGAATGCTGGAAAAAATAACCACAGGCGAGATCACCACGCCCTTTTTACAGGATGGCGACAGCGTTAAAATTGAAATGCTTGATAAGACGGGACAATCCATTTTCGGCGCGATTGAACAGAGAGTAGTATTCTCGTAAACCAACAGGATAAATAACAAGGAGATACAAAATGAAACTTTATAGCTATTTCCGCTCATCAGCCGCTTACCGGGTTAGGATCGTCTTAAACTTAAAGCAGATTAGTTATACCATTGTGCCCATACATTTAGTGCGTAATGGCGGAGAGCAGCACTCGGTAGAATACCTAACTGTTAATCCACAAGGCTTGCTGCCAAGTCTTGATATTACAGCGCCGAATTTTGATGTTGTAGATCCAGAGTCTAAAACGCAAATAATCACTCAGTCAGGCGCTATTATTGAATATTTAGAAGAAGCTTTCCCGCAACCAGCATTATTGCCAATCAATTTAACCCAGCGCGCTTATGTGCGTACATTAACGCAAATCATTGCCTGCGATATGCATCCAGTGAATAATTTGCGAGTATTACATTATATCGAAGACATTTTCGACTGCGATGGTACCGAAAAAATGATCTGGTATCACCATTGGCTGGCAAAAGGGTTTGCAGCCATTGAAGCGCAGCTAGCAAGAAAAGGCAGTACCCACTATTGTTACGACGACCAACTGACTATAGCTGATGCCTATTTGATCCCCCAAGTTTATAACGCGCTGCGGTTTAAGCTGGATATGACCCCCTATCCAACAATCAACCGTATCTATCAGCACTGTATTCAATTACCCGCCTTTTTCGACGCTGCGCCAGAACAGCAACCGGACGCAGACAAATAACCCAGCGCAGAATAATCACTAAACTAAGAATTCTAATGAATACGTTTTCTTTCTTCATCAAGCCCTTGCCAAAAGGCATACACACCATCAAGCATCTCATTACCACTGACAATAAAATGTTCTTCATCAACCTCATTATTAAAATAATAAGCTTCGAGTTCTTCCTGGGTATGGTTAGCGTGATTAGCTTCGAGTTTGGCATGCCAGGTAAAAAAGGTCAGCGGTAAACCTTTCAGCTCCCGCGTTTGGCGATAATTATTAAACCCAGCGACCAGTTCATCCCAAAACCCTGCTGCCGCCCAATTCTCCACCGCATAAGAAGCAGCCGTTGACGTAGCATAACTTGCCGAACCATAAAGTCGTACTAACTCATCACAAAAGAATAAAGTCTTAGCAGAGCCAAACTGACGTCGACCAATTTGATTAAAGGCGATACCAAAATAATCCGCTAATTGACTTAACAGTTCAAAATGCGCGGCTTTAAAATGAAATGCACCGCCATCAATACTACCTTCGATATCACCAAAATCACGTTCATCCTGGGTTAATTCTGCGGCACGGTTGCGCTTCGGATTTTTATACACAACACCAATTTCATTGGCTAATATTTCTTTCGAGGCGCGCATCTCTTCAAGGGTTTCGGCATTAAGCATTTTCTCCAGCTGCGCGACGAGGAATTGATTGGAAAAAACCGAAAATTGCACGATCAACTGTTTAATCTGTGCATCATTGAGTGACGCATCGCAAAACCACTGGGTATAGGGATTAGCCGTGATCACCTTGTGATTGAGTAATTCGTTATTGATACGCGCTTGAAAAGCGAGAAAAGCTTGCGCCCTATCTAAATCAAAATGACCAGATTGAATCTCTTCAACCGTGTGGTAAGTAAGTTGTTCCAATCCATGATCTTTACGGTACGCTTCGATGGCAGAATTATCTCTCATACGGTTCCTCCTCCCGAATGTGCCGTACAGCGAGACTGATTAATTTAAGCCTTGCACATTAACACGTCTCAGGAACGCTAAAATGGTGATCGAGTATAGGTTATTTTATTCTCTATCTGTTAATAGCCTAGTTGCTAATAGTTTAGTTGCTAATTTCCCTTATGTCAGACGAGCTACGCTAGCTAGCTGTAATCAAAAGCATAATTATTTCCGTCATCAATATAAAATAATCACCGCTGCACTTATTATCCGAATCAAGGCAATAAAAGAATAAGAAAATAGCCCTTAGTTTCATTTGAAATAAGGGGAGTTATATTTGAACTTACGGGGCACTTTTTACGACTAACCCTCTGAGTGACCATAGCGACGACGATATTCGCGTCGAAATAGGCCATCGTAAGACCAACAATATAGAGGTACGTTATGAAAGTAGTAGTGGAATTTATGGAAACAGGTCGATACAAGGATAGAGTTTGGGAACCTTCATTCCACACTGGAAAAGGTAGCTTACGCTCAGTCTCACCTTCTTATGCTGCACAGTTAATAAGGCAATCAAAAGCAATACTGCATATCAATGAAGATGGCTCGGCAGCGATTGAACACTAACAAGCCTCAATGAATTATTTTTATTGTTTGTTATATAAAGTCTAAGTCAATCTTTAATAAGTTCGGGGCTAAACTGCACACACAGTCTAGCCCCTATCATTACGTTGCTATTTTCAATCGGCAAGCTCGGCGTAGATGACGCACTCGACGTTTAGCTGCTATATCACGTGGTTCAGCACTGCAAAGTGGACGACCATCGGCATTAAGACCTATATCCTTTAACAGATAAGCATTGCCTAATGGGATCTCGCTGGTAGCACGACGAACTTTTGCTATCCATACCCGTTCTTCACGACGGATATCAGCTCGAACAAAGAAAACAGCAAGGTGTAAATAAAGTGAATGACGCATAATAATTCTCCAGTATTAAAAAATGAACTGGGAAAAATGGCGTGAAATAATTCGGCTATCTAGAGATATTAATCAGGTTAGAACCCTATCAAGCTGCCATTTTTCCGCAGCCTTTAAGGGGTACGGATTAGTTAGTTATTGGTGCCAGGTTTTCGATCGGAACTGGTCAGAAAGGCGTGATGAACGGCCATCATGGGACAGGTATGATCAAAAGATACACAAACAAATTGAACAAAATTTAAATTTTTCATATGTACCTCCGGTTAACTAATTAATCCAAAATAAAGATGTGAAATAAATGTTAAATCACATAAAGGAGTTTAAGCGAATTCAAGTATTCTGCAACTGTAAATTACCACTTAAGAGTAAAACAAATTATTATGCTGACAATTTATTTCATTAGCTGTTTTTACAATATATTCAGCTAATTAATCGCAAGACCATATTGTAAGACCAATTCAGCAATGGTCTTAGCGTTAAATTTTTTCATCAAACTCGACCTATGAACCTCAACAGTCCGTACCGCAATACATAAATCATCGGCAATTTGTTGATTACGTTTGCCTTGTACCAAGAGTAATAATATATCCTACTCACGCTCGGTTAGAGATTGATAGGATAATAACGCGCTAAGTTGCTCGCTACGTACTACTGATTTTTCGGCAGCAAGGGTGATCGCCAGTACTAACTTTTCACCATCGACGGGTTTTTGAAAAAAATCCACCGCGCCCGATTTAAACGCATCCACCGCCATCGATACATCACCATGACCAGTGAGAAAGATAATCGACAATGGGCTATGACATTGAGTCAAAATAGCTTGTACATCTTGGCCGCGTAATTCCGGCATTCGACTATCTAAGATCACGCAACCCGGCAGCATGATCTCAGCGTTATCTAAAAATGCCGGGCCACCAGCATAAGTCGTGACCTTGATATCATAACCATCGAGCATAAATGCCAACGAATCACGTACTGATTCATCATCATCGACAACATAAACGGGCACTGAAACATCATGACTGGCAACAACCGATCCAGTTACAGATTTTTGACTCATACTCATCATCCTCAAATATATGCTGTTATTACAGTGGTAATGGTAAATGTATGCTTACCCGACAACCAACTGGGTCCGCGGGCGCTAACGAAAAATAACCATGATGGGCTTCAATCACATCCCGACAAATAGCTAACCCTAGCCCTAATCCGTCTTTTTTGGTGGTGAAAAATGCATTCTTTAATTCTGCACTCGTCGCTGTTAAGCCAATGCCATTATCCGTGATCGTTAATATTAATCTGTCATCGCTATACTGGCTTGCAATACAAATTTCAGCGTTTATCGTAGTACTCACTTCGCGCATCAAACAGGCATCTGCGGCATTGTTTAATACATTTAATAATACTTGCTGTAAACCAACAACATCGGCATCAAGTACAACCACATTACCTAAACAGGTCCGGCTCACGATAATACTTTTCTGCTGAAAGTCATATTCTAACAACTCTAAGGTATCAGTTAATAATACTTGCATATCACAACTGGATTTCGCCACCGCACGTTTATTAATAAGCGTGCGCAACCGTTGCACAATACCATCGGCTCGTTTCACTTGCTGTTGTATTTTCTCTAATGCTGGCACAACCGCACTGGCATCAGCGCCTTTGTTAATGCGTAATAAACCACCTTGGCTGTAATTTAGAATAGCCGCCAGCGGTTGATTTATTTCATGGGCTAAACTACTGCCCAATTCACCGACAATCGCCACCCGTTGTGCATGCTCTAACATGGCATTTTTTTCTTTTAAACGGTTTAAGGTGGCTTTCAATTTACGCTCACTACGGCTAAAACGATATTCCAACATTAAATGATAAGCACTTAATAACAGCACAAATAAAAACACCACCCAGGCCCATTGCTGATTTTTCTTGATCCATACTGCCGCTTCTTGCCACCAAGGCCGCTGCAAAGGGTGCATATCCAAGTCACGATATAATTGGTCGACAGATAATTGGCTAATCGGTGGTGTCCAGCCCGTTGAATAAGCCGCGATACTGGCTGCATGATCACTTGGCAAGGCTAATAAAGCGCGAGTTATCTTCTTGGCTAATTTGGTGGAAATGGCACTGGTTTTAGCAATCGACCAGTTCGGGTATAACTCAGTAGACAGCGCACAAGCAAAGTTATCCGGGCTAATATCATCCAATACGCGAAAAACACCGGGTTGTATCAGTCCTTCTTCTAGCATGCTTTCCAGTTGGCAAACAGGTACCACGGCAGCGTCGACATAACCATCACGTAACTGATAAATGATGGCATCGATGGGAAAACCTAAAAACGATACATCGGCAAAAAAAGCCGTTGGGTTAATACCTTTATTTTGCACCGCGAGTTGCATCGTTAAGTAACCACCGAAAGCATTGCTGGCGACGGCGGCGATCTGATCACCACTGACATCCACTAGGTGCTGATAATGAGAATCCGCGCGTACAACCAGGGCCGAGCCAATCACATGAGTGCCATCACCGAGTTTACTGTTTAGCGTTGCTAACCAAGACAGTGGATATTGGCGTCCTAAACGTACCGCTTGACCTGGGTTCGTCACGACCACATCAACACTTTGTTGTTTTACTGCGGTTTCCATTTCTGCCAAGGTATATGGATGTAAGCGAAATTCGCTATTAGGGATCTGGCTTTGTAACCATAATAACGTCGGTTGCCAGCGCTGTTTGGCTTCAAAGACACCACGTGTGGCTAATACGCCCACATCTACCGTGGTGATAGCTTGCTTGGTATCCACCAGTTCAGCACTCTTACTGCTGCGATTACTATCGTTATTTTTATTAATAGCGCTATCGTTCGTGTTACTGGCATGTACCTGAGTCATCACCAACAATAACGCAGCAATCACGGTCTGTATTAATACGCTACTCATGCCAATTCCTCTACTCATACTATCCAATTCACCAAACAACCACCTAAGCATACCAAAATAGCCATAAAGCCAAAATATTTATTGTTTTAGATCAATCAGACCCTGTGTATGTGGAAAACCACAATACAAACTACCACTTTATTTCCAGACAATAGCCATATTCACTATTAACCACAAGGTGTTCTCATGGACTCAAGTAAACGACGCTTAATGACCCGCCTCGGCACATTAACCGCTGGTGCTGCAATCATCCCGGTATCGGCGGCTAACCCGTTCACCACAACCATTATCAGAAACAATCAAGCACCAGACCGTAAGGGTCATGTCGGTAAACGTTATGCCATGGCGGTTGATTTACGCAAATGTGTTGGCTGCCAAGCGTGTACTGTCGGTTGTAGTATTGAGAACCAAGCACCTATTGGCCAATTCCGTACCACGGTAAAACAATACGAAGTCACCTTAGATGACGGCAGCAGTGAATTACAAAATGTAAAATCATTTACCTTACCGCGCTTATGCAATCACTGTGAAAACCCACCTTGCGTGAAAGTATGCCCGGTACAGGCTACATTCCAACGTGAAGATGGCATTGTTATGGTCGATAACGAGCGTTGTGTGGCCTGTGCTTACTGCGTTCAGGCTTGCCCTTACGATGCACGTTTTATCAACGAAGAAACCCTCACCGCCGATAAATGTACTTTCTGTGCCCATCGTTTAGAAGCAGGTTTATTACCCGCCTGTGTGGAAACTTGTGTTGGCGGTGCCCGTATTATTGGTGATATCAACGATCCAAATAGCCAAATCAGTCAGGTCATGCGTGACCATCAAGATGACATCAAGGTATTAAAACCGGAAGAAAATACCCAGCCACATGTATTTTATATCGGTATGGATGACGCGTTCACCAGTAAAATCGATAGCAACGTCGCCATCTACGATCCAGCAGGAGATAACGCATGAACATCACCGAGATTTTAGTGCAACCACAAGCCATTGCTTGGCTCCCGTGGGCTGTGCAATACTTTTTCTATATTGGCTCTGCGTATGCGGCGGCGATATTATTTTTATTAAGCTATTTATTCCGTGCCCACACCAGTCATTATTTACGTTCTGCATTAGTACTGACCATGTCGATTGGCGCCGTTGTGGGTCCACTCGCATTAACAGGTGACTTACATCAACCGGGCCGCGCTTGGCACTTCTACAGCAACATAACAACTTGGTCATGGATGTCGTTAGGTTCGCTATTTTTACCCTTATTCTCAGCACTAGCGATATTAACCGCTTGGTTATATTTACGTGATGATATTGCCAAACTCAAACACAGTGACAGTGCTATCGCGCAGAAAATCTCTTGGTTTAGTTTAGGTAACTGGAAAACCACCAGCAGCCAAATGATCGCAGTAACTGTTGTGACTTGTCTCGCCGGTTTATCCATTGCCCTCTACACAGGAGCCGAGATCTACGTGGTGCAAAGTCGCCCATTATGGCATCAACCTGCAGCGCCATTATTATGGTTTGTCACCGCCTTTATCGGCGCCATTGGTTTTGCGTTATTACTATTAGCTTTATTCCCTATTCCGGCAAAAGCCAACGTCTTTACCCAAAGCGACCAAGGGCTAATAAAACGCGCCCTGTTAGTCAGTGCGATCTTAGCCGCGGTATTACTGCCAATCTGGGCATCCAATAATCCGTCATTCTCATTATATGAAAGCCAAGCATGGTTAGTCCGCCTCGGCGGTTTAGCTGTGAGCTTTTTAGCGTGTATGGGGATTGCTTTATTGGCCTCTAAAATTGCCTTGTATAACCGCGCGCAATTGTTGGTGATGAGTGCAATCAGTTTGCTCTGTTGCTGGTATTTACGTTGGGTCACCATCATGGACGTGCAAACTATCGCTAAATTTGACCAAGGCCCGTATCCCTACGAACTGCCAATGGGCTCTGCTGGACTGCTCGGTATTCTTGGTATGGCAGGTCTGTGGTTAGCATTAGCCTTGGCCGCTTCAGAGATCGTCGCGATACCCGCTACACCAACAAAAAATAAAGCAATCACGAAACCATTATCACAACCTCTCACAAAACAACGCACACAGTAAGGACTTAATTATGGATAACAAACGTCGTCAATTTCTTAAATCAGGTCTTGCTGTGGGTGGAGCAGGCGCTTTTGCAGCAGGTTACGCAACCACTACGTCACATGCGGTACATGGCCTTATCGAAGGTACTGCCGGAGAAAAGACCAAACACCCACATTTTGGGAATTCATTAACCCCTGAATATAAAATCACAGAAGGGGGTAAATTAATTAATAACCCAGCGCAACGCGTGGCACCTTCGATGTGTTTTGGTTGCTGGACCCTGTGTGGATTACGCGTACGTGTCGATAACACCAGTGATGAGATCTTACGTGTTTCTGGTAACCCTTATCACCCATTATCAAACGAACAGCAGATCCCGTTTAATACCCCAGTCAAAGAGGCTTATATCGGTATGGCCGGAGAAGCCGGATTAGACGGTCGATCAACAGCCTGTGCCCGTGGTAACGGCATGATGGAAATTCGCAAAAGTCCGTATCGGATCACCCAACCGTTAAAACGTGTCGGTAACCGTGGTGAAGGTAAATGGATCCCGATCAGCTACGAGCAACTGTTAGAAGAAGTGGTTGAAGGTGGCGATCTGTTTGGTGAAGGTCATGTTGAGGGCTTACGTGCGATCCGTGATGTGAAAACCCCACTCGATCCACTCAATCCGGAATACGGGCCGAAAGCCAACCAGTTATTAATGACCAATGCCGGTAATGAAGGCCGTGACGATCTGTTTAAACGCTTTGCCTTTAACAGTTATGGTACCCGTAACTTTGGTCATCATGGTTCGTATTGTGGTTATGGTTTCCGTGCAGGTTCAGGCGCGTTAATGAATGACTTAAAGAAATTCGCTCACGTTAAGCCGGATCTAGAAAATTGTGAATTTGCCCTGTATATCGGTATGTCACCAGCGCAAGCCGGTAATCCATTTAAACGCCAAGCACGTCAAGTAGCCACAGCCCGTACTAAAGGTAACTTTAGCTACACAGTAGTCTCTCCTGCATTACCTGCATCATCAAGCTTGGCTGCGGGTGACAATAACAATTGGCTACCAATCAAGCCCGGTACTGACTCAGCATTAGTACTCGGCATGATCCAATGGATATTAGCCAATGATAAGTTTAATACAACCTTCCTAACCCAACCGGGCCCCAATGCGATGAAGACCGCAGGCACGGCGCATTGGTGTAACGCCACCCATTTGGTGATCAGCGATGAAGATCACCCACGTTACGGCTATTTCCTGCGAGCTTCAGAAGTGGATCTTGGCTTTACTGGCACGCCACTATCAGAAGCGGATCCGTATGTGATAGTCGATGCTCAAAACGGTGATCTATCGGTACATACTCAAGATCAACCTGCGCAACTATTTGTTGATCAAGTCGTCACTACCAAACAAGGTAACGTGCAGGTTAAATCATCCCTGCAACACTTAAAAGAATCAGCATTTAAACACGATCTGGCTTTCTACAGCGCCCAGTGTGACATTCCGGTTGCAACGATCACCGCGCTGGCGAAACGCTTTACTAGCCACGGTACTAAAGCCGTTGTCGATAGCCATGGTGGTAACATGCACAGCAATGGTTTCTACAATTCTTATACGATCCTGATGCTTAACGCGCTGATTGGTAACATCAATCTAAAAGGCGGGGTCATGGCAAAATCGGGCGGTTATCCAACATCAGGTAAAGGCCCTCGTTACGATTTCACCAAGTTTAAAAACAAGGTAAAACCCAAAGGGATCTTTTTATCGCGCAGTAAATTCCCGTATCAAAAAACCAGTGAATATAAACGTCGTGTAGCCGCCGGTGAATCGCCGTATCCAACACGATCACCTTGGTACCCGATCTCTGCACCGTTATTAACCGAGCATTTATCTGCTGCCGTTGATGGTTATCCGTATCGCGCTAAAGCTTGGATCAACCACATGGCGAACCCTATGTATGGGGTACCAGGCTTAGCCAATTTACTGGGTGATAAATTAAAAGATCCAAAACAATTACCCCTGATTGTGTCTGTTGATGCTTTCATTAACGAAACCACAGCCTTATCCGATTACATCGTACCGGACACAGTGACGTATGAAAGTTGGGGTATGGCGACACCTTGGCATGGTGTACCCACCAAAACTGTCACAGCACGCTGGCCGATAGTGAATGCTTTAACCGAGAAAACGGCTGATGGCCGTACAATCAATTTAGAAAATTTCTTAATTGATATCGCCAAGAAAATGCAACTCGGTGGCTTTGGTGATAACGCCATTGCAGACAGTAAGGGTAACTGGCACGGTATTCACAACGCAGAAGATTTTTACCTGCGCTCTGCGGCCAACTTAGCTTATGTCGCCAATGGCGTTCCCGCAGCAAGCAGCGAAGACATGGTTCTGTCCGGATTAGAACGCCTGTTACCTGATATGCAGCGAGTACTGACACCAGAAGAACTCGCTAAAGTAGCGTTTATCTTCGCTCGCGGTGGTCGCTTTGAAGATGCAACGGAAGCCTACAAAGGCGACGAAATGAAGCACCAATGGAAAAAACCGTTAGCGATCTGGAATGAAAAGGTCGGCACTTCGCGTAATACCATTACCGGAGAGTATTATTCAGGCTGCCCTACTTGGCACCCACAAAAATTAGCGGACGGCACGCCGTTAGAGGAAAAGTATCCAACAACGGAATGGCCGTTTACCTTAACCAACTTTAAATCCAATATTCACAGTGCAGTATCAAACCTGTCACCACGACTAAATTCGATTAAAGGCGTTAATCCAGTATACATACATCCAAGTGATGCCGCTAAAATTGGCTTAACCACAGGCGCGATGTTCACCATCACCACGCCAACCAGTGCCACCAAAGCCATAGCCTTGTTAGTCGATGGCGTTAAACCGGGTACGTTAGGTTTTGAACACGGTTTTGGCCATACCGAACTCGGCGAACGCGCCCATTGGATTGGTGATAAACAACAGCCAGTGAAAATGAAATCCAATGATGGGGTGAATATTAATGATATCGGCTTAATCGATCCGACCCGCGAAGGTAAAGGTGTACTCCTTGACTGGGTTGTTGGCGCAGCGGCAAGGCAAGCACTGCCCGCTAAAATTAGCCTGAGCTAAAATGTATAAGATGAGTAAATAAGCCCACTGTCGTATCCGCGACAGTGGGCTTTTAGTAACAACTGTAGGCATCATCACAAACCCCTACTAATTTATGTGGATAACCACAATAGCTTTCCCCAACCCAAACAGCCAGACTAGCCACGCTCTATTTCTGTTCATAAAGATAATAAAAAAAATAATGACCAGTGATTAGCAAATAACA
>Ga0105359_10001023_pt1 | contig 23608 bp, 21 predicted proteins | sample GOMGulsemesocosm_6_FD_83659 | JGI IMG/M metagenome (GOLD analysis project Ga0105359, IMG submission 83659) | Methane-oxidizing microbial communities from mesocosms in the Gulf of Mexico - GOM8C Gulf of Mexico | ecosystem: Environmental > Aquatic > Marine > Cold seeps | place: Gulf of Mexico...
ATCCCAATTCACTGTCAGAGCAAAGACATCCAACTCGGTGTCGTCTTTGCTTGGAGCATTGGCAATACCTTGGTCTCGCTCACTCAGAATCGGTACGACTTCATCGCCTTGATAGTTTATTGGCTGATCGGATTGGTAGATAACCGAGGGCTTACCCACCACTTTGAAATCGCCATGTTCATACTTAGCCAGCACTTCTACATCATCAGAGGCATCCCACAATAAACTGCCGCGGATAAACAAACTGTCTTTATCGGGACCGTCAACGTTTAACGTCTCGTTCCTCCACCAGCCGTCCATGCCTTCGTAACGCACCGCTAAACGAGCGGCGACCGTGTCACTGAGACTGCCATTGATTACCCCGGTATAAAGCTGTTCGCCATCACTGGGTTCATACAGCGCCTCAACATAACCTTCAAACTCATGGTTCGGACGAGCCGATGTGACGTTAATAGCACCGCCAATCGTATTCTTACCAAACAGGATGCCCTGCGGCCCCTTTAACACTTCAACCCGCTCAAGATCTAACGTCAAAGGCACTCTGGAAAGCTGCGAGCGGCCAGAATAAATGCCATCGATGTACATGCCCACCGACTGTTCAAAACCAGCGTTAGTACCCGAGCCAACGCCCCGGATAAACATATTGGCTGTTGCGCCCCCTTGGTTGATACTGACGTTGGGGATGTAGAGAGTCAGCTCCTCCAAGTTAACAATGCCAACGTCATTGATTTTTTCCCCAGCCATGGCCGCAACGGCAATGGGAACGTCTTGCAAGCTCTGTTCGCGCTTCTGCGCCGTCACCACTATTTCCTCTAGCAGCAATGGCTCGTTAGCCGGTGAGGTTATCGGTATTGCCAGAGCCAAAGCCGTTAAAGCCAGTCGAGGTGATCTAAACGTTTTTTTATTCGGTAGAGGCAGCGCACACATGGTAAACATCCTAGCCATTGAGTGGCTTTATAGATCGAATTTTATAATTTCGACTTAATTGTAGACCCCAAACCTGTATTTACTAGCCAACGCGCAGCACCGATCACCGCGACCTCAGCGGTTAATTTGGCAGGCCAGAAACAGAAAAACCGCCAATAGGCGGTTTCAAAAAAGCTCTTTATACATCGAGACACCTGCTCTAGGCGCTTACACCCAGTTAAGCGGTTTTTCTGCCTCGGGTGCATCTTGCATCTCGGAAGTATCGCAGCTGTCCCCTTTAGGTGGCACATAACCTGTGCGTTCTGTCGCGCTCATATATTTGTGCTCATAGGCGATAACACCTTGCATGCAGCTTTCCCGCTGTTCAGTGGTCAGTTTACGGCCATCGGGGAATTTGCCTAACTCAATCACACGCTTGAGGTTCCCATATACTTCTGGGGTGATGGTATCGAGCAGTTGCTTGTAATCCATGGTACTTCCTATCGTCATTCACCAGCGAGGCTCGGCATGTTAAAGGTCGAGCTGGTTAATCGGCGTCAATTATACCCGATTGCGTAGGTTTCAACGAGGCTATAAACGCCACCACCGCACCAATCAAAAGACCAGCCACATGCGCCGCATTAGCGATGCTGCCGTCGACGAAAAGGTTCACCGCGCCGCTCATACACAACACCAGCCAAATCAGCATAAAGATGATAATACCGCTGGGCAGCGGCTCCGGCACTGGACGCCGCCGCTGCCATACAGCCAAAAAACCCAACAGGCCATACAATAGGCCTGACAAACCGCCGAACAACGAAGGCCCCTGCCAATAATACTGAGCGAGGTTGCTGCCAACTCCTATCAGCAAAGCCAACCCCAGCATTACCCTGTGCCCCATGAAACCTTCAATACGGCGTCCAAATTCCCACACCCACAGAGCGTTGAAAACAATGTGCAGCAGACCAAAATGGAGAAAGGTCGGGCTTATTAAGCGCCACCACTGACCCAGCTGTAAACCGTAGTCCAGCGAGGCCAATAACAACCGATCGCCCTGTAGCGAAATCGGCTGCATGGTAAACAGCGCGACATACTCATAACCCCGGTCAAACTCGACAAGCAGTGCCCCCAAGCACCCAAGTAAGATCAGCAGTACGGTTACAGGGTAGCGCCGCACAAGGTATACCGCTCGCCAAAAGAACCTCCAACCGTTAGCCGGCAATACAGACTCGCCCAATTGAGCCGTTTCGGTATGCGTCGCCGCATCGGACCAAGCGTCTGCCGAGAAACCTCTCAAGCGCCACTGACCGAGTCGCTCGGTGACCAGTACAACCTGAGTATTGTTGGCGACCCAGATACATTGCTGCCCACGCTCCTCCGTCACACGGCACTCCACCCCCTGCAGTTGCAGGCGGCGCAATAGGGGTTGTAGGTCAATCTTCAGCTCAACAAGCGCCGCAGCATGCCATGTCATAAAATATCACTCATTAAAACCACGTCTGAAATCTCCTGCGAATGTGCAGCGTATTAAGCGGGGTCAACGTACACCCAGACAAAATTCTCTTCAATTAGCGGCTTCTCACCACTGTAGGTGTAGGCCGTAAGACGCCCAGAATTCACAGCGCTGTAATCCAAGCAAGCAACATTATCGAGCAGCGGCCGCGGCCTGCCCTTAAGCCAATAATGACCAAAAAACACAGGCAAAGCATCACAGGGGTACTGCACCAGCTGCTGCTGGTCATCGGGTTTAATTGGGTGATCGACTAGGTCGAAGGGTAAGGGGTCAGGCTGAAAAACAACATCACCGTATGTCTGTGGCGCCTCGGCCCAAAATTTGGTGCGAAAAAAGCGTCGAATAAACCCGTCGCGCCCTTTTAACTCGACGCCCGCAGGCAGTGGCATATTCGTGCCACGGGTTAGGCGATCTACCACCTGCGCCTCAAAGCTACCCTTCACCCGTGACGCTTGATAAAACGGAGCATCAAGGCGGTAGTGTGGGTAGTCTCTGCGCAGCTGATCAACTAACGCTGAGTCCCAGCAAGCGTGCACAACACGAAACGTTTCGCCCTCGAGAAACAGCGGTAAACTGCGAAACCATTCACAGCGCTCACGCCACTCTTGCTCGTGTCCTGAAAATTGCTCAAGGGTGGCACTCATTAAACGCTGCAGGCGCTTAGGCAGCGGGCTCGATGCCAATCCCGGTTGTTCCTGGGTATCGTCAGTGGCGGCCATCAAACAAAGGTGCGCCTCCACTTCACCGGCAAAAGCAATCGCATTGTACTCGTGGTTGCCCAGCACCATAAGTGCGTGCCCGGACTCAACCATTGACTGAACCAACTGCACGACTTCACGAATCTGCGGTCCACGATCAATCAGGTCACCGACAAATATCGCCAGTCGAGCGTCAGGGTGCGCGTAGGTAAACCGCGCCTCGCCCTGCGCCGTTGGGTCTAACATAATACGGCGGTAACCCAGCCGTTCAAGTAAACACAGCAGTGGCTGATAGCAGCCGTGAATATCTCCGAACAGGTCAACGTGCTTCTGCTCTAACAACAATGGGTGCACCGTTTAAGGCTCCTCGTTCATCCGTTTAACACTTACCGGCTTAACTGGCCGGTAGATTATTTACCGAGAGGGTTACTTGCCAAGGTGGTTGCCCCAGCCGAGTTTACTGCGACAGGATTCATAAAAGTTATGGTTAATTGGATGAATGAGGTGCAGTTTATGCGGTTTTTTATGTATGTGAATTTCATCGCCAGGGTTGGTCACCACATGGTTCTGTCCATCACAGGTCACGTGGGGGTAAGCAGAGTTGTGCTCACCGACCAGCACTTTAATTTCACTGTTGCCATCGATCACAATTGGTCGACTACTGAGGGTATGAGGGTTCATCGGCACAATAACGATGGCATCAAGTTTAGGGTGCATGATCGGACCACCACCACTTAAGGCATACGCGGTAGAGCCGGTCGGGGTAGATATAATGAGGCCATCGGAGCGTTGGCTGTATACAAATTGTCCATCGACATAGAGCTCAAATTCAATCATTCGAACAAAACGCCCGGGGTGAATAACCACATCATTGAGCGCGTCATCGCCGCCAATCAAAGCGCCCTGGCGAGTGACACTGGTCTCTAGGAGGAAACGAGTCTCCATCATGTACTTACCACTCAACACCTCACCGACACGCTCTTCGATCTCTTCCGGCGTAATGTCGGTTAGGAAACCTAGGCGCCCGCGGTTAACACCCAGCACAGGAACTCGGTATTTAGCCAGCGCTCGAGCGGCGCCTAACAAGGTGCCATCACCGCCAACGACGATAACCAGGTCACACGTCTTGCCCAGCGCTTCGTGATCGCCTTCAGTCAGCGTGTGGCCCGGCATTTCCACCGCCGTTTGCTGCTCCAGCAATACCTCCAGCCCTTCGGACTGCAGGTAACGAATCAAACGTTTGAGGGTGTTGAGCGCGCGTTCACTGCCCTGTCGAGCGATGAGACCAATCCGTGAAAATTCAGCCATGCAAACAATCTTCTAGTGTCAGAAAGTTGGGTATTATAGTCATTTAGCCGCCAAGGATAAGCACCGATGATCCATTGCTGTAAAAAACCGTGGGATCACTACCGTAACACACATGTCCGCAATCTCGCCTGGTGCCTGCTTAGCCCGTCGTTACTCGCCAGCACCCCTGAAGGCCACGACCTGTTGCCAGCACTGTCACCCAGCGAGCACCACAACTGGCTGACGCAACTGGACCAGCAACCTGAACCACTGCTTGCACACATGCAACAGTGTAAAAGCCCTCGTATCGGTTTGGTGTTCGAACATTACTGGCACTTTTTTTGGCAAGCGCAGCTAGGCGGCGCCATGGAGCCACCTTGGTCAGCTGAATGCCGAGAAAGACGGTGGTTAAAGAATTTGCAGGTCAATCACCCCAAAACTCACCGCACCTTGGGCGAAGCCGATTTCATTGCCTACCTCACCTACCACCAACAGCCCAGTTCTCGCCTGCTGCACCGTGAACTGGCGGTAAAGTTCTATCTCGGCTTTCCCGTACCGGACACACCACAAGAATCCCCCCCCAAATGCCTGTGGCTTGGACCAAACTGTATTGACCGACTCGACATTAAACTCGCTCAAATGAGCAACAAGCAATTACAGTTACTACACCACCCTGAAGCTCAGAATGCCCTACCCCCGCACTGGCAAGGCCTGCCCGTAGACAGCCAAATAGTCCTGCGTGGACAACTGTTTTACCCGGCCCACCGACAAGACTTTTCGGCCGATGAAGCGCCCCTCAACCAAAACCACCTAAGGGGTTTTTGGTACTACCTTGAGGGTTTACTTAATTCAATCGACAGGCATGAGGAAGTCGTTATTCTGAATAAAAGCGATTGGTTCTGTACGCCCGCGTTAAAGGACCAGACACACATCATCGAAAAAAAGTATTTGGCCGAAGAGCTTGCGCCCTACCTGAGTGATAAAGAAGCTGGCGTACTGACGGAGGTGGGGACACAAAGAGCGGCCGCGCGTCCGCTTATGCTATCGGTTGGACACTCAAGCACACAGAGCTCAGGCGCCGCTCGTCCAACACAACGCCGATGGCAGGAAGCTCGCCGAGTTTTTGTCGTCCCGAGTCACTGGCCTGATACCAGTTTGCCATCCTTCAAAACATAATCTTGTGTTGACCAAACACTGACCAGCGCCTTAGCTTCAAGCCCACTAAAACCACCGGACAACACTTCCACATTAAAGCCCAGCTGCGACAACAAATACGCAGCCACCGTACTGCGACGACCGGTATTGCAATACAACACATAGTGCACGTGCTTTGATTCGTTCAACACTCGGCTTTTGAGACGCAATATATTCAGAGGTAAATTGACCGCACCCGCGATATGCCCAAGTGCGTACTCATCCTCGCTGCGCACATCAACCGCTATAAACGACTGGCCAGCGCCACCATCAATAGGGTCCTGATCAGATCCATTAAACAACTTAGACTGCACTCGGCTCCAAGTCACTTCAGCCACAGACGGCTGTTTTAAAAGGGTAAGAAAGTCGCGTTTATTGAGCTGCATGAGCACACCATCAGAGGTCATGGTGACGGTTGCATTGCGCACGGTTTCTTGCAGCAGCGCGTCCTCGCCAAAACAGCGCCCAATCCCAATATCGGCTAAGTGTTCACGCCCCCCACCCTGCTTCTGCCGGGTTACTTGAGCTTGTCCTTCTTTTATAAAATAACAACCATCGCCAAGTTCGCCCTGCCTAATGATGACCTCCCCCGCCTCGACTGCACGCGCCTCAAGGCAGGAGAATATCGATTGAACATTGGTGGGTGGCACCTTAAAAAAGAGGTTCGACTTCAGCACCGTGTGCATCCAAGCTAAGTCTTCATCCAAGTCTCGGTTATAAGCAATATCAACCAATAAATATTCCGCCACTTGACTCCAAGCCAGTAATTTATCTAAGCGTTCACGCTCAACGGTTAAGATCTGGCAGTCCTGCGTCGCCACAACGTTACAATCACGGGGCTGAGCACTAACGACAGCTTGACGATGCTCCCGACTTTTTATCGTTTCGCGGCGTCCATCAGGGAAATGGCACTCAAGCTCGCCGTGTAGCAAGTAATAATCCAAAGCATCGAATTGGCCGCACTCAAATAAGACACTGCCGGCAAACAGTAAACGCTGCTCACTTACCTCGAGCAGATACTTTAGATGGTCATCCAGCAGTCCATTGAACGGTATCAGCGGCCGCAAAAAATCCACGTCACTCGAATGTTCAATATTGATGGCTGGCGCGGTGCTATATCCCATGGGTAATCCATTCATTAATTGTGTGCTGTTCGTGTTTACGATTATTTTCCAGTTCACTGAAAGCTTGGACATAGGGCTGGGTTATTTCCCAGCCCCATTCACATCAAAGCCAAGGCGGTTAATTGCCAGTCATGTATCTTTGTTCGATGACGACGAACCCGACAATGCCGCAAAACCACGCCGCCCCTGAAGGCCGCCAGTGTGTAAGGCCAAAACATTTGCCCCCGCCTGCCAGCGACCTTGCTTGGCTAAAGACTCAATGCCCCACAGCATCTTGGCAGTGTATACGGGGTCTAAGCTGATGCCGGTCTGATCCTCAAAACCGAGCATAAAGTCGAGCAATGCGGCTGGGAGTTTGGCATACCCACCAGCATGAAAGTCATAATTTATACGCCAGCGCGGTATTGCCGTCTGCTCGAAAGGTGCCAGCCAGCGATTAACGGTCACCTCTAAGCGTTCGTCATTGGGCCTTGGTTTGACCACTGAAAAACCTTCATATTCGTGCTCCTGAGGACCCTCAAGTGCCGCCCCGGCAACCAGTCCGGCCAGTGTTGTGCCGGTACCACAGGGCACACACACAGTCAGCGGCTGGCCTGTGAAGTATTGAGTAATCTGAGCACCTAAAGCCTGACACCCCAACAACCCTTCCTTGCCTGCCCCACCCTCAGGGATGATGTAAGCGCCGGGAAACGTTTGTTTGAGCTCGTCGAGGTAATCGGGGCAGTCTTTGTTGCGATACTGAGCTCGGCTCGTAAAAATCAAGCGCATGCCTCTCTGGCGGCAGTCGGTCAGTGTTGGATTCAGCTGACTAGGTTCCTCGCCACGCACAACCCCAACGGTCATAAGCCCCAAGCGCTGCCCTACAGTCGCCAGAGCGTGCAGATGATTCGAGTAGTAACCTCCGAAGCTGACCAACACCTGCGCACCTTGCTGCCTAGCCAGTTGTAGGTGGCCAATCAACTTATAGAGTTTATTGCCGGAGATATGCTGGTCGAGCAGGTCTTCTCGCTTAATATAAAAGCGGACCCCCTTTTCATTTAAAGGAGGCCAGTGTATTTCCTCTGGCGAGTTTAATTCGGCCAGCGCAGTGCCATCGAGGTCAAGCAGAGCCTGCTGGTCAGTAGCTTTTTCAGGCATCGATCTAAGACGTGTTTCTAGGTTGTCCATGTTATGCCGTTACCGCTCGCATAAGTTCTGATGGGCTTTGGCGATGTGATTGGCAGCGGTCGGCTTCACCCAAATGAAAATTAGCGGGCCGGTCAACCCGCTCAACTCGTTCGCCGCAACACTCACCACCGGTGACTAATGCCTGACAGGTCGGCCTGTGGTAGTGGGCAGACCAGGCCGCATAATGCTTTTCGCTGACACCACACCGCTCCGCGACATAAGCATCGGGCGATTCCGTAAACGCCGCCACCTCATCAGCTGGCACTGTGATGTGTCCGACACCGGCCTGAAAGGTAACGAAGTTCAAGCCTTGCTGACTCAGTCGCGACAGCATTTGGTTGCCGCTGTTTTGCAACAAATTTTGCTTGTCGTCCTGCAATCGCACAATTTCCTCATTTAAGCTGCTTAATTGAGTGTTTCGGTACATCAGCTCAACTTCACGTATTTGCAGCTGCTCACGCAGGGCTGACGTCTCTGACTCGACACGTGCTTCCATCTCTAACACGTAATGCTGTTTCAGCTCATCTAGCTCCAGCTGACCAACGCTTTTTGCATCCGTCACTTTGAGCTCAAAGTACTCTCGCATGCCTTTAATCTTATCGGCCTGGCCATCGACTAAACCCTTTAGCTTAAGGCTCTTGCCTCGCTCAGTTTCCAGCTCCCTAATGGCGCTTGAAAATTCCTGGCGCAGGGCTTCAAAGCGCCGCTGATAGTCGAGTTTTACTCGATCCAGAGCAAGGTCGTTCTGGCTGTTTAGGGTGCTGATGTGAAGGCGTTGCTCTTTGATCTTCTGCGCTAAGCGATTGCGAAAATCAGACTCTAAACGCGCTTCCAGTTGTTGGCGCAAGGCATCTATATCGGCCTTGCCGATGGCTTGAGTTTCACCCAACACAGGGGTTTTCTTGGGCAATTCAGCAGGTAAACCCAGTCGATTGCGCTGAATGCTCTTTTTGATCAGCGTGAAATGATTGGCTCCTGGTGCCATGGTGGGGTCCCAAAGCTGTTGTTGGTGCCACGCGATACAGCACTGACTAGCACACGCTAAGCGTATTGGCCCCGCACCCAAGTCTGGCCCTTTAGCCGAATTTTCAGCCAACTGCTCAAGCGGGATGTTCCAGCGCCTATCCGCCATGCCTTCAGCATCAAAAACCAAGGTGAAAAAGACAGCAGCTTCCACCGCAAGGCCCGGCGCTATCTGTAAGTAGACCACTCGTGCCGTTTGACTCGCTAGCTCAACCACCGGCACAAAGCCATCCAGGATGGCCTCAAATTCAGAGTAGAGCATCTCTCGCGTCAGTCGATTGCCATCGAAAAACATAACAGCTTGAGCGGATTCAGCGTGAAACTGCGACATAATGGATTCCCATGCATTTCGAGACGTCGCACCCTGCGAACTCAGTATTTATTATGGACATATACCGGTTAAAAAGGCAGTTTTATCTAGACGATAAAATGCCAATAACCTGATCACCTATTATCAACCTTGACGGCTGAATCATCTGTGAACCGATCATCAAAAAACACGAAGGGACTAACCTAAGAAGTAGAAACAAGCCACACGGTCGGTGGCTAAAAGCGCTCGCAGCAACACTCATCTTGACCATGTACTCGATCGTTAGACATCACCGTACTCATCACCCTCCAAGCGGTCATCTTCATAGTCCTCAGCGGACATTTCCAGCAATTCATCAATATAATCTTGCATTTCACACCTCAATTGAATTCGTGCTCTCGCACACACGATCTCTGGTACCGCGAAAGTACCTGTACACCATGACAAAACGATGACACTTAGAAATACAACACGCATATAAATAAGGCCCTACCATATAATTGGCGGGCCTTATTAATACACTCTATCGAGGCGATTTCGCAGGCTCTTACTAGATTCTGGTAAATGGCTTATGGAACCAAACCGGCATCAGACGCTTAAGAATATCAAAGAGGACAGAATCGACGCCGATCCGCTGACGCATTTTGTTTTTCTTAACCGCCTTGATAATCGCCCCAGCAGCCTCGTCTACATCCATACCAAAGCGTGCCACCAATCTGGCGGACGCCTCCGCTTTGTTTTTGTTAATGGCGCCAGCAACCGAGGCCTGCACGACATTCGTTTTAATCATACCCGGGTGGATGGACGTCACACCGATATTATCGTGGTAGAGCTCAGCCCAGAGGCTTTCACTTAAGCTCTGCACCGCGGCCTTAGTTGAACAGTATGATGCTTGATCCGGCATGCCTGCAAAGCCAGCCATGCTCGAGGTGTTGATGATATGCCCGCGCGGCTGCTTTTTAAGGTGCGGAATAAAGGCTTTACAGCCGTAGATAACCGCGAGGTAATTCACCCCTACGATTCGCTCCCAGTCCTCATCCGTGTGCTCTTCGAGGGACTTAATAATGGTGATTCCTGCATTATTAAAAAGCAGGTTAACTTGTCCATGCTCAGCAACAACCACATCAGCAAAGGCGAACATAGCCTCTCGGTCACTGACATTAAGCGTATGCAGGCTCACCTTCACACCACTTGGTTTTAGTAGCTCGTTAGTTTCCTCAAGCCCTTTAGGGTTCATGTCTGCCAACGCCAAATCGACACCTTCTTTAGCCAACGTCATCGCAACCGCTCGGCCGATACCCGAGCCTGCGCCGGTTATAACCGCCACACAACGATCCAACTCTTTAAAAAACATAATCCCGTCCTATCGTGTCAATTATGAGGTCAGCCTGTCATTACCATGCACACAGGCATCGAATTAACGGGAACACCTCAAATAATTAATATTACTCACGGGTATAATATTTTACAAGAGTGTAACAATGTGAAGTGTACAACAGGATGCGGCCCAGTAATTTAAGTCGTAACGAAGACAGCAAACAGAGTGATACGGAAGTGAAGTACAAGAGGAGCATGCGGGATTCGACAATGCTGCACAGGGAGCAATGGGCACCAGCAATCGCATTCTGAAAGGCACAAAAAAAGCCGCAACACCCTAGGGTGTTGCGGCTCTTAGCAATAATGGCGGACCGGACGGGACTCGAACCCGCGACCTCCGGCGTGACAGGCCGGCATTCTAACCAACTGAACTACCGGTCCGCAGCACTTACAGATGCACACTATTCGCGTCACGCTAAAAATAGTGGTGGGTGAAGAGGGGTTCGAACCCCCGACCCTCGCCTTGTAAGGGCGATGCTCTCCCAGCTGAGCTATTCACCCCCTCTGTAAGTGAGGCGGATTCTACGGGTTTTCAGGTGCCTGTCAAACCTTTTATACAAATTACGATGTATCTATAAGCGTTTGATTTATCAGCGGATTGTCTGAACTAGGAGGAACCACGAGAAATCCGAATAAGCTGGCCATAGACCGCAACGGCAAAGTCGATACAATGGAATGAAAAACGCTGTTTCAAGGAAGACGTATGTCGAACTCAAAGCCAGTAGAGGCTTTCGTCCAACGCTTATTAACAAGAAATACGGCTTGTGCCCTGCTCGCATGCACTCTGCTGTTTTTAAGCAGCACCCTCATGGCGAATGACCTTATAGCCTACAATGCCGCGAATGCGACCAACCCTCTAACCCAGCTAATTATCGTGCTACAGCTTTTCGCACTGATAGCCCTAGCGCTGAGTCGTCACAAGTATAAAACCCAGTGCGAAGCGTTGAAGCTTGAGCAAGGTGACCTTGAACAGCGGGTTATTGAGCGCACCAATAAGCTCCGTAACATCAACAACCAACTTTACGATGAAATTGCAAAACACGAGATTACCGAAGAGCTTCTGCGTGAGACGCAGGATTACCTCAATAGCATTATCAACTCGATGCCTTCGGTACTGATTGGAATCACTCGACAAGGCTATGTTACCCACTGGAACACGGCCGCCTCGCGAGCAACCAATATTGACAGTAAGGATGCACTCGGCCAACACCTCTTCGATATCTACCCGGAACTGCCCGTTGATGCCGATATCATTCACGCCACCATCGACAAGGGGGTCCCCCAAGTAAAAGAAAACATACAGCAAGGGGAAGGCAGTCACACTCGCCACACAGACCTAACGGTCTACCCATTGCTATCGGCCGAAGTCACCGGCGCGGTTATTCGCCTAGACGATGTCACCATGCGGGTGCGTATCGAAAACATGATGATCCAAAACGAGAAGATGATGTCCCTAGGCGAGCTCGCCGCGGGCATGGCCCACGAGATCAACAACCCGCTGAGCGCTATATTGCACGGAATTCAGAACATCTATCGGCGCACGTCTCCTGATCTGCCCAAAAACCACGTCATTGCGCAAGAGCAAGGAATCAGTGTTGAGCAGGTGCAAAACTACTTAAAAGCCCGGGACATCTTTAAATTTTTGGACGGTATTCGTGAAGCAGGTGACCGCAGCGCCCGCATTGTCACCAATATGCTGGAGTTTTCGCGCAGCAACAGCCGCCACCACCAAATCACGGATATCAACCAGCTGCTCAATCACAGCCTAGAACTGGCCACCAACTCGTTTCAACTGGAAACCCCAGACGGGATAGAAAAGCTTGAGATCATCCGCGAGTTTGATGGTGATCTACCGGCCGTCCCCTGCTCAGCAGCGGAGATACAACAAGTTATTCTGAACTTACTGCGCAACGCCTGTCAGGCCATGAACAATGACGATTACGGCGCACCACTCTCCCCAACCATTACCTTGCGGGCCTATAAACGTCAAAACAGTATTTGCATTGAAGTGCAGGATAATGGCCCGGGCATGAACGAAAACGTACGCCGTCATATATTTGAGCCGTTTTTCACAACCAAAGAAGTGGGCCAAGGAACAGGGCTCGGCCTATCGGTCACCTACTTCATCATCACAGAGCACCACGACGGTACAATTGAAGTGGAGTCCCAACCAGGTAAAGGCACCACCTTCATCATTACCCTGCCGCTAGCCGCCGACCTACTGACGACAGAGCCAGCAATATCGTATTAACTGGCTGCCCTGCTTTACTTCGAACCGGCGCCCGAATCTTGGCGTTCCCTAATCGCAACACACAATCAATTTTTAGCTAAACACTCGACTATTTTTATGGTCGGGTGATGGCTGGCCAGCACCCGCCATATTAATATAACGTTATTTATGAGCGGTATAACTAGCCGCAACATTAAGCGCCGCTCAGCTCCCCCGAAAAGCTGATAACGAAGACAATTGATTAAGCGCTATTTGGCGGTATCATGCGTGCTACTTTTTCATTTTAGTCACATGCGCACATCATCGGCGCCAAAAAAATTCAGAGGTTAATGTTATGGAACAACAACGCCCGGCCAGAGCGTCCTTATCTAAAAAAACATGGTTTTCTAAACCCTTAAATTCCCTCATAGGCGTGACCATCATCGCCACTGGCTTGTTGCTTAATGGTTGCGGCACGACGCCTAACATCACAGCCAGCAAAGCTGACCTCAGTGTCGCCGCTAACAACATCATGCGCAGCCACATAGAATTAAAATCTTTACGCGACGCCTGTGCTCAAGCGGGTGGCCAAGCTGAGGTTCACGCCGATTCAGTCTACCAACAATGGCTTTTAAAAAACTGGCCGTTGGTAATCGGGGCGGACGGATTTAACCGCGCGCACTTGCAAGATAAAACCCTTTCTTTCGATGGCCAAACGCTTTCTCTCCCAGCGCTTAAGTTCCTTGCAGAAACCACTCGGACCGCCGAGCACAAAGTTGCGTTTATTCAACGCAGCCGCACCAACCGGAATAAAACCTGCAGACGAAAGCTCGAACTGTTCGACGCCGAACATCATTACGGGCTACAGCCCGTTGAAGAATACATACAAACATCGTTGAACAGCTACGCCGCTAGCCACACTGCCCCACCAAAAGCAGGTGCTCGCGTGCCAACGCTGGCTGGCAATTTAAGTGTCAACGGCCTGCCGGGTCGTTCCCTCTATGCTATTGAGGGTCAAGCTAAGGACATGCCCTGCGCGGCCCCACAAATATTCACCTTTAAAAATCAATGGCCGCTGGAAATATACGCCGCATTTTGCAGCCAAGAACAACGCTTAATTACATGTGAATGGGGTAACTGCTCAACCCAGTAACGTTTATAAAGTCTCAAAACTTACTGAGCGACAGACGTAAAAAAGCCCGCGATTACGGGCTTTTTTACCAGAAAATTCATCGAGGCCGTCATTGACACTGGGGCCTACACAATCCAGTCACAGCGTTTTATAACCACCGTCGAGATACACTAACGGGTCAATCGTGTCGCCGTCATCGACGAGTACTCGTTTAATCGCACCGATTAAAATTCTGTGGGTACCATAATCAATGGCCTGTTCTTGATCACAGACAAACACGGCTAAGCTGCCCTCTAGGTAAGGTAAATCAGCCGTCTCTTGCCAGTCACCCACCTCAAAACGCTCCTCCCCCTGATCACCCGACGCACACTTATTAGAAATTTCCTGCTGATCGAAGCGCAATACATTGACACAAAAAGCACCGCCGTCCTTAACCGCCTCATACATACTGGTATTACGATTGATACACACCAGTAATGACGCAGGTTCAGCGGACAAGGATGTCACTGATGTAGCCGTCATGGCAAAGCGAGCGCCAGCGGCCGTTTTGGTTGAAATTACGCTCACGCCGGACGCCAAACGACGCATGCCTTCGCGCATCGCTGAATTCATGTCTACTTCTTTCATAACCATCCATTCTCTGTATTTAGCCGTACGATTTGCTCAATCCACACCTGAAATACTAGCTGATTCAGGTCCACTGTGAGTGTTTAATCGTGTCCGCACGGCAGCAATAAAACCGGCATCTTCCACAGCTATGGCCTAGAAGGCAAGTGGGACTATATAATGCGCGCCTAATTTCGCCTCGACCAACGCATGATTGCTACGGCAAAACACAGCGCAGGGGCTATTCGTCTTAGTATTAAAAGGTAGTCCACCGACCATGCCCAACCAGACAGTAGTGCCCGAGCAGTACGAAACCCAGTTGAACGACAAGGTAGCGCGGGTCTCCCAGCAACTGCAAAGTCATTTCGGCGAGTTGGTATTGCCTGCTATCGAACGTTTTGAATCACCCAAAAGCCACTACCGCATGCGCGCTGAGTTTAAGCTCTGGCACGACGGTGACATTTGTTACCACGTCATGCACAAACCTGGCGACTACAAAACCCGCTACCGCGTTGATACTTTCCCAGTGGCCTGTGAGCTGATCAACAAATTGATGCCCCAACTGATCGACCAGCTGCACAACAGCGAGATACTCAAGCGTAAAGTTTTTCAGGTGGAGTACCTCACCACCACCACCGGGCAAGCGGTCATCAGCCTGATTTACCACAAGGTACTCGAGGACCAATGGCTGGCCGCTGCCACGCAGTTAGCCGCTGATCTCGGCGTGAATGTTATTGGCCGCAGCCGTAAACAAAAAGTCATTGTCGGTGAGGATTTCGTCGAAGAGACCCTGCAAGTTAATGGCCGTGCTTACCATTACCAGCAGGTAGAGACAGGCTTCACCCAGCCAAATGCCAAGGTGTGTGAGAAAATGCTCAGCTGGGCACAGGATGCCAGCAAAGGCCTCAACGGCGACCTGCTTGAACTCTACTGTGGCAACGGCAATTTCACCCTGCCGCTGGCACAACAGTTCGACAAAGTCCTAGCCACCGAGATTTCGAAAACATCGGTCAACTCCGCACTCTACAACCTCGATAAGAATGCGGTGGACAATGTCACCATCGTGCGCATGTCGAGTGAGGAGTTTTCCGAGGCAATGGATGGCGTACGCCCCTTTCGACGCCTCAAAGAGATCGACTTGGGCAGCTATAATTTCTCGACCATCTTTGTCGACCCACCGCGATCTGGCCTCGATGATCACACGGTAGAAATCGTTAAAGGCTTCGACAACATTATCTATGTGTCCTGCAACCCAGAAACACTGTTCAACAACCTAAAACCAATAACTAAGACGCACAGTATCGAACGCTTTGCGGTATTTGACCAGTTTCCCTACACCCACCACTTGGAGTGTGGGGTAATACTTCGTCGTCTTCCAACCAGCTAAGCCAGAACCTATAAGGGCCGCCAACGGCGACCCTTATAGAACCATACACAATCTCAAGCCAAGCCTAGCCTAGCGCACACTCAACGACTGCACTTCGGCGTGTAATTTCTCATTCAATTGTTGCTCCAACCACGTGTTCAAATCTGACCACATGCGTGCAATCGCAGCGGGTTTCGGCATGATGCCCGCGTAGGGCAACTCCAAGGTCACCACCGGCAAACGCAAATCCTTACCCGCGTAGTTGCCCAGCGAGCCAGGATAGACCCCCAACTCATGGAGATGCAGATCTCCAATCTTAGCGGGCGGGCTCATTGGGCCATCGTAATCCAGCAGATGATAAGGCGCGTGAATGGAAACGATCACATCGGGTTTAAACGCTTCAATTTGCGCCATTAAACCGCGCGTCTCCCCCTCACTTGCGCTCTGCTTACCAGGGTTGCGGCGAGGGCTTGAAGACGCCTTACTGTGCCAATAATCAAGCGCTAAACTGTCCCAATCCTGACTGGGAAAGTTGCGATTTAAGTCGACACCGTTGGCATTCTGCCGGGTCGACTTGCGCACCAGTAAACCATCGGGATTAACCGCTGGCATAAATCGCCAGTGCAGCTGGTTGTTGGCGCCTTGATTGAGCTGTTTCATCCACTTAAACGCGATCGAGACCGACGAGAACTCATCGCCATGAATTCCGCCTATCACCAACACACGCCCAATGCCTTTTGCTTCGCTCGGCAAAAATTCGCGTATTGCCAACGGTCTCTGCTGGGCTGAAAGTACACCTGAACTTTGCATTCTCAACGCATGACAGTCGGCAACGCTGACGCTGCCAAGTTTGCTTCCAATGGCCTCACACAGAGCAGCGATATCCGCTTCATAACGCTCAACGATCGGTAGTCGTACAACCGCAACGGGCTCAACTGTCAAAGACTGGGAGCGGTCGACAGGCGTAATATGTGGCGATGCCTCATCGAGCGTCACCACTGTAGGACTGGTGGGCTCGCTACGCAAACCCGGCTCCGGTTGACTCGGCGGGTAATTACAGGCGCCCACTAACAAAAAGACGCCAATTAAGGGAACGCAGCGGATCATCAGGCATCCCCCTCGTAAACTATCTTCCACTCGCCATCGCGCAAGCCCCAAAGTTGCTCTTTCCAACCCTGCCATTGGTAGTTACTGCTCTTATAGGACTGGTAATAACGCACCGTGACGAGGTTGTCCTCACCTGGGTAATTAAACACGCTCAAATCAGAAATACTGACGTCGATATAACGCTTATCCCTGTGAATTCGGCGTTTGTAACTCTCCCAGGCGCTTTTGCCCTTCTTCAGGTTATTGAAGTCTTGGGCGTAATAGTCGAGGTAAACATCGTTGTCGAGTGACTGCCAAGCCGCCAACCAGCGCTCAAAGTTCGCTTTAATGGGCTGCAACTGCTGTTTCGAAGAAGCGAGGCTCTGCCACTCAAAATGTTCACTGATGACCAAATAGGTGTCGCCGGTTTTAATCTGCCCAGCCAAAGCGTCGAGGTCGGCGTTATTAATGACCACACAGCCATCACTGTCACGCGGTGGCCGGCTGTCTACACCCTGCGGCAAACCGTGCAACCAAATTCCATGACCCGTGCGATTTAGACGTTTATCGAGGGCGTTAGGGTAGTCAATCGGGTAGGCGCCGCTGCCATAAAAGTCATCGAGCTGAGCTTCCGAGAGGAAGCTGGTGATGCGATACACCCCAATCGGCGTGCGTTTATCACCCTCTTCGCTCTTGCCGTAGCCCTCTTTACCAATGGACATCGGCATGGACTTAACCGGCTGCAGAGCACCAGCGTCATTGCGCTGAAGCAGGTGCAGCTTGGAGGCTTTGGTCTCGGCCCACAGCAGGTAATCGTGTGAACGGGCCAATTGCAGCGCGCCAGCGGGCATATTCAGCTCACTGGCGACGTCAGTCGCAACAGGACGCCGCAACTCACCAGACAGGCTGGTTTGATTAAACGAAAGTAAGTTTTGTGATGTTAGGGCCTCATCGGCCTGCAAGGTGACCGAAGTCATTGCTAGGCACACGCCCAAAAGGAAAAATTTCATGCGTACAACGTAGAATCCAGTAAAAGACAACAGCGCTGATGGGGTAAGCTTAAAGCTATGGCCGGCGCGCCTAAATATTGCGCGATTCTAACAAATACTGACTTGAGATAACATGCTCAGAGCGCATCTAAACTCTGCGAACACGGCTACACAAGCGAGCGACAGATGACCTTTATCGTTTTCGACCAAGGCTACCGCACCGAAACCCCATGGTATGACCTGTTCCCGCAGAAAAAAGTCAATGCACCGCAGGCCAGCAATGCCCTGCACGCTGCCACAATGGAACTGGAAAAAGAGCCGGCAAGCGAGCAACACCCACGCAAGAACACCAGCGCAGCCCCTTATAAACAGGCCTCAGCTGTAAGGCGGCGCATCGGCTGCGCAGCCGACATAATGAGCCAACCGGTCATCAGTATCGCCCAAGAGAAAAGCATCCAAGCGGTATCCCAGGCCTTCAATCAGCACGCCGTGCACCACATGCCGGTTTTGAATGCACATGACAAACTCGTAGGGCTGGTTTCCGACCGTGATCTCTTGCGTTTTCAAGCAAATCACAATCAAGCAGGTAACCGTCAAGCAAATCACACCCCAGAAGTTTACAGCCAAATAAGAGAGCGGTTATCCGGGCACGACATAACGCAGCACAGCGTAAAAGACATAATGACCCAGCGAGTACTGACCGCCCAGCCACACACAGGCATTCCACAATTGGCAGAAGTCATGGTCCAGCACCGTATCGGGGCCCTGCCCATTGTTGACCCCGAGGGCCAACTTCAAGGCATGATCACCCGCGTTGACATACTCCGCGCCATCATGATCGAAGCGCCGATTGAATTATGGGTCTAGCTCAGACCTCGCGACTAAAGTCACAAGGAGCTGGGAAGTCGCAACAAAAATACCGTAAAATACGGCCTTTACTCTAACTAAGTAACTTGCCCTAGCTGGGTAACGTCGCCAGCCTGCTGGCCCGATTGGAAATCCGCTTACATGATCCGTCTGTCGAACATCAAACTGCCCCTCGATCACAATGAGCAGGCATTAACCGATGCCATACTCAAAACGCTTAATATTGATGGCACGCAGCTCAACAGCTTTAACGTCTTTCGCCGTGGTTATGACGCCCGTAAGAAAACCAACATCTTTCTGATTTACACCCTCGACGTCGACACCAACACTAACGCGCAACTGCTTGAAAACTTTGCAGACAACCAGCTTATAAAAGCCACGCCAGACCTCGACTATCACTTCGTCGCACAGGCCCCTGCGGAGCTGGAAGAGCGCCCAATAGTCATTGGGTTTGGCCCCTGTGGCCTGTTCATCGCCTTGGTGCTGGCGCAGATGGGCTACAAGCCCATCGTGCTTGAACGCGGCAAGGAAGTGCGCGAGCGCACCAAGGACACCTTCGGCTTTTGGCGTGAGAAGAAACTCAACACCGAATCCAACGTTCAATACGGTGAGGGCGGCGCGGGCACCTTCTCCGATGGCAAGCTGTACACTCAGGTGAAAGACCCAAAGCAATACAGCCGCAAAGTACTGACCGAGTTTGTCGCTTCCGGCGCGCCCGAAGAAATCATGTTTGTCAGCAAGCCGCACATTGGTACCTTCCGACTGGTCACGATGATTGAACAGATGCGCGCCAAGATCATTGAGATGGGCGGCGAGATTCGCTTCAGCAGTCGTGTTGACGACATCGAGATTGAAGACGGTCAGATCACCGGCCTTAAACTGTCCGATGGTCAGCACCTCAAAACCCGCCATGTCGCCCTTGCCATTGGGCACAGTGCCCGCGACACGTTCCAGATGTTGCACGACAAGAACGTCTATATCGAGGCCAAGCCATTCTCCGTAGGCTTTCGCATTGAGCACCAGCAATCAATGATTGACGCCGCGCGTTTTGGCCCCAACGCCGGTAACGAGATCCTCGGTGCGGCGGACTATAAGCTGGTACACCACGCCAAGAACGGCCGTTCGGTTTATAGCTTCTGCATGTGCCCAGGCGGTACAGTGGTCGCCGCCACCTCGGAAGAACACCGTGTTGTGACCAATGGCATGAGCCAATATTCACGTAACGAGCGCAACGCTAACAGCGCCGTGGTGGTGGGGATCGACCCAAATGACTACCCTGGTGGCCCACTGGCCGGCATTGATTTCCAGCGTCAGCTTGAAAGCAACGCTTATGTTATGGGTGGCAGCAACTACGACGCACCGGCGCAACGTGTCGGCGACTTTCTTAAAAATAAGCCATCGACGGACATCGGCATTGTCGCGCCATCGTTCAAGCCTGGCATTAAGCTCACCAACTTGGCCGACTCTCTGCCCGACTTCTGTATTGAAGCGCTGCGCGAGGCGATCCCGGCCTTCAACAAAAAGATCAAAGGCTTTGCACTGGAAGACGCCCTACTCACCGGTGTTGAAACTCGAACTTCATCGCCCATCAACATCAAGCGCGATAACGAGTCACTGCAGAGCATCAACACCAAAGGCCTGTTCCCAGCGGGCGAAGGCGCCGGTTACGCCGGAGGCATCATGTCGGCGGCCATTGATGGCATCCGCATTGCCGAAGCCATGGCACTGGACATCAACAGCGCTATAAACGCGGCCAGCAGTGATGACGACAATATAAAGAGCAGCGCAGTGAAGAGCAGCGACAAAAAGAAGTTCACCTTTTGAGCGTCGCACAAAAAGAAAAAGGCGGCCTCAGGGCCGCCTTTTTTCATTCTGACAAGTGCTCAATTAACACCTGTTACACTGCCCGAGCATTCTGCTAAAGGTGCCCCACCTTTACCCATATCAAGGTATCCACCTCGACAAAAGGGTCGTGGCGACTTTGATGTGGACTGCGAATCCAGCTGCCCGCAGGGTAGCGACCGTATTCGTCGCAGAACTCACCACTGATGACGAATATCTCTTCACCGCCCATGTGCACATGGGGCTGAAAGTGCTCACCCGCCGGCCAGCGTACCAGCGCAACGGATTCTCCCCGATGCTCGTGCAGTGGTAATACGCTTAAGCCGCCGATGCCTGCGCGCCAAACCGCGGTGTTAGTATCGATACACACTTTGGCGCCATCGGTTGGCTGAAACTGGTACAACTTCACCAATATCACGCAACCCTCTTTACTAAACGGCGCGTGACGAAAACCTTCTGGGTTACGCAAATAAGTACCGGCTGGGTAATCGCCGGATTCGTCCGAGAAGACACCCTCAAGCACGAGCATCTCCTCACCGAGCGGGTGATCGTGGGCAGAAAACCGAGCGCCAGGCTCATAGCGCACGACACTGGTAGCATGACCACGTTCGGCCTCAGCCCGCGCCAAGGGTTTACGCCACACACCGGCCTTGGGGCTAGGCTGCCAATCAACATCGGCGGTATTGATGACCGCACGCTGGGTGAAATCCATATTCAGGTTTATCACGGATAATTCTCATGTCGATGATTCATTTGCATCGTTCTTAAGTGATCTCGTATAACGATTTGGTGTCATTATGCGAGCGGACGCCTCAAACCACCAAACGCTTTAACCGCTGAACCTTAACCAACAAACTAATCAGCGGCTAAGGTTAAACCGGCACAGGTCGATCAAACTGTAGCAGTAGCAGCCCAAAGACCACCATGATAACGCCAGGTATTAATGCCCAAGCAAACAGCGAAGGCTCAACAATGACACTGATGATCATAACCAAGGTCGGCGTCAACAAGCTGTAGGCGGATGTGCGGGAAGGCCCAACGGTTAAAGCGCCCAACTGCTGCGCAAAGAAACTCAACAGTGTGGTGAATACCGACAAATACAGCAAACCCCAATACACCAACGCTGGCAAACGCGACAAACCACCGCCTAAGTTCCGCACCAAGGGCTCATCCCCACCGGCACCCCACAGGCTGTCCAAAATCACACCCAGTAGTAACCACCCCGCCGCCATGACAATCACCCAAAAAGTCATCACCGCCACCGGTACATTCAACGACCAGCGTTTGATCAACGGCTGATAGATCGCAAGAAACAGGCAGCCAACGAGAAACAGCGCATCGCCATGGTTAAGCCCTACGCTCAACAACACACTGACATCCCCACGCAATACCACCCACAAAGCACCCATGGTACCTAACGCCAACCCCAGCGAACGACGGCCATTAGTGGGCTCCCCATTAAGCCACCAAGCAAACAACGCGGTAAAGGTGGGCACGATGGTAAAGAGCGCGCCTGTATTGAGCGCCGTCGTCGTATTCAAACTGGTGAACATGCAACTGAAGAAAATCACCAGAGGTAAGGCAAGCACCGCATAAATGCGGGCTTGGGGTAACGTCGGCAAACGCCAGCCAAATTTAGAAAACACATAGGGCGCAAACAACAACGCCGCTAAGGCAAAGCGTAAAAGCATCAGATCAGTACCGCCTAGGTTCACCCCCACCTGTTTTATTGAAGCCATCATGGCGGCCGCGACAGGAAAGGAACCTGCGACCAAAAGTGTCATCAACAGCAGCAGCGCGTGTACCGCAGCAAAACGTGTTTTCTTATCAACGGTATGCTCCCCGGCATCAGAATGGCATGGGAACGGCCCATCATTAACTAGGTTAAATGACTGGGAACGGGAGTGATTCATGGCGTTACTCTTTGTCTGCTGCTCATTGGCTATGGGTCACTGCCTTCTGGGCTTTAGCGTTTGGCTCTTATTTCTGACCTGGGCTAAGCCGCCCAACCCTCGAAAGCAAATATTAAGGTGTTTCCGGCTTAAGGATAATCCCGGCTTCCGAGGACTCAGTGTTAACATTTACTCAACAGACAGCCCAATCAGGACGTAAACATGAGCTCCGCCGACGCCATAAGCACCATCAGTCCCGCAACAGACAAAGCAGACGACCACAAAAACCGCCATAACCACAACGGTTTTAGCGCGCTGCCAGTGTTTGTTACGGTCGTTGAATGTGGAGGTTTTTCCCCAGCCGCCAAACAACTCGATATATCCAAATCCGCTGTGAGCAAGCGCATCACACAACTGGAGGAGCAACTTGGGGTCAAATTGTTGCACCGTACCACCCGCAAGTTGAGCTTAACCGAGGCCGGCGAACACTATTTCCAGCACGCCCGCGAAGCTTACAAAGCGGCCCAGGACGCCGAAGACGCCGTACTGCAGCTGCAAGGCGAACCTCAGGGGCGCCTGCGCATCAACACGCCCATGGCTTTTGGGCGGTTACACATAGCGCCAATGATCCCTGCATTTCTCAAGCGCTACCCCAAAATCAGCATCGACATGCAGATGGACGACAAGGTCGTTGACTTAGTCGGCGGAGGTTTCGACATCACTCTGCGCACGGGTAACCTAGCGGACTCAAGCTTGATCGCACGTCAGCTGACCCAGCTCAACAGCGTGCTCTGCGCATCACCTGAGTATCTCGCTCGCCAGGGTACACCTCAGACACTGCAAGCACTGACGGGCCATAACTGCCTGAGCTTTAGCTATTCAGACGACGTGCGCTCTTGGCACTTCTCTAAGGGGGGGGAAACCTCAACCATTGAAGTGACCGGCAACTTCCAGGTAAACAACAGTGAGGCCCTACGTGAAGCCATTGTGCAGGGCGTGGGCATTGGTCGACTGCCGACC
>Ga0105359_10001028_pt1 | contig 23531 bp, 18 predicted proteins | sample GOMGulsemesocosm_6_FD_83659 | JGI IMG/M metagenome (GOLD analysis project Ga0105359, IMG submission 83659) | Methane-oxidizing microbial communities from mesocosms in the Gulf of Mexico - GOM8C Gulf of Mexico | ecosystem: Environmental > Aquatic > Marine > Cold seeps | place: Gulf of Mexico...
CGTAAGCGTCCCAGTGCCGAAGGCACGATCACGAATGTCTTGTTACACGCAAGGCGTTCGAATAAAAGCGCTGATTTTAGCGCCCGCTTTATCTTCTTTTCCGTATTTCTCAAATAGGTAAAATCTTGAGAGCTACAGCTGCATTTAAAAGTAGCAACAATAAAAGACATTCTAAATTCTAAAATGCTGCCCACTTAATTTTCTTTTATCGTGTAACAGCTTAATCATGCGCATGCGCGTTTGCACGGAAGTGACTTTTAGAAACTTCACGGCAACTGATTGATTTGACTCGGTAATTTTTGAAATCCATTTCCAAGCTCCAGATAAACGCGCATGCGCGTTTGTACAAATAACGAGGGTCTCGTTATTACAGGGTATAAATTTACAACCTGCTGATTCTGCACGAGTTTTTTATACACTACCAGTACAAACGCGCATCAAGAATATTTCTTTCGTGCAAACGCGCACAAAATAGTCAGTAATCGAAAAATCAACTGGATGAATGAGCAGCATTTCAATTTGAGAAAAAAATTAAGTTATTTCTACTATTTCTAATCATAAGCAAGCCTATAAAAACTTGCCTCTCCTCTTCATTAGAAAGTATTCAATTACTAGCAAAGTTACTGCCCTATCGCTCTAACGAGGGGCAGTTCAGTTTTACCAAGAAATTTAACAAACTTTGCATCAGGTTCTAATCCTGTAGTTGAGTAGATAATAATCTCCACCCCAGTTACTTGAATACCGTTCACACCTGATTTTAAATAAACGCCTCCTGGAAATCGCCCCCGAGTATTGTGCCAACCCGTTTTATTTTCTTCTAACCAATTATTGAGCTCAAGATGCGCTGGATCTGTTTCATCTAGGTTTATCTTGGTCTTACTATCGGTAACTAGATAAGCACCTACTTTTGGTTCCAGCTGGATATTGACGGTTTCAGAGCACCCTGCCATTAATAGCAGTGATGCTAGTAGCGGGAGTAATATTAATCGTGCAGTTTGATTTTTAATCATGTTATTCAGCTCTATTTATCTAGATATTTTTCTAACCCTAAGATACCTGATTTCAGCACTGCTATGGGCTGACTTACATCAAGACTGCATCAAGAACTTGATTACGAGTGATAAAATTAAGGCATAAAAAAGGCCAGCATAAGCTGACCTTTCTTTTGCTAGGTTAACCCTAGCGATACGCTCTGAAATTAATCTTCAGAGTTAGCACCTATTTTATGAATCGATAAATCAGCACCGTTGTATTCAGACTCTTCGTCTAAACGAATACCAACAATCTTATCTACGATACCGTAAACCAAGAAACCGCCGATTACTGCTACCGCAATACCTGCAATAGAACCAATTAGCTGAGACATAAAGCTAACACCGCCCATCCCACCAAAAGCTTCTAGACCAAAGATACCAGCAGCAATACCGCCCCACAAACCACAAAGGCCGTGAAGAGGCCAAACACCTAATACGTCATCGAATTTAGGGAATTTGTTTTGCACATAAGTGAAGGTAAGAACAAACAAACCACCAGCAACCGCACCTACAATAAGTGAACCCATTGGGTGCATTACGTCGGAACCGGCACATACTGCAACTAGACCGGCTAATGGACCGTTATGAATAAAGCCTGGGTCTTTTTTACCTGCGATCATCGCGGCGATAATACCGCCGACCATCGCCATTAAGCTGTTCACTGCCACTAGGCCAGAGATGCCATCCATAGTTTGCGCAGACATAACGTTAAAACCGAACCAACCTACGGCTAAGATCCAAGCACCTAATGCTAAAAATGGAATGTTTGAAGGAGCAAAAGCTACAACACGACCGTCACGATAGCGCCCTTTACGAGAACCCAGTACGATAATTGCTGCAAAACCAATCCAGCCACCTACGCCGTGCACCACAATAGAGCCAGCAAAATCGTGGAAGCCAGCACCAAATGTTGCTTCTAACCAGCCTTGGAAGTTAAAGCCAAGTACTGAATTACCATTCCAGATAATGCCTTCGAAGAAGGGATAAACCAGCGCAACGATTAAAGAAGAGGCGAATAGCATTGGGTAGAACTTAGCGCGCTCTGCAACACCACCAGAAACAATCGCAGGAATTGCAGCAGCAAAGGTTAATAAGAAGAAGAACTTAACCAGCTCGTAGCCGTTACTGTTTACCAGCTCATTGGCACCGACAAAGAAGTCCATGCCGTAAGCGATTTGGTAACCCACAAAGAAATAAGCGATGGTTGATATACCAAAGTCGGTTAGGATTTTAACCAAGGCATTTACTTGGTTCTTATGACGAACCGTACCTACTTCAAGGAAGGCGAAACCTGCGTGCATGGCCAAAACCATGATCGCACCTAATAAGATGAACATGGTATTTGAACTTTGAACCAAAGTTTCTACCGCGCTAGATACACTTGCTATATTTTCAGTCGCCACATTAAGGCCCTTTCTCTATGTCTTTTGCTATGACAGTCTTAAGAATGCCCAACTAAAATAGTCGGATAATTAATTTATGTTCAGAGAAAGCAGGTTTCGTACCAATTTGTCGACTTTGGCGTAACTAAAACAAAAAAGGCGCGTCATTACTGTGCAATACCAGCAATGAAGCGCCCTAGAAAGAAGCTTTATTTTTTACTACTTCTTCTTTACGTGACGAATCTCGAAACAGTGGTGAATATTTGCACGACGCGAATAGTCATGAGGCACTGATTTAGCGCTTACATCATCGATAGTGAACTGTTTTAGTGCACGCTCATCCATATCGAACTTACGTAGGTTATTCGAAAAGATCAATAAACCGTGCTTTGTTAAGCGCGCCATTGCCATTTCGATCAATTCAACGTGGTCGCGTTGAATATCCAAAATGCCTTCCATTTTCTTTGAATTAGAGAACGTCGGCGGATCCATGAAGATCAGATCGTACTTTTCATCTTCCGTTTGCTTTTGAATGGTCTTCAACCATTCTCGACAATCGGCTTCGATGAACTGGTGCTTCTCATCGCTCTTTTTCGCTTGCTCTTGATTACCCCAAGGATTAGTTACACCACGAGAGCTGCCACGAGTATTTTCTTTGCTTGGCATCGCGGCAACTTTGCCTTGATTCCCCTGCGTCGTATTTCCCATCAAACCATTTAGACGGAAGTTATCTTCAGCCCAGTTCAAATAGGTCTTCGACAAATCAACCGATGTTGTGGTTTTTGCCCCTGCAACCGCCGCATGCACACTGGCAGTAGCGGTATAGCAGAATAGGTTTAAGAAGCGCTGGCCTTTCGCGATAGAGGCAATATTCATACGCGTTGGACGATGATCTAGGAACAAGCCCGTATCGAGGTAATCTTGTAGATTTACCCAAATTTTAGCGTTGCCTTCAATCACTTCCATGCGGTGTGATTCAGCTGTCTCCTGGAAATCACTATTGCGCTGGTATTGCTTCTTGCCTGATTGGCGCTCACGGCGTTTCAGTACAATATTTTGTTTCTCTATGCCGGTCACTTCTGGCAATACCGCCAGAAGATCTAAGATTCGGCGCTCAGCTTTAGCCGGATCAATCGTCTTAGGCGCTACGTATTCCTGTACGTGTAGACGATCGTTATACAAATCGATGGCCACTGAATATTCTGGCAAATCCGCATCGTAAACGCGATAACAGTTAATATTTTCGCGCTTAGCCCACTTACGCAACGGTTTAAGATTTTTCTTTAAACGGTTAGCAAAAGCTTCAACAGGGCCTCGAATCGCGGTGGTTAGCTCGACCATCGAGCGCTCATCACAGGCATTAAAGACTAAGAACGTACAAGGAATAGCACCGTTATAAAAGCTGTACTTTTTATGCATTGGGCGGCGAATACTGCGCGCCAAATCGATATTACCTGTAATCATCGCCATACCCCAATCAGGTAAGGTCGCACGCGTTACTTCATTCAACTCGTTATATAAAGGCGCAAGCTGAGGTAATTCATCCAAACGCTCACCGTAAGGTGGGTTACAAATGATTAAACCGCCTTTTTTGATGACGCTCTCACGTAACCATAGCTCTTGGAAAGGTTTAGATTGAATCTGAATTTTTTCATCTAAGGTATCATCGCCCACACCGGCGCGAGAGAAGTTAGAAAGCGTTGCTTCAACTTGATAAGGATTGTTTTCATAACCAAAGAACTGACTTTCCATTGCGGCAAGGCCATCAGTACGGCGCTGACGCGCTTCGTCAACAATGGTTTTCCACAATCCGCGGTCATGCAGTTTTAAGTTCTCAAAACCCTGAATTTGTCGATTTAAGCCCGGTGCAATGTCGGCTGCCATCAACATGCCTTCAATCAATAACGTACCGGAACCACACATTGGGTCGAGTAAGTTTTCACCTTTGGCGGCACGTGCAGGCCAGCCCGCACGAATCAATAAGGCCGCTGCTAAGTTTTCTTTAAGCGGTGCCTGACCTGGCATTAGGCGATAGCCACGCTTGTGTAAGCTATCACCGGCAATGTTAAGACTGATGGTGATACGGCCATTACGCAGCTGTACTTCAATCTTTACGTCAGCATCTTTATCAACATTTGGACGAGCACCCACATCAGCGCGGAAACGGTCACAAATCGCATCTTTAATTTTCTGGCCGCCAAACTGAGTATTGTTAACGAAGTCAGACTTACCGTGAAAATCGATACGAATGCTGTTATCAACGGTGAACAATTCAGACCATGGGATGTCATACGCCACATCGTACATTTGGTCCACATCGTCTACCTGACTTTCTTTCAATGGCAGCAATAAACGGGTGGCGAGCCTTGTCCACAAGCAAAAACGGTACGCCAGTTCAAGATCACCTAACCAGCTTACGCCCAAGTGACTTTCTTTAATCACTTCTCCGCCTAACTGTCTGATTTCATCAGCTAAAAGTAGTTCTACACCTTTTGGACATACGGCAAATATTTCGCGCGGCTGACCGATTGTAAGTTCTTGCATGCTCTGCACACCTAATTTGTCAAATAGCTGATTGTTTTAAAAACCAGTTTTAATAGAAAAAAATAATCGTTACAGCCTAGCCAATAACGCGGTACAACTATGTCACGGCATTAAGAATATGAGTGCACATTCTTAATGCCTGACCAAAGACCTGCGAAGGTTTGCTTCAGGTTCTTTATAACCTTTAGCTTAGCAGGCTTACTGTTTAATATTTCGAGAGAGGATACTCTATGAAGAAACAGAAACGCGACCAACAGCAACGCGCTTTTACACGTGGTTACTTAGCCGGCGCCGAGCGTCGCTCCAAAGATCTTGCCCCACCAGGTCCAGCCCATGAGTCATGGATGTCTGGCTGGCGAGAAGGTCGATCAGACAACTGGGACGGGATGACGGGTGTTTCTGGTATTCACAAACTGACTCTTTAATCTTTACACGACAAATAGTTCAGTCCTCCCCTTCTGGGAGACTTTAAAAATGAAAACCCAGCCATTGCCTGGGTTTTCTCTTATCTATCGCTCGCTCTTTATTTACCCAACGCCTTACTTAGTTGCAAAACGAGCAGCAATTGCATCAACGCTTTCACGGATCAATTCTGGTCCACGGTAAATAAATCCGCTGTATATTTGTACTAACTCAGCACCGGCATTGATTTTTTCAACAGCACCTTCGCCATCTAAAATGCCACCAACACCAATAACAGGCATTTTGCCGTCTAGTGCAGCAACCAAAGCAGCTACGGTTTCTGTTGCGGAATCTTCCAGTGGTGCGCCACTTAAGCCACCCATTTCACTGCCGAACTTGTGATCTTCTACGCCTTCACGCGATAGCGTCGTATTCGTAGCGATAACACCATCGATGTTATTTTTGATCAGTGTTTCTGCAACCAGGTGAACGTTTTCTTCATCCATATCCGGCGCAATTTTCACTAATACAGGCTTGTAGCCAAATTCTTCTGCTAATTCTAGCTGACGAGCTCTGATCGGTGCTAATAGCTGATCAAGTGTATCGCCGAACTGTAAGTCACGTAGCCCTGGGGTATTCGGTGAAGAGATATTCACGGTAATGTAGGTTGCGTGCTGATAAACCTTATTCAAGCAAATCAGGTAATCGTCTACTGCGTTTTCTACTGGGGTATCGAAGTTCTTACCGATATTGATCCCTAGTACGCCTTTAAACTTGGCTTTTTTAACCTGCTCAACAAGATGATCGACACCTTTATTGTTGAAGCCCATACGATTGATAATCGCTTGCTTCTCAGCAAGACGGAACAAACGAGGCTTAGGGTTACCTGGCTGAGAGCGTGGTGTAATGGTTCCGATCTCAATAAAACCAAAGCCTAAACGAGCAAAGGCATCAATATAATCGCCATTTTTATCCAACCCTGCTGCCAAACCTACTGGGTTTGGAAAAGTAATACCCATCACTTCTACTGGGCAATCAGGAATTTTAGGGGCGATATAAGAAAGCAAAGATAAACGCTCAGCAGCGCCAAGCATATCAAGACCCAGTTCGTGAGAGGTTTCGCCGCTCATTTTGAACATTACTTTTCGTACTAAACCGTACCAATCGAGACCTGACATTATCTTCGCCTTTTGACATTTGTTTAAAAGTTGCTTGAAAGCTTTGCGCACGCTAAAAAACGCGCGCGAATTATACGACAAAAGTGCGTATTTTAAACGTACTATTTATAGCAAGTTCACGCTATTGAATTTGAGTCACTTGATTCGAGGGGGTTTATGCGTGCTATTTTATTCGAACGATGACATCAAACTTATTATTAGCATCGAATTTAATTTTGAAGGTTCCGCTTATTCCTTCATGACCGACCATACCTTTAAGGATGGCAGCCGGAAATCTTACGACACGACCATCTTGAGCGGTGGCAACCACGTCTTTCACCTGCCCTTGATAAACGGTGAGATAGTCTTCTGCAGAGATATGTAATGAGACAATAATTTCTTTCATAGGCGCGATAATAACCAACATCGATTATTCCATCAAGTAACTGGGTAAAGTAGCGTAAAGTAGCCGCACTTCAAGCGCTTAGCCGTCTCATAGCCTTCTAGCCACTGACCTAAGCTGATAGAATGGCGCGATGAATGAACTAAAAAACCTAATCAGCCAAGCTTGGCAGAATCGCTCTGATTTAAAAGCTCAATGGCATGAAGAAAAAACCGATTGCTATCGAATTTTCCATGGCACTAATGAAGGCCTACCCGGCACTACGGTAGATCGCTATGGCCCGTTGTTAATCCTACAAACCTTCCATCAGTCTGTTTCAGAAGACGAGCTGACTCAGGTACGTGAGTTTGCGTCTGAAGAATTTCCTGAGCTGCACTTGGTTTATAACGACCGCAGCAAGGGTAACTCTCGTATTCAGAATACGGATGATGATGTAAGTGAAATGGACTCCACTCCTATGGTGGGACATGAGCTTGGCATTAAATATCAAGTTCAGGGTCGCCACCAAGGCCAAGATCCATGGTTATTCCTGGATTTACGCGCAGGTCGCCGCTATCTCAAATCGATCAGTGAAGGCAAAACCGTATTGAACTTGTTTTCATATACGTGTGGTATTGGTATCGCGGCAGCTGTTGGCGGCGCTAAGCGGGTAGTCAATGTTGATTTCGCTGAGTCGTCTTTAGCGGTAGGAATCGAAAATGCACGCCTGAACGATCTTAAGCAAGTTGAGTTCATTCAGTCCGATGTATTCCCTGCCATCAAGCAATTTGCCAACATGCCTATTAGCGTTCGTCGCGGCAAGAAGCTTCCAAAATACCCGAAGCATGGCCCAGAGCAATTTGATATTGTCTTTTTAGATCCACCACGATGGGCAAAAAGTGCTTTTGGCAATGTGGATTTAATCCGTGATTATCAATCACTGTTTAAGCCCAGCTTGTTAGCCACCAAAAAAGGCGGGCAATTAATTTGCTGTAATAATGTTGCCCAAGTTGATCGTGATGAATGGATTGAGTCACTTAAACGCTGCGCCATCAAAACAGGTCGCCCACTTAAAAGCATTGAGATGCTAATACCGGATACGGACTTCCCTAGCCCAGATGGCAATCCACCCCTGAAGGTTGCAATCTGCCAGTTATAACCTAATTATATAAAAGTCCGCGAAGTGTGGGCTTGCTTGATACTTGCTTGAACATAAAAAATACTCATAAAGGAAGCTTAAATGGACCCGGTTATCATTTTAATAGTCATTGCTATCATCGCTGTCGCTGCCTATTCGTTAATAAAGCATTACTCCAAAACAAAACCTGAAACAGCATCTTCTGAGATTGTGCCGCCTACCCCAGAACAAAATTTATTAGAACTTAACTTAATCATCAGAAAAGCGGCTATTGGATCAGTTCTGACTTCAAGGTGTGAAGCCATAATTGATCAACTCATCGCCATTTTCCCTCGACTTGAAAATCACGTCTGTGCCAGTGGTGAATTTTCCTGGACTGTGAATCGAATTGCCTCAGAGTACCTACCGAACAAATGCGTACTTCCATATATCAATTTAAAGGACGACGCTCGCGAAGGTGCCTCAGAGGAATTTGTTAACAACCTACAAACATTAGAACAAGAGCTCGTCGATATTGAAGCTCTACTATCAAAAAATGATCAAAAAGAATTCGATAATAAATCACGATTCTTAAAAGCCAAATTCAATGCAGAAGGAAAAGCGTAATGACGACTGATAACACATTAAAATCACCTAAGTGGGCTTCTGAAGACAAAGTTGAGCTGATGCAAAAGCGCTCACAAGACCTCATTGAATCAACTAAAGAAAGTGGCGGCCCTGCCCTAAGTCGCATTGTTAGTAATATTGGCGCATCCGCTCAGACGAAAATGTCTTCCGCGAACGACCTAATGAAAGGCAATGTTAATAGCTTATTAAAAGGCTTAGACGGTAAATCACCTGCTGGGGAAAAGTTGCTTGAATTACGTTCAACAATGGATCAGTTGAACCCTCACTCTTTGCACAACTCTTGGTGGTTTTCATGGATGCCAAGCTCAATAAAACGCAAAGCCGTTAGCCGCTTTGTTCGCCAATACCAGCCAATGCAAAGCCACGTAGACGCAATATTTGATGGCCTTCGTAATGGTAAAGATGATCTATTAGAGTCAAATCTTGCGCTAGAACAGCAATATAACGAAATAGCCGAAGCCAAAAAAGAAATTGAATCTGAAATTTACATTGGTGAATTATTCATTCAGCAAGTAGATGCTCAAGATGCGCTAACCGAAGCTGATGAAATCCAAGAAAAGCAAAAATTTGCGACGGTGAAAAACCAAGCAATGCGTCGAATTCGAGATCTGCGCACAATGGAGCAAGCATCAGTACAGTTTTTTATTAGTATTGATCAAACAATCGCGACCAACTCGTTATTAGATGAATCAATCGATAGCGCACTGACCGTTGGCCCAATGGTTATGAACAATGCGCTTCGCATTCAAGCTGCGCTAGCCCAGCAAGCAACAGTGAAGGATGCTGTGCAACAGTTCCAAGCAGGTCTTGGCGATATGATGGCTCAGAATGCAGGCACCATTGAAAAAGCGGCTCAAGAAGTGGGTGACCTTTACAACAACCCAGTGATTGCTTTAGAGAAAATGGAAGAAGGCTTCGATAGACTAATGAACGCCGTTAAGATTGCCAACGAGACGATGAGCACCAGTACCGCTAAAGCTCGTGAAACAAGTGATCGTCTTGCCGATATGACAGCCCAACTGTCTCCTGTTGCTGATGGCATGCGCGATGCGCGTTCGTCGTCAAATAGCATTAAAGATGTGCAAGATGTTGGCACAGATTCCACAGCTAAAATTGCTGATGCCTCTACTCCGAAAATTGGTGGTAGTGATGCATAATAACTTAGCCGTACAATTTCAAGCCATTCGTGGGCTTTCTCCAGAAGCTAACCAAAGACAGTGCAAGCAAGATATTCGTCAAGTTAAAAAAGGCGGGTATTTAGAAATTAAGGGGAATACCTATTTAGTCTCTGAAGCCTTTCGTTACTTGGAAGTTAAGTGGAGTTCTTTTAAAAAGAAGAAAAACGAATACTGGGTAACCGAGCTTCAGCTTCTTAACGTATTAACCGGTGAGAAAACATTCATCGAATGGGAGTTCGATGATGAACTTGAGGTTAGCCAAACTGTTTCAGAGGTGCAACTTAAAGATCTTACTGAAAATGGCAAACCGCTAACGCGTAATATGCTTGATAATATTGCCGAAGAAGAATCTGGAATCATTAAATATAAAGGAAAAAACTTCCATTACATTGAAGATGATACTTGGGCTGCACTCTTCTACCGCAATTATACAGATGAGCCTTTGCAGGTTCGAATGTATGAATTTAAAGGCGATGATGGTACTTGCTTAACACTAGAGCTTTGGGAAGAAGAAGATTCTAAACCGGAGCGTGAAGCGTTCATTAGCCGAGAGCTAGCCGCCTCTGCAATAAAAGTTCTGCAACCAGAACTGATAGTGACCGGTAATCGCGAGGGTGCTGATGAAGCCATTTAAAATAATTGTTTTACTCGTCATCGGTTTGATTCTATATGTAGGGTATAAAGCGATCTATGCCCTGCCCGATGAATATGTGAAGCAAGCGGAAGACTTTCAGCGTGCTTACAATACACAAAAATTTCAACTTGAGCGATCTGAGAAGGACTTCAGGATTCTTCAAACCAGTGAATATTGGACGTTTTTGCAACCCTATGCGGATCGTGAAGAATGGGCGGCCTCATTAACATCAGCAAGAACTGAATTTTCGGCTGCGACTAAGCTCAATACCGACGTCATTACCCCGATTACTGACCGAGATCATGAAGATGATATTAAGCCATTAGTGACGGCCATTTCTGAAGCTAATAAGTTAATAATAACCTCTTCAAAATATTCTCGTTATTCTTACGAAAGATCGAGACTTATACTCGATGCTCGACAATATAAAGATCCTTATTTTGAACAAATAGAAAAGATTGAACCTGACGCAATCAGAATCAATAATGATTTCATTAATGTCGCATCAAAATCAAAAAATACTCACCAAAAAAAGACTGACGATATTAATAGTAAAATAGTGGTTGCACAGACCTTACTAAATACTTTAAGTGATCAGAAATCTATTTTATCAAAAGAGCACGCCTCAACGGATATCGACTTTGCTCTTTATGGCGATACGTACCAAGCTATTTTAGCGCAAGAGAAGTTACTAACAAAGCATGTGAAAGAAAGCAAAGTATTGCTTCAACAGCTTGATAGAAATTACGTTAAAATTCTTGCTGACCAAAAAGTAGATTATTATATTGTTATTGGCCGAGCAACCTGGTGCGAGGCTGATGGTTGCGGTGCGGGAAGTAATTATAAATTCCCCGAAGCACATGTCGGCCCGAATACTTTCGAATATTTTGAATCTCCTACCGTTTCAACCATTGCTGATAAAGGATGGGGAAGCTTGAGCTATAACATCCCCAAGGCTCGCTGGGATGCACTCAATATTTCTGCAGGAAAAAACTGGCCTAGAAATCATGGGTACGCTGAATTCTGGGTAGACAAAACCCTTGCCGCCACCTATCAAAAATATACCATCATCGAAAATGGTAAGACGACAGATACCGACTGGCAACGTGTTAACAATGACGATTATTGGAAAAACGAAGCCGACCTAGGCATGGCGATTGTTTCTAAACCGCTAGGCTTTTACGAATCAGAAATGATCACTTCAGCAGAACCTGTTGGAATGTCGATGATTGCTCAGCCGACGATGGTCGATGGTAAAGCAACAGGATCAAATCAGCACGGTGAATGGCGACAGTCTAATGGCAACTCGTTTTGGCATTACTACGGAATGTACAGTATGTTTAACGCTTTCATGCCCTCACGATATTCCTATAACCAATGGAATGGCTATCACTCAGCCGGTAGGAGTTCATCTTATTACGGTCGTAATAACGAGTATGGCACGTACGGATCTCGTACTTATTCAGATTCAAGATATCAAAACAGCGCTTACTCACGTAGAAACCCTAACGTCATAAAAAATGCACGCTCAGGCAAGATTTCTAGAATGAGCAGATCTGTTCGTGGTGCAGGCCCTTCTAGTCGAGGCAGAGGCCCTTCTGGCGGCGGCAAGTAACCCAATAATTTTAAAAGGTAATATTATGAACATCGAACAATACGGAATTTATATTTTATACGCATTTGTCTATTTGGCATTTATGCTTTCTTTAAAGTACGCCTTAAACTTCATGGCCGCTAAACACTATAATGCAGACGAAGAACTAGCCGGTGGCAACCTTGCCGCAGGACTGCGTAGAACAGGTGCCCAGTTTGGCCTCGCCATTGCTTTCATGGGACTGCTTTCAGGGGCAAACAGCGAGTCGTTAGTAGAAGACCTTATGACGACGGGTATGTATGGAGCGCTTGCCGTTGTATTTATGCTGAGCTCACTGGTATTTACTGATCGCCTTGTTACCCCAGGTATAAATAATACTAATGCGATTAAAAACAACAATGTCGCCGTTGGCATTGTGGAGTTTGGCATGCTTGTCGGTACGGGTATTATTGCCCATTCAAGTATTGTTGGTGAAGGTGGCGGCATCCTTTCCAGCTTAAGCTACTTTATTGCAGGACAAATCACGCTAGTTGCCCTGGTATTATTTTATGAAAAGGCAATTTTAAGAGACTTCAATATCATTGAAAGCATTAGTAATGGCAATGTTTCTTCTGGTATTTATATCGGCGGTAAATTGATTGCTTACGCTCTTATTTTGAAATCTGCGATTGCTGGAAATTCAAGCGATGCGACCTTATCTTATATGATGTCTGAGTACTTACTTTTAGCCGTAACAGGAATGCTATTTCTTTATGTCTTTGAATATTTAATCGATCTATTAATCATTACCTCTTCGAACGTAAAAGAAATTCTACTTGAAGATCGTATGGTTCCAGCATTACAACTTTCAGGTGCCAAAATCGGCATGGCTATGATTCTTAGCAACGCAATTCTGTAAGGTTCTCTTTCATAATGCCAACAGCAATACAAAGAAGGATGCCAAGATTCTTACCTATTTTACTTGCGTTCTGCATGTTCACGACAGGCGCAAGTGGATTAGTAAATGAGTATGTTCTTGCAACGATCACCACGTATATTCTTGGGAATTCAATAGAACAGTTCTCGATGGTAATCGCCAGCATGATGTTAATGATGGGCGTTTCAGGCCTTGTGCAGAGCAAGATGTCTGATAATAACCTGCTACAAAAATTTATTGCTGTGGAAGTAATCATGGCTTTGCTTGGGGGCTTTGCCCCTTTAGCAATCTACGCGGCATACGGCTATTTAGAAAATAGTTTTCAAATAGTGCACTACTTCTTTGTATTGTCTGTCGGTTTTTTAATTGGTTTTGAAATACCTCTGGTCATGAGAATAATAGACCAGCATAAAATAGAATTAAGAACGAACTTAACCATTGTTTACGCAATGGATTATATCGGTGCGTTTGTCGGTGCTGTAATTTGGGTTGAGTATTTACTTAAAAACTACCCTTTAACCGAGATCAGTTTCATCGTCGCTGGTTTTAACTTTATGATTGCTTCGATCACCATTATTTATTTCCTGAAGCAAAAACTCATTCCAAAACCGGTTATCTATGTCGTTCTACTCGTAGTTACTTCGGCATTATTAATAATGGGTTTCATAAGCAACAGGGATATTAGTAGCCTGCTTGAGCAGCGCTTCTATGAAGATCCTATCGTTCATAAAGAAACCACCAAATACCAGCATTTAGTGATCACTCATAATTCGGGCTCAGGTGATACCCGACTGTATATTAATGGTAATACTCAGTTCTCATCATTGGATGAGGAGAGATACCATGATTTTCTTGTCCATCCTTTAATGGCAGCCACTACGTCCAGAGACAACGTTCTAATTTTAGGCGGTGGCGATGGGCTAGCCTTACGAGAGGTTAACAAATACCCTGATGTTCAAAGTGTGACGCTTGTCGACCTAGATCCTGATATGGTGAAAATCGCATCCACGAATGAGCTGTTAACTAATTTAAATAATGATTCATTCAAGAATGCAAAACTAAAGACCCTACCTTTCCAGCTTATAGACTCTGGAGCAAAGCAGGGAATTTATCTATCGGAGAATGGATTGGAAGAAAAATCTGAATGGGTTGCGGCTATCACTGTCTATAACATTGATGCGGACTTATTCTTAAGAAATAAACCTAAACAAAAATGGGATGCGGTCATCATCGACCTACCCGATCCTTCTGGCATCGAAATAAGCAAACTTTACAGCAAACAGTTTTACCAGAACCTAAAACGATACCTTACGCCCAACGCCTACATTTCAATTCAATCAACATCACCCTACCATGCCAAAGAAGCCTACCTAGCAATTGGGAATACACTAAAGGCTGCAGGTTTTAATACTTTGCCATATCGTCAGAACATCCCTTCTTTTGGCGACTGGGGTTATTACCTCGCGTGGACTGCATCTGAGCAACCAAGCACGTTAAAACAACGTTTATCTCGCCTTGAAACCTTCGCTATTGATACTGATTTTATTACACCCGAATTATTAGCGTCATCTTTTGCATTCGGTAAAGGTGAGCTTGATGCTAAAAAGCCCTGCATTAATACATTAATGGAACCTTGCTTATTAACCGCATATACCGATAGGAGTTGGCAAGTAGAATGATTTTTTCGCTGTTAAGCAAATCATACCGAAAAGCATTATTTAAACTTTATGATCATGCTTGGATGACACTACTCATCACAATAATACTCTCCTACCTATTGGGTTTCTTAGGCATGCTGGCCTTTAACGAAACCGATATTATTAATAATTATACGTGGTGGTTTGTCGTAACGATTACCACCGTTGGCTATGGTGACTTTGCTCCTAGCTCTACAGAAGGCAGAATTATTGCCGGAGTCATCATGGCATCGGGCATCGGAGCTGTTGCAATTATAATTGGTAAATTGTCTGAGCTAATCATTAGCCTAGCGAACAGAAAGAATAAAGGATTGGGCATAATGAACACTAAAAACCACACCCTATTAATGGGCTATAGAAAAGGCAGCACTGAAAAAGTTATTACTGAATTGCTTGAAAACAATCCTGATGAAACAATAATACTGTGTTCGGAAGAACAGGAAACCAACCCTTTAAGCAATTCAGAAATTGTGTTCATTAAAGGTGAGCTTTCCTCAGAAGATGTTTTAAGGCGTTCCAATGCTTGCCATGCCAAAAGTGTGATCGTTCATGGTAGAGATGATAATCAGACCTTCATCACCGCATTCTCTTTTCGTGACATCAACCATTCCGCGCACATGGTTTGCTATTTAAATAACGAAGAGCATCAAACTAAGATTACTAAATTACCTGCCGATGATATTTCATTGAATCAAGTCATACTCCCGGTTAATGTCTTTCTCATGGCGCAAGAGCTACAAGATAGAGAATCGAGCACGGTTATTCAGCAGCTTATATCCAACCTAAAGGGTGAAAATCTATATAGATTTGATATTGATCCTACCAGTGATTTTTCCAGTACTTTTAAAAATGTATTTTTCAATATGAAACTTAAATACGGTGCACTAGCGTTAGCAATTAAAGATACTTCTGTTGCTATAAACCCCAGCCTGACAACTCAACTACAACCTGGAATGGCCATATTCTATACCGCCCCAAGCCGAATAAATAATATCTGCTTAGAGACTCTTGGCTCTGATCATGAATGATACCCAAGATAACTCTACAGCCGATACTCTAATGATTAGAGATGGGAAAACATTTGCAGGCATGCATATTATTGTAGACCTTTATGAAGCTGAATATTTAGATGATATTGATTTGGTCGAGAAAGTGATGCGCGAATGCGTTGAAACATGTGGCGCTAATCTGCTGCACATTCACTTGCATCACTTTACTCCCAATCATGGAGTGACTGGAGTTGCTGTTCTTTCTGAATCGCATATCAGCGTTCATACTTGGCCAGAGAGAAACTTTGCTGCCTTTGATATTTTCATGTGCGGAAATGCTAAACCTGAGTTAGCCGTAGATATACTTCAAGAACGTTTTAAAGCTAAGAAAGTCATCAGTACCATTAAACAGCGCGGTAGCTATCTTGCTTAATCCTCGGATCTTAAACTATAGAAATTCGTAGATAAAAAGGGCTAATACTGCAATGCAATACCAGCCCTTCTTTCCCCTGCTCTACACTGTTTTACTCATCTACCCTAACTGCAATTTTCTGTAGTTTGATGCTTACTCGCCTGAGCCAAATCTAATAGTTCACGCAGCGCTACAGAGTACATAGCATATTCAGCTTTATCAGAAGCACGAAGCGCATCTAGCATACGCTGCCAACGACTTACGAGGTTAGGGTGTGCCGTCTTCCACGTCGCCATGAGCTCATCCATTGGCATATCAGGCTCCACTTCGCTACTAAGTACTGAAACCGTTAGTGAACGCAGCTGCCAATCCATGTCATCACGAAAAGCCTCACGCGCAAGACCTTGCCAATGGGAGCTAACCTCCAAAGTATTAATTTGCTCCATAAACCAGTTCAATGACAAGGTTTCACCCACACAGAAATAAGCTTCTGCAACTCGATCAACAGGCCGCTTAGTCTGTAGGGATGCTTCAATAATACCTAAAGCAGAAAAGAGCGAGCTGGTTCCTGCTGCCAATGATGAGACTTCATCCGGTACACCCAGAGTTTCATAGCTAATATATCGATTCTGCCAAGTTTCTTTTGTCGAGCCCTGCAGCCATTGTGATAGATTATTTCGCACAGAATCTGCACTCGCCTTAAAGGATTCGACCTCACTGGCGACATCCATATCTGTACGACGGTTACGTAAGAACCAGCGACTTGCACGGCGCACTAGACGCATTAAACGACTCATAATATCAGCTTGAACTTGAGCTGGAACCTGATAATCCAGTGACTCTACTTTTGCCCATAACTCATGTAAACCAAAGACGTCTCTCGCCGCGACATAGGCTCTTGCCACTTCAACCACCGTTGCCCCTGTCGATTCAGTCAGGCGATTAACAAACGTAATCCCCATGTAGTTAACCAAATCATTAGCCAGCTGCGTCGCAACAATCTCAGAGCGCAACTTGTGATTCACGACTGGTCCATTAAAATCATCAACAAGTTTTTGTGGGAATGCAGTTTCAACGATTTTGCTTAAATAAGGATCCTGACTAATTTCGTCTAGGTTCAATCGTTCTTTCAAGTCTGCTTTTGCATAAGAAATCAGTACCGACAACTCAGGTTTCGTTAGCCCTAGATTTTTGATTCGACGCTCAGCAATCGTTTCTTCATCCGGTAAATATTCTAAGGCACGATTCAATTTACCTGATTCTTCGAAATCATGGATTAAACGCACGTACTCACCCAATCGCTCTTTACATTCTCCGTGGGCCAGAGCAATCGCCTGAGTTTGGCGATAGTTATTCGTTAATACTAAATCAGAAACTGCATCGGTCATTTCCATAAACAACGCATTACGCTGTTTCATGGTCATATCACCAGAAGCTACTAATTCATTGAGCATGATTTTTATATTTACTTCATGATCCGAGCAATCTACGCCACCCGCATTATCAATAAAGTCGGTATAAGATGAGCCACCTGATAATGCAAACTCTACACGGCCAAGCTGGGTCATGCCTAGATTCCCACCTTCACCAATGACCTTGGCCCGCACCTCATTACCATTAATCCGAACCGCATCCGTCGCCTTATCACCGACATCGGCATGGGTTTCACTACTGCCTTTAACATACGTGCCAATGCCACCATTCCACAGTAGATCTACCGGCGCCAAGAGCAGGGCTTTAATCAATTCAGTAGGGGCAAGTACATCCGCTTGAATATCAAAGCGCTCTTTCATTTCAGGACTGATCTTAATCGACTTAGCGCTACGAGAGAAAATCGCGCCGCCTTTTGAAATTAGGGATTTTTCATAGTCGTCCCAAGTCGAACGAGGCAATTCAAATAATCGTTTACGCTCAATAAAACTTGATGCTGCATCGGGTTTAGGATCAACAAAAATGTGCATATGGTTAAAGGCAGCTGTTAACTGAATATGTTCAGATAACAGCATGCCATTGCCAAATACATCACCCGCCATGTCACCCACACCAACAACGGTGAAATCTTCTTCTTGAACGTTGTGTCCTAATTCACGGAAATGACGCTGTACTGAAACCCAAGCACCCCGTGCGGTAATGCCCATTTTTTTATGGTCATAACCTATCGAGCCGCCAGAAGCGAATGCATCCCCAAGCCAAAAGCCACGCTCAACTGCGATGCCGTTTGAAATGTCAGAAAAGGTTGCAGTGCCTTTATCAGCAGCAACCACCAAATACACATCGTCTTCATCATGACGAACCACCTCTTCAGGTGGAATCACGTTTCCTTCGAACAAGTTATCAGTCACATCTAATAATGAGCTGATGAATATTTTATAACAGGCAATACCTTCCTCTAACCATTCATCTCGGCTCATGTCTTGGTTAAGGTTTTTTGCGACAAATCCGCCCTTCGCGCCCACTGGTACAATAACGGCATTCTTAACTTGCTGTGCTTTAACCAAACCTAATACTTCTGTACGGAAATCTTCATTTCGGTCAGACCAGCGTAAACCACCGCGCGCTACTTTACCGCCTCGTAAATGCACCCCTTCGACACGAGGAGAATAGACAAATATCTCAAACATTGGCCTAGGCAGCGGCATATCGCTGATCACACTAGGATTAAGTTTGAAGGCAACATAATCTTTTGCATTTCCCTGCTCATCACTTTGGTAAAAATTGGTTCGCAACGTTGCTTTTATCAACTCTAAATAACGACGAATTATGCGATCTTCATTGAGTTGCTCAACATTATCAAGTGCTTCAGTTATTTCTAATTCAATGGCTTTGAAAGCCAATGCACGCTGCTCATTGGTCCAATCTGTATGTAGACCAAAACGAATTTCAAAAGCTTTCACCAATAACCGACTAATTAAAATATATCGGCTCAAGGTTGCCGCGATATAAGTTTCGCTGATGCCAAAACGTATTTGTTTCATGTAGCGTGCATAACCGCGCAGCATCGCAATATCGCGCCAGCCCAGCTCAGAACCTAAAACCAGCTTATTGAAACCATCGCTTTCTGCATGGCCATGCCAGATATTTTTAAAGGCTTCTTGAAATAAACACTTAACCGATTGCATATCGATGCGCTCGCCCAAGGTATATTCCAATAAGAAATTATGAATCCATACCCTACGGCCATTGCCATATTGCAAGCCATAAGGGTGTTCACCAATAACCCGTAACCCAAGGTTCTCTAAAATGGGTAAAATATCTGAAAGTGGTAAAACATTATCAAGATTAAACAATTTAAAACGAAGCTGGTTGTCCCCCTCTTCGATTTCGCGATAAAAACTCATCGCGATGCCTTTTTCAGGATTTTCACTCAAATCTTCAATATGCTGAATGTCTGCAACCGCAGTGCGAGACCCGAAATCCTCACGATAGCCAGCAGGAAAAGTATCACGATACATTTGGTGATAACGATTGCCTTTTTCTTCACCAACTTGCTCGATTAAGCTAGCATGTAAATCATCTCCCCAGGAACGGGCGACTTGCTTAATTTTTCGCTCCAGCTCTTGATGATCTATATCACCACTTTCACTATTCTTCAAGCGTAAAACGAAATGGGTTCTAGCGAGTATCGATTCAGAGAAATAGGTGTTGAACTCGACAAACTCAGGATCACATGCTTCTTCTAGAATGCCCTGAATTTTAGTCCGCAGCTCCGTATTATAAATATCCCGAGGAGTGAAAACCATGCAAGATAAAAATTTGCCATAGGTTCCTTTACGCGTAAATACCCGAGTTTGTCGTCGCTCTTGAATATTCAGAATACCCAGCGCGGTATGATAAAGCTGTTCTGAAGTTGACTGAATTAACTCATCACGAGGATAAACTTCAAGAATACGATTCAGTTCTTTACCACCATGGCTGCCAGCATCAAATCCTGCCAAATTGCGCACTTGCTCTAATTTTTGTCGAATGAGTGGAATGCTATTGGGCGTTTCTATATAGACCAATGAGGTATATAAGCCCATAAAACGAACACCGCCGACAACCTCGCCAGCCTCATTAAATCGCTTTACTACGACATAATCAGGATAAGCAGGCCTATGCACACGACTTCGAGCACCAGATTTGAAGAAGTTTACAATGTCAGAACTGAGTACGAACGCTTGAATTTCGCTGGGTAGCTCTTCTAACTTCCGACGTTGGGTATCGGATTTGTGATAACGAAAAATACCTAAGTCATTAGCTTCTTCTCTAACAATAAAGGTCTTACCGTCTTTCTTTTCGATGGTAAATTCATCACAGCCTAAAAATGTAAAATGTTCATTTCCTAACCAAGCTAAAAAATCTTGGGATTCCTTAATTTCTTTTTTGGGTTTATCACAAGGTAATTTACTGAGCTCCGCAGAAACCAAGACTACTTTTTCTTTTAAGGCAGAGAAATCTTCAACACAATGACTGACTTCATTTAAGATCAGTACCAACGTTTTCGTCAAATCCTCCAGTATCTCGCTATCGGTATGGCGATCGACTTCGATATAAATAATTGCTTCAGCTTGGCTTTTATCGCTTGCTTTAGAAAGCGGTGAGCTGGCCCTTTTCTTATGCTTTGAATCTCGCTCTATATGAGCAACACAAGAATGAATAGCATGAATAGACATTAAGCGGCGATTCAGTTCCAAGCGCACTGAATCGATTAAAAATGGCATTTCTTTTGCCAGAACTTCAATAACTGTATGTGTTGATTGCCAACCATTAGCCTCAAAGTCTGGGTTGAAAACCCGCACCTTTGGCTGAGAGATATTATTATCTTGAATGAACTGCCAGCAAGAAACCGTTGCCCCATACAAATCATCAGGGTTACGCGCATTTAGATCAGCAGCGGGGGCTGCGTCATAATAAAGCTCGGCAAACATTTTGATTCTTTGTGCTTGAGCTTTATCATTACGATCGTCAACTAATCGATTAAGCGCTGATAAATCCGGTTTATTCATTGGCTTTGCATTGCTCATTTAAGCTATTCCTACTGAATTTTGACAAGTTTCCTTATTTTTAGCTTAGACCAAAGAAATCTATTGGTGATTGATTTATCGCAGAAACCCTAACGCTCAGTAGGCTTGTTGATCAAATAACATTCAATGCAGCCTAAACTCCTTGTAAAGTAGTGTGAAGAAGCGAACTTTTCCACTATATCTTGCCTCACAAGGATTGACCTGAGCGTTTCATTCAATAAAATCTTGTATGAAATCAAATAATTACATCGCAAAGAAAGTGAGCAGCAAGATGCAGCAAGGATTCAAACAACTATCGCAAGCATTGAGCGCCAACATCATTGGCCAACAACACTTAGTTGATCGCTTATTAATCGCTCTTTTAGCGGATGGTCACTTATTAGTAGAAGGTGCTCCTGGCTTAGCGAAAACAAAAGCTATTAATGCATTGGCTGATCACATTGAAGGTGACTTCAAACGCATTCAGTTCACTCCTGATTTATTACCAGGTGACATTACCGGTACTGAAATCTATCGCCCAGAAGAAGGCAGTTTCAAGTTTCAGCAAGGCCCTATTTTTCATAATTTGGTTCTAGCCGATGAAATTAACCGTGCCCCTGCCAAAGTACAGAGTGCTTTATTAGAAGCGATGGCCGAGCGCCAAGTTTCTGTAGGCGGCAATACCATGAAGCTGGAAAAACTTTTCTTGGTTATGGCAACTCAAAATCCGATTGAGCAAGAAGGTACTTACCCACTACCCGAAGCTCAGCTCGATCGCTTTTTGATGCACGTAGTGATTGGCTACCCTGATGCTGACGCTGAGAAAAAGATTTTACGCTTAGTACGTGGTGAGGCGATGGAACAAGCACCGCATATCGGTGAAACAATGACTCAAGTCGATATTTTTGCTGCTCGCCAAGAAACATTGAATTTACACCTGAGTGAATCCGTTGAGCAATATATAGTACAACTGGTTATGGCAACTCGTAATCCAGAACAGTATGGTGAAGATCTTGCTAACTGGATCGAATACGGCGCAAGTCCTCGAGGTACGATTGCTTTAGAGCGTTGCGCCCGCGCACATGCTTGGCTGAATAATCGTGACTTTGTCAGCCCTGATGATGTGCAAGCGATTGCCCACGACGTGCTGCGTCATCGAATTCTATTAAGCTTTGAAGCTGAAGCTAATGGTATGACCACGAATAAGGTCATCAATGAATTGATTACTCGCGTTCCGGTTGCTTAACGATGGCTCTTACAATGGATAGTAATGGCGGCTTATCCAAAGGCGCACTCATCAGTACTGACAATTTAGTGGCTATTCGCCATTTAGCGAAACTTTTGCCTATTCATAAGCAAAAGAAAGTACTGAATGAAATGGCTGGAGTTCACACTTCAAACTTGCGTGGCCGAGGCGTCGATTTCTCGGAGGTTCGTAGCTATCAGCCTGGTGATGACATTCGCGCTATGGATTGGCGGGTTACTGCTCGAACGCAAAAGCCGCATATTAAGGTATTTCGTGAAGAGCGAGAGCGCCCTATCATGGTCGTCTGTGATTTACGCTCTAGTATGTTTTTTGGTACCCAACATGCGTTTAAATCCGTTTTAGCCGCCGATATTTGCAGCTTATTTTCATGGTCGGCTTTAAATAACGGCGACCGTATTGGCGCATTGTTATTTGATGATAACCATGAGACCGACATTCGTCCTAAACCTGGGCGTAAACAGGTCATGCATGTTTTACATGAACTCTCACAATTCAAACAACAGCAAGGTCCTAATCGTTCAGAGTCGTCGACAAGTCGCTTAGCCGATATGCTTCGCCATACACGACGCGTTACTCGTCCAGGCAGTACTATTTATCTTATTTCTGATTGGCAGGACTTTGATTTAGATTGTGAACGCCAACTGCATCAAATTAGTAAACATAATGATGTCGTCGCCATTAATATTTTTGATGCCTTTGAGGAAAATATATTACCTTTGGGCAGCTATCCTCTTACCGACGGCAAGCAGCGCTTACAACTAGAATGCTACTCCAAGTCTCAGGGTTTAGAACATCAACAAGCCTTCGAGCAACGCCAGCAAGAATTGAAGCAACGGACTTTGAAACTCGGCATCCCTCTTATTAGCTTACAAGCGCAACATGACATTGTTACTGAGTTGCGCAAAGGCTTAGGTTTGAGTCAGATAAAAATGATCACAGCTGATGTAACTAAGGGCAGTAAATAATGAACGTAGCCAATACCCATTCCGCCCCACCAGCCGATATATCTCAACTAAGAGACATTCATTTACCCCATGCGATTAGTGATTGGCCAATGGCATTTGGTTGGTGGGTACTGCTGACGCTGATTCTCATTTCTATCTGTGCAGGCATCTATTTATGGCGTTATTATAAGATCAAGAATGCGAATAAAAAAGCTGCACTCAATTTGTTAACACTGAAATATTCTCAATTTA
>Ga0105359_10001035_pt1 | contig 23478 bp, 21 predicted proteins | sample GOMGulsemesocosm_6_FD_83659 | JGI IMG/M metagenome (GOLD analysis project Ga0105359, IMG submission 83659) | Methane-oxidizing microbial communities from mesocosms in the Gulf of Mexico - GOM8C Gulf of Mexico | ecosystem: Environmental > Aquatic > Marine > Cold seeps | place: Gulf of Mexico...
AACTTTTTATGCATAAAATATAACGTTTTATTTAATATTTTTTGATATTAATGATTGACAGTAATCATTACTTAAGGCATTTTAGTCTTATGAAAATAAACAACAGCCACATTATTCTTATTACCACCACCACCCGAATTAGGATGGCGGTCGCTGGCTAACGTTTAAAAAATAAAAATTTTATCGAAGCCCGTGACCTGAAAAGGTTACGGGCTTTTTTATGCTCACAATGAAGAGTATTAGCTCTAATATCATGCATAAGTTTTGATATTTAATGACTAAAAAAGGCTAATATTTATTCATTGTTTCTTTATAAAGGAAGAAAACATGCGTGTACTTAAATTTGGCGGTTCTTCATTGGCTTCAGCGGAACGTTTTCGTCAAGTTGCTGATATTATCAAAGACAAAAGTGAATCTTCAAACCTTGCAGTCGTAGTATCTGCGCCGCAGGGGGTTACTAATCATTTAGTTGCTATGGCTGAAAACATCAGTGATGAAGCCAAATTGGTAACCGATTTAGGGCACTTTAAACGTGCAATAACTACTATTATTGATGATTTGTCTGCAAGTATTAATAACTTTAATAGTCAGCATTGTGAGCAAGCACTTACAAATTATGAACATCAATTACAACGCTATATGCAAGGGGCGACGTTACTTACTTTTTGTCCTGATCATATTCGTGCTCGTATAATTAGTACAGGTGAACGTTTAAGTGTCGCAATTCTAGATGCGGTATTGCAAGCTTACGGTTTACAGGTTTCTTTATTAAATCCAGAGAAGTTCTTATTTACAAATAATGCTTCGCTTAACGCTGTCGCTGATTTGGTACTTTCAAAAGAAAAATATGGTAATGAGTATAGTAAGTTAAATAAAGTCGCATTAATGCCAGGTTTTATTGGCGTTAATGCAGATAATAGTAATGATCTTCCACAAGTAACAACGTTAGGGCGCAATGGCTCTGATTATTCTGCTGCCGTGTTAGCTGTTTGTGCTGAAGCAGAGTGCTGTGAGATTTGGACTGATGTTGATGGAGTCTATAATGCCGACCCTCGCTATATTAAAGAAGCTAAATTACTTGATTACTTGTCTTATCAAGAAGCAATGGAGTTATCTTACTTTGGTGCCAGTGTTTTACACCCTAAGACGATAGGTCCAATTGCTCAATATCATATTCCTTGTTTGATCAAGAATACCAGCAATCCGAGTGCGCCAGGAACATTGATCTCTAGTGAAAATGATCAGCAAAAACGTGTCAAAGCTATTTCCAATCTTGATGATCTGACTATGGTAAATGTTTCAGGCCCAGGCATGAAAGGCATGGTTGGTATGGCGAGTCGTGTTTTTGCGACTATGAGCCGCGAAAACATTTCCTTAGTTTTGATCAGTCAGTCTTCTAGTGAATATTGTATTAGCTTCTGTATCTACTCTAGTGATGCCGAGCTTGCTAAACAAAGTTTGCAAGATGAGTTTGAATTAGAGTTATTGAATGGCTTACTTGAACCATTAGCATTAAAAGGTGAGTTATCTATTGTGTCACTTGTCGGTGACGGTATGCATCATCAACGTGGCGTAGCAGCTAAGTTTTTTAGCTCATTAGCACAAGCACGCGTTAATGTGGTTGCTATCGCACAAGACTCTTCAGAACGTAGTATTTCTGTAGTGGTTGAGCAAAGAAAATGTATGGATGCGATGAAAGTGAGTCATCAAAACTTCTTCTCTCATAAGCCCACTATTGATGTGTTTTTAGTAGGCTGTGGCGTAGTTGGTAGCGAACTTATTGCACAAATATCGCGTCAACAAGCGAGCTTAAAAGAGCAAAATATAGTCTTAAAAGTTTATGGTATCGCAAACTCTAAAGGTATGGTCTTTGATAAAGAAGGCATTGATTTAAATAATTGGCAGGAGACTATGGCGCAGGCAAGTGATGCATTACCTGTTAATGTTGATAACCTAAAAGCTTTTGTGCGTGACAATCATTTAATTAATCCTGTATTTGTTGATTCAACTTCTAATGAAACATTAGCTATGAGCTATGTGGATTATTTGGCTGAAGGGTTTCATATCGTTACACCAAATAAAAAAGCGAATACGGACTCGTGGGAGTATTATCAAGAATTACGTAGCACAGCACAGCAGACCAATCGTCGATTCCTCTATGAGACAACAGTAGGTGCTGGCTTACCAGTCATTGATACACTACAAAGTTTAATTAAAGCGGGTGATCAATTACAACGTTTTGAAGGCATCTTATCAGGCTCTTTATCTTATATGTTTGGTAAGTTAGAAGAGGGCATGTCGTTATCAGAAGCGACCGCCATTGCTAAAGAAAACGGCTTTACCGAGCCAGATCCTCGTGATGATTTAAGTGGTATGGATGTAGCACGTAAATTATTAATAATGGCACGTGAAGCAGGTATGCAATTAGAGTTATCAGATATAAATATAGAGCCAGTGTTACCCATTGATTTTGATGACAGTGGTGATGTTAGTGAGTTTATGAGTAACTTAACCAAGCTTGATGCACCATTTGCTGAGCGTGTGGCCAATGCAAAAGCCGAAGGTAAAGTATTACGTTACATTGGTAATATTGTTGACGGTAAATGCCAAGTTTCGATAGAAGCAGTTGGCGCGGAACACCCGTTATATAGCATTAAAGATGGTGAAAATGCCTTAGCTATTCATAGTCGCTATTACCAACCGCTACCGTTTGTTTTACGTGGATACGGCGCGGGTGCTGCAGTAACAGCTGCAGGTGTTTTTGGTGACTTATTAAGAACATTAGCATGGGAGCAACAACACTAATGTCGAACAATAATACAAGTGTGTCGGTATTTGCGCCGGCTTCAATTGGTAATGTTAGTGTTGGCTTTGATGTTTTAGGACTAGCGGTAAAACCTATTGATGGCACATTATTAGGAGATGTTGTTACGGTAAGTGCAACATCTAATGAAAGCAGCTTAACGGTTATTGGCAGTTTTGCTGATAAATTACCGAGCAATAAAGAAGACAATATTGTCTGGTCATGTTTGTTACTTTTTAATGAGCAATTAATAAAAGTAAATAAAACACCTGTTAATGTTGAACTAACATTAGATAAAAAAATGCCCGTTGGTAGTGGATTAGGTTCAAGTGCTTGCTCCGTTGTTGCTGCACTGGCAGGGTTAAACGCCTTTTATGCAAAATATCATGATTTTAGTTTCGCTGAAAATATATTGTTAAAAATGACAGGGCAAATGGAAGCACAAATTAGTGGTAGCTTGCACTATGATAATGTCGCTCCTTGTTATTTGGGTGGTTTGCAATTAATGGTACCTGATGAAAACGTGATCTCGCGTGTATTGCCAACCTTTGATGATTGTTACTATGTAATGGCTTACCCAGGCATTGAAGTATCAACAAAAGCAGCACGAGAGGTTTTACCTGCCAGTTATAGTCGTAGCGATGTTATTAGTTATGGTCAAAACCTAGCTACTTTTGTTGATGCGTGTCATCGTACAGATAAGAGCCAAGCTTTTTCAGTGTTGACTGATATTGTTGCTGAGCCTTACCGAACAAATTTATTACCAAGATACCAAAGCTCTCGTGATTTTTTAACTGCACAAGGCGCTTTAGCGGTTGGCATTTCGGGCTCAGGACCAACACTTTTTTGTGTTAGTGATAGTGAACAGCAGGCAAAACAATTTGCCTTATGGTTACAAGATAATTATTTACAAACGGAACTTGGTTTTGTGCATGTTTGTAAAGTTGATGATATTGGTGCAACAGAGCTTTAATGATAAAGCTCTGTTGAGCAGTTAAGTAAATATATCCATCCTGAACCTTTAATTGGAATGGGTATATACCAACCAGATTAGTAGGAAAGACAGTGAAATTTTATAATTTAAAAGAAAATGATGAACAGGTAAGTTTTGCACAGGCAGTAAAGCAGGGCCTAGGTAAAAATCAGGGTTTATTCTTCCCTACCTCTATGCCTAAGTTTGATGATATTGATGCACTATTAGCACTGCCGTTGGTAGAGCGTAGCGTTAAAATATTGCAACCATTTGTTGAAGGTGATTTAACTAAAGCTGAACTTACAGACATTGTTACAGACGCCTTTAATTTTCCAGCTTTATTGCAGCCGATTAGCCCTGAGCGAGCAATTTTAGAGTTATTCCACGGTCCAACATTAGCATTTAAAGATTTTGGTGCGCGTTTTATGGCGAAATGTTTACAAGCATTTGTCGCTAAAGATGCTAAAGCAAGTGGTGAAACTAAGCCGTTAACTATTTTAACTGCTACTTCAGGTGATACTGGCGCAGCTGTTGCTCATGCTTTTCATGGTATTGATAACATACGTGTTGTTATTATGTTTCCAAAGGGAAAGATAAGCCTCCTACAAGAAAAAATGTTCACCACTTTAGGTGGTAATATTGAAACTCTAGCCGTAGATGGTGATTTTGATGACTGTCAGGCGTTAGTGAAGAAATCTTTTGACGATAAAGAGCTCGCTAATACTATCGGTTTAAACTCAGCTAACTCAATTAACATTAGTCGATTATTGGCTCAAGTCTGTTATTACTTTGAAGCAGTTGCACAGCTTTCGCGTGCAAAAAGTGATTTGAGCAATATCGTTTTCTCAATTCCAAGTGGTAACTTTGGCAACCTAACAGCAGGTTTATTTGCCAAAGCTATGGGTTTACCAATTAAACGTTTCATTGCTGCAACCAATGCAAATGACACTGTGCCTCGTTATTTAGAAACAGGCGAGTGGACACCTAATGAAACTGTGGCGACTATTTCAAATGCTATGGATGTTAGTAACCCTAATAACTGGCCGCGCGTTGAGCATATGTTAAAAAGTGGCATTGTAGAGCAGGGGTGTGTAAGTTCAGTATCTATCGATGAAGAGCAAACACAGTCAACCGTTATCCAGTTAAGCAAGCTTGGTTACATCAGTGAGCCTCATGCTGCAGTTGCTTATAAAGCATTACAATACAGTGCTGTTGAAGGCGAGTTCGGTGTGTTTTTAGGCACGGCACATCCAGCTAAATTTAAAGAAGTTGTTGAAAGTATCTTAGGTCAACCATTAGGTTTACCAAAAGAGTTGGCTGATTGTGCCGGCGAGCCTAGCTTAGCTAAAGATCTAGCAGCGGAGTTTGCTGATCTTCGCAGCTACTTATTAGCTTAGCTTGGATATGCACTTGACAATTTAGTTATTCAAAAGCATTGCATTGAACATACTTAATTGCCTTTAAATAAAGTAAAATAATAAAAGCTATCACTTAGGTGATGGCTTTTTTAGTATTTGGCTTTTAGTTTCAGAGTTTCACTTCAATAGAATAGCTTTCAGGATTTATTATGATCAAAACGCAATGGCAGCAGTTAATTAATCGAGAAGAAAAACAAGAATACTTTCAGTCTTTAGTAACAGAAGTTGCACAACAAAGAGTTGCTGGAATTACTGTTTTTCCTGAAGAAGAAGATGTTTTTAACGCGTTTAATTATGCCGATTTATCTGAAGTTAAAGTCGTTATTCTAGGACAAGATCCTTACCATGGAGAGAGCCAAGCACATGGTTTAGCATTTTCAGTACAACCAGGTATTAAGGTGCCACCCTCACTGGTTAATATGTATAAAGAATTGGTAACGGATATTGAAGGCTTTCGTACGCCAAAACACGGCAACTTAGTACACTGGGCAGAGCAAGGGGTTTTATTGTTAAATACTGTATTAACAGTACAACAAGCCAATGCCCATTCACATGCTAAGTTAGGCTGGGAGACCTTTACCGAGCAGGTTATTAATGAAATAAATGAACATAACTCCGGCTGTGTTTTTATTTTATGGGGCGCCCATGCTAAAAAGAAAGGTAAAAAAATAGATCAAGAAAAACACTTGGTATTGGCTGGCCCACACCCATCACCACTTTCGGCTTATCGAGGCTTTTTTGGTTGTCGACATTTTTCTCAAGCAAACAGCTGGCTAACTGAGCACAACCTAAGTGCAATAGACTGGCATTTGCCCGCTTAAGTATTGGTTAATCAATGTAGTCATTAATAAAGTATAAATGGATATTAGCGTTTACTTTCTTCACCATTAGGTAAGTACTTAAAAACTTCAAAGAAATATTGACGGAGCTTAGGTAAATCACCAGTGCCCAGCCACCTTTCGTGGGCATAATAGAAGTCCCGAGTTTTATAGGCTTGTTGGAGTATCTCATTAATATGCTGAATGATATGCTCCCCTGTTTCAGTTTTAGCGCAAGCAACATGTCCTAGAAAGTATGCTGGACTGCCTGCTATTGTGTAACTGTCTAATTCGATATTGTTTAGATTTAGTGCGTTTATTTCTTGGGGGTAGTAAATGATATAATCAACTCTACTTTTAAAAAGCATTTTGGCTAAAGAGGCTATCCTGTTCCCGCCACTTCGGATAAATATATTCTGTTTATTTAGCTCTGCTATTTGCCTGTCTAATTCAATCCCGTAAGAAACGGCGCTGCCAATAGCCAAAACTTTTTCAGCGTTGAGGTTAAACAAATGCGCCAAGCTTAATAACTCTCCTTTGCTATTTAATATGTTTGAACTTAAGGGATCAGATTGTGCGATTCTATATAATTTTTGGCCGAGGTAGAGGTCGTGTGGCTCACTAAAAAGTGAAAACTCTTCACGGCTAGGTGTCTTTATTCGATCGGCAATACAGGCATTGTCTTCATTACGTAGAATCTTTTCCGCTCTATTGCCTGTAGCCTTAACAAAATTGAGACGGTATCCTAAATCAACTAGGCCGTTAATAATAATTAAAGCAGTCTCATTCGATGTTGTTGTTGGTGTTTTATCTATATAACTTTGCCACTCTTGTGTATCTTCAATTATCCAAGTGATCTTTGAGTGTTGGTGAGCGTGAGCATGAGCATTAACATGAGCATCATGTGAGCTAGTTTGCAAAGGAAAAAGTAGCATTGAATACAAGCAGTAGCGCATTATGAATGGCAAAGTATCCCCCTACTAAAAGTATATTTGATAACTTGAGTATAATAGAAGCTTGTAAGAATGTTAGTTATAGCCAGTCCATCAAGTTACTTTCCACTCGGTGCTTACCAACGGTCTGAGAACAAATAGGATTTTTTATAAAAATAATTCGGTATGAATGGAATTCTTTGCTGTTATCGAGTGGCTACATTATCTAATTGAGCGGACTCTGCTATATTTTAAGTAGAACAGTGTTTTTAATAAAAAGGAATAACAATGAGTGTGAACTTTGAGCAGTTTGATGAGTCAGCTGTAATTATCTTGAAAGAATTGGTAAAGCATTTCCCTCGAGCTACCGAGATAGGGTTCAATGACCTTTTTCCTGAATTTGAAGGTGATATTGAAAAACGTTCTTCGCATATAGGGGTACTGGCTTTCCTGCGTCATGAAAACCTGATTGCTCACGAAGTAGGTAGCTCATCCTCGTTTATTATTACCCGAACAGGCTTAGCTTTGTTTAATGAAGATGTTTTTAAGCATTTAAAGAATAAACTTAATGAAATGGGCACTGATTTATAGTCTCAGTTGTAGTGAAAATTAACCAAGACTCAACAGATTCTATAATTCTATTTATCTATTAAAATAAATTATCATCTCAGCAGCTTCACAACGGCAATCGTGGCCACATAAAATGCAATTGTAGCCTTGTTTGCTCTCTTCATTCCATTTACTTGGGTGTGCTTTGATTAACTCTCCGCCACACTTTGTGAAGTAGGATACCGCGCTATTATTTGGGCTTTGTTTCCATAAATGGCTAATTCCGGCAAGTGAACCTTGTTGTTTGGCCCCCTCAATAGCAAGTTGTAATAGTCTTTTGCCAATGCCTAAGCCTCTATACTTCTCATCAACAGTATTACATTTAAAGTAGCAGCATTTATTACTGTCTACCTGCCATAACTGTGGGCTACACCATTGGTCTATCTTCCATTGCTTTGCTGAATAGGTGCTGCGAAAGCCAATAACTTTTCCATCAAGTAAGGCGACAAAGCTCGAATTGATATTATTTAATATGCCTTTGTTGGTCCATTGTTCAATACTATGGCTATTCAGATAGCCGTCACCGTGAACTTGATTGGCAAGTGTAATAACTTGAGGGAAGTATTCCGCGGTTAAAGGGAGGTACTTAATGGCTGGATTCTTGTTGCTCATAAAAATGTTAGGGCTTTGATTAATTATCTCAAAGCTAAGATAGCAAAGCCGTAATGAAGTTTCAGCTAAACCCTACAAATTATTTAATTACTATTGAAATCTGGCCTGTTTAATCGAGACGATTTAACCGTTTCCCTTTTTTATAGGCAATAATATTATCGCTCAATAAATTGATCAGTCGTTGTTGTGCCTCAAAGCTAGCCCAAGCAATATGGGCAGTAATCTTTAAGTTTGTTAAACCACTACTTAGTAGAATATGGTCCAGGGGAGGTGGCTCTGTAGCGAGTACATCTAAAGCTGCGTAAGCAATTTCTTTATTTTTTAAAGCGTTTGATAGTGCACTATCGTCAATTAATGCGCCACGAGCGGTATTGATTAATACGGCACTATTTTTCATGCGAGATAATACACCACTATCAATAAGCTGTTCGGTATCAGGAGTTTGCGGGCAATGTAAACTGATGATGTCTGCTTGCTCAATCACTTGCTCAAACGTCATTCTTCCCGCTCTAACAGTACTTGCTTTGGGGCGCTCACTAATGAGTACATTCATATTAAATGCAAGCGCAATAGTTTCAACGGCTTTGCCTAAATTTCCATAGCCGATAATGCCGATTGTTTTACCGGCTAACTCAGTAAAGCCATTACCGTGATAGCAAAAGGTGTCACTAGTTGACCAAAGTCCTTGCTCGGTATTGCTATTATGGTGGTTAATTTGTTGGTAGTACTGTAGTAGCTGTGCAAAAACATATTGTGCAACTGATTGTCCAGCGTAGCCACTGACATTAGTGACGGCAATATTAAGCTCGTTGGCAGCATCAATATCAACATTGTTGTAGCCAGTTGCGCTAATACAGATAAGCTTTAATTGTGATAAGGCCGCTAAGGTATCAGCAGTTAAAACTACTTTGTTGGTGATGATGATATCTGCATTAAGGCAACGCTTAAATACTTCATTTGGGGCAGTGTTAGCATAACAAGTAAGTTGGTCAACCTGCTGCTCTATAACATCTAATTCAACGGCTGAGTTGAAAGTTTGCAGGTCTAAAAATACTGCGTGCATAGTTGTTTACTCTTTGGTTTATAAGCTTTACTGAATGCTTAGTCATGAAAGCTCAAAAATAATTAAGCCAGATAATACTATTATCTGGCTTAATTTGATTTATTTAACTCAAAAGTTTTAGGGATATGAGAGTTTATATCTTTTTAAGGAGTTATCCTGGACGGCCATCTTTTCTTGCTTTGGTTAACATTGGTGCATAACCGATAACAAATATAATAAATGCACCTATCCAGAAAGCGCCGCTAATATCAATAAAGAGTAGGGTTTTCTCAGGTAAACCCCAAGGACCAAAGGTACGTACTAGTGCCGCCAAACTAATTAAAACATAAGCAATAGTCATTGATTTAGGAGGAGATAGTGGTCGTCCGGTGTGTCCTAAAGATACACGTGAAATCATAGCTAAAATCAAGCCACCCATGCCGCCAATAGTTAATAGATGCCATACATGATTACTTGGAACATCAGGAGATAAGTAGCTTAAACCTAAAACAACTAAACCAAAACAAATGAACTTCATTGCACCGTGAATTGACCATAGAAGTGGAACACTTAAGGTGATCCAAGGGCGCCACCTTAACCAACGCATTGTTTGAAATATACCTGCAATGATAAGTAGCACACCAAAGAACAATTCTGAAAAACCAACAAGAGGCTGTAAAAGCAAACTCAGCATAGCAATAGCTAAACTACCATTGGTGACTTTATCTAGCCAAGGTAGTGGAGTTGCTTTAGGTGTTTTTGTGCCGTTGGCGGTAAACATAGGGGCAACACGACCAGCCATTACAGACATCAAAAAGGTAACTAACATTACTCCAGAATAACCAGCAAAGGTTATGTTAAATGTTTCTGGGTAGTATGTTGCTAGGTGCATTTCTAAATTAGCTAAAGTGAACAAAACTAATAGAGGCACAAAAAATAAATTACGATACTGTTTAACGGCAAGAATTGGCTTTGCCAGTATAAAGGCGACAGCGGGAAGAAAAGCTAAATCGATTAAGCTTGAGAGGTTAGTGCCCAGTAGAGCAGGGAATAAAACAACTATGCGCCCTGCTAGCCAGAGTATAAATAGTGCCAATAAGGTATTACCTTGTGCACCACGGGCTCCGGTCCAGTTTTGAACTGCTGTTAATAAAAAACCAGCAATAATGGCACAGCCAAATCCAAAAACCATCTCATGAATATGCCACCAATAAGGGCCTCCCAACGGAGAAAAGCTAACAGTCCCCTTGTACATGAGTAACCAAAGTGTAATGGCAACAACGCTAAATATTGCGCCGCTGAGGAAAAATGGACGAAAGCCCAAACGCAATAATGGAGTAATTTTCTGCTCTGTTTTTAAATCGGTAATCTGCATCATTTATGTGCCTTATTTTACATCTGAGATGATAACGCCAGTATTGTAATCAATAGCCCATAAAGAAGCCCGAAATAGATCAATGAAAAACAAGTTAGTTTGGAATAACAATTTAAGAGGGCATCAAAAAACTCTGTAAGGGTGAAATGACAACCTCACAGAGCTTAAGCAGCTAACTTTGGTTAATGAAGTTTTTCACTTGGCTCATCGATGCAGCACCCACTTGAGTTGCCACTAATTCACCATTATTCATCAAGAGCAAAGTGGGAATACCTCGAATGCCAAATTTAGCCATTAAGGCCTGGCTGTTATCAGCATTAACTTTCACTACCTTTATATCACTATGCTCTTGTGCTATTTGCTCAACTAATGGCGCTATCATTTTACAAGGTCCGCACCAAGGTGCATAAAAGTCGACTAATACCATACCTTCTACTTGCTCAACAGCTTGATTAAATTGCTCAGCTAAAACTTCTTCTACTTTGCTTGTCTGTGTTGAAACTGCTGTATTCATGTTGTTCTCCAATGTTACGGTCTTTATTTGATTCAACTAACAGTCGTTGTTAATTGATATAAGCAGTCTACTTAATTTGCAATTACTTAATTAGATGTGTTTAATGGAATTCATTGTTCTAAAAATGAAACAATAAGAAGGGGAAGATGAAGTTAAGTAATTTAGACGATTTACATTTATTTGTCAGTTTGGTTGAAGCTGGCTCGTTTACATTAGCTGCCAAAGAGCTTGGTATTGCCAAATCCAAATTAAGCAGGCGTTTGGTGATGCTTGAGCAGAAATTAGGCTGTGAACTGTTGTTGCGAACAACTAGGAAACAGGAGCTTACCGAAAGTGGCCGTTTACTTTTTTGTGCTTGTAAAGAGCATATTGATGCTTTATCAAAAGTTGAAGAGGAGCTGTCTTCATCATTGAGCCAGCCTCAAGGTAAGCTCAATATCTTACTGCCGTTGGAGTTTTTCAATTATATTATTAGTACCCTTATTGGTGATTTTCTTCATCGATATCCTAAAATCAGCCTTCATTGTCAACATTACTCTGGCTCTGTACCTGAGTTCGATCCTAAGTTTGATCTTTGTTTTGTACTTCACGAACAGGCACTGCCAGCAACCAATTGGATTGCTAAAGAACTGTTAAGTTTTCCACAATCCATATACATTTCGCCAAAGATCTCCTCCGAGTCAGTAAAAAATCTTGTTAAGCAAAAAGTCATTAAACCAGAAGAGCTAACTAAGTTTGATTGTATCTTAGCGGAAGAAAACCAGCCTTGGCACTTTCGCAATGATAATAAAATTGAACAGGTAAATGTTAGTGGTCGGGTGGTGTTATCTAGCCCTGAAATGCGCTTGCAAGCAGTTGCTCAGGGGTTAGGGTTAGGTAAATTACCTGACTATGTATTAAAAAATAATGAACAGGCAAAGTTATTACAGAGACTAGAACTCAGTCAAGAGAGTGTCGCGCAGCGGTTAAGTGTGCTTTATCAAAGTCGAAATATAGCCAGTAAAACCCGGACTTTTTTAGATTACTTTCAAAGTAATGCAGGACAGTTGCTGTAATGACCATAATTAATAGCCTATATAGAAAATAGGCTTTTGCCACAAGCATCGACGGTTGTTATGATGTCGCCTCTTTTAAATAATATCAATGTCACTGAACCATATGTTATCAACACCGTTAGAACGCATTACTGTAGAGCCTCAATCCCCAGCCACCTCTTGTGTTATTTGGCTTCATGGCTTAGGAGACTCAGGCGCAGGCTTTGCTCCTATTGTTCCTATGCTGAGCTTGCCAGAGCATCATGGTATTCGATTTGTTTTTCCTCATGCTCCTGAGCAGGCAGTCACTATTAATCAAGGCTATGTTATGCGTTCTTGGTACGACATAAAAAGCATGGATTTGCATAACCGTGCTGATATGGAAGGTGTATTAACTTCAGAAATAAGTGTTCAGGCATTGATTCAAGAGCAAATCGATTTGGGTATTACCGCCAATAACATTGTACTGGCTGGTTTTAGCCAAGGCGGTGTTTTAAGCTTGTTTACTGGTTTGCGCTTTTCACAACCTTTAGCGGGAATAATGGCACTTTCATGTTACCTACCGACTGCCGATACATTACCTGAGCATTGTCATAGTGCTAATAAGCAAACAGCTATTTTGCAAAATCATGGCGAGCGAGACGATGTAGTACCTATGAGTGCTGGAAAAATGGCAAATGACCTACTCACAGCTGCCCAGTATAATGTTACATGGCAGAGCTATCCAATGGAGCACTCTGTATTACCTGAACAATTAACTGATATCTCTACTTGGTTACAAGCTAGGTTACTTGCTTAATTATAAGCAGTTATGATCATAATCTAAGGGTTATTTAAAGGTATAAATGGATATTATCAAAGAAAAATCGGCTAGTGATAAAATTGAAAAAGCAAATCAAATGGTGGGCTTTTTTAATCGAGAATGGTTCAGTGTTGCCAATATCCTTAAAGTTTTGGCATTGCTTTTACTGTGTGTTTTTATTTATAAAAAATCGACTCAGTCCCAGCAGGAAGATGATGCTAGCTTAACCTACCTAGCTAGTCCTAAAGTTGATGATATTTATTTTTTAGATTTTAGGTTATTAAGTGATAGTTTAAGACCAAAAGAGAAGTACCGCATTGCAAAAGTAGTTGATGTTACAGGTGATATAATCACGCTTCTTTATGGCAATATGTTTTATCTTCGCCAACAGTCCCTTAAAGACAGCATTCGTTATGGTCAACTAAGGTACAAAGATTACTTTGAGGGGAAGCGGTATAACTTAACGTTAAGCGAATTAAAGGCAATGCATGATTCGGCTGCTATTTATATGATTAAACGGCCGGATCAAAATATGCTTTATGGAAACTATATCAATGACCCTAAGCCAGATATTAATTCACGCTTATACATTCCGGGCAAGAGAGAAAATCTTGAAGGCTTAAGCTTATTAAAAGCTAATTACTTGGAAAACAACTTAGAGCAGGCGTTTGAACGCTTTAGTCGTTCAGCCCAGTTAGGGCTTGCTCAGGGGCAAGTTAATTTAGCGCATATGTATTTAAACGCTCAATATATTGATAAAGATCTTAGCCAAGCCATGTATTGGTTTAAACAAGCTGCTTTGCAAAGTGATAAAGCTGGAGTGTTAAAATACGTAATTGTCTGTCGACAGGTTAGTTACTGTAATGAAATTGATTTTTATCAAGAATTAACCGAAGCTGGCGTTAATATTAAAGTCCGGGCAGTAGACTTTGAGCTTAATTAGAGCCTATTAGTGTAAATTGGCTCTAACTTTTTCAATGCCCACATTTATTGCTACCTATCTCTTTCCTTTAACAACGAGCTAAAGCTGTTAAAGGAGTTAGCTATTCCTCGCGGTAATGCTCCGGAACTAAATGATGTCGGTTTAATAATTTATAAAACTCGGTACGGTTACGCTGTGCAATTCGTGCAGCTTGTGAAACATTACCTGCGGTTATCTTTAATAACTTAGATAAATAATCACGTTCAAAATGATCACGCGCTTGTTGAAAAGATGGAAATTGCGTGGAGTCATCGCGCAGTGCATTTTTGACTAAGGTTGCGCTGATGACACTCTCACTAGATAAAGCAATGCTTTGCTCGAGTACATTTTGCAGCTGTCTGATGTTACCTGGCCATGGCGCACTAATCAGTAACTCCATAGCTTCTTGACTGATGCTTTTTATTGGTGCATTAGAGCGAGCTACGGCTTGATTCAAAAAGTACTTTACTAGTAATGGAATATCTTCTCGTCGCTGTACCAGCGTGGGTAATTCGAGCTCAACTACGTTAAGTCGATAATATAAATCTTCCCTGAATGTATTGGCTTTAATCGCTTTAGTTAAATTTACATGAGTGGCTGAAATAATACGTACATCAACTTTAATTGCCTGTGTACTGCCTACCGGGCGTACTTCTCTTTCTTGTAATACACGTAGTAATTTCACTTGAAAGCTTAATGGCATATCACCTATTTCATCTAAGAATAACGTGCCGCCATTAGTTGCTTGAAACAAACCTTGATGGTTTCGCTCAGCGCCAGTAAAAGCTCCTTTACAGTGTCCAAAGAGCTCAGATTCTAGCAATTGCTCAGGAATTGCAGCACAATTTATCGCGGTAAAAACTTGATCTTTTCTATTACTGGCTTGGTGAATTGCTTTGGCCAGTAGCTCTTTACCCGTTCCGCTTTGACTATGAATAAGCACGCTGAAATCACTGTTCGCTACTTGCTTGGCTTGCTGCAATAGCGAGGTCATTACTGTGCTGCGACTGATGATGCTGCTACGCCAACTTTCCGTTTCACATGGACTTTCAACATTTGACGGCTGTAACCTTATTGCTTGCTCAACAGTATCGAGTAATTCTTGGCTTTCAAAGGGCTTGGTTAAAAAACTAAAAACCCCTTGCTTGGTTGCATTTATGGCATCGGGAATTGTGCCGTGAGCAGTCATGATTACCACAGGAATATTTGGGTGCTGTATTCTTATTTGTTCAAATAAAGCCATGCCGTCCATGCCTTCCATGCGCAAATCGCTAATCACCACTTGTGGGATAAATTGTTGTAATGTTCCGAGTGCAATTTTAGCATTTGCAGCGGACTCAACTTTATAGCCAGCGGCGGATAGGCGAATGCTTAATAATCGCAATAGGCTAGGATCATCATCGACTATCAGGATCTTTGCACTTTTTTCTTTAATTAGTTGCTTGTCATGGCTCATAAAAATTATCTCTTTTGGCTTATGTTAGCCACGCTCATTAATATTTTGCTCAATCTTTTTTAGTAGAATCAGCTGTTTATTTACTTGGTTTAATTGATTTTGTAATTGTTCAATTATCAGGTGATGTTCATCTAGTTGTTTATTGCATTCTTTATCTGTGGCATTTTGCTTTTCAAGTAAATGCAGCTGTGTATTTAATTGATCTCTGAGTAATAAGGTAAAGGCTACATTCTCTTTACTTTTACCATCACTCGTTAATAAATATTCATTAAGCATTCTTTTGGCTTTGTACGGTTGATGCAGTGAAGTTGCTGATAAGCTATAAATTAGTATTAATTTGCTCTGATTTGTGGAAATCGCCTGCTGAGAAGAGTCGCTTGTTAAAGATTTTAATTTTTTCTCTTCAGATAAGATCTGTTTATTATTTAGAGTTTTCAGCCAAAGATAGTATTGGCTATAGCTAGTTGCTTTTACTGCTATATCACTTACTGCTCTATCATTTACAGTGGTCGATGTTAGCTGACAGGCACTTAATAATGGTGTCAGTATGATGATAATGAGCATCAATAAGCTTTGTTTAGTCTGCCTAAGTGATTTGCTTTTCAAGTTGAGCTTTAAAGCATGATAACTAATATTTATAAGTGTCATAAGGTCTTTTCTATTTGTGGATTTGGCAGGGTGATAGTGATGCAAGTCCCCTGTTTGTTAGCAGCGCTAAGTTTTTCTGCGGGTATTATTTTAATACTGCCATTGAGGCGAAGTAATAGCTCTTTAACTATGGTTAGCCCTAAACCACTACCTTTTATCTGACTATTTATCGGAGCCTTACCTTGATAGAAGGCATCAAATACCTTCTCACTAAGTGAAGGGGCTATCCCTGGGCCTTGATCGATTATGTTAATGGTTAAGCATTCCTTGCGACCGCTATAAGTAATGGTGATATTGCCATCTAAAGGAGAATACTTTATCGCATTTGACAGTATGTTATCTAAAATAACACTGAGCTGCTTGCTATTGCTGTAAATAAAATAAGGGCTGTTATTACACTTAAGTGTTAAGTTTTTAGACTTTATATCGAGTGTTCTAACCTTGCAGGCATCAGTAATTAACTCAGCTAAGTTTATTTTTTCAAAGTCATGCAGGCTAGTGGAGTCAAGAACGATGTTAAAGTCGAGTAAGTCTTCAATTAAGCGCTGTAAGCGGTTAACACTTAAACGAATAATATCACAAATTTCTTGCTGCTCATCATTGAGCGTTCCAACACTATTGTCATAAATAAGCTCAGTGCCCTCTCTGATTGCGGCGAGAGGAGTTTTTAATTCATGAGAAATATGGCGAATAAAACTCGATTTTTGCAATTCAAGTGTATGCAAGCGCTGACGCATATTTTCTAGTGCGTCAGCAATCTCTCTTACTTCTGCGGGGCCATGCAAATTAATTTCTTGTTCGAAGTTTCCTTGCTCTAATAATTGAATTTTATCAGTAAGTCGTTTTAATGGTTTAGTGATCAAAACGATAAATATTCCAGCAATTAATAAGCTAATCGGAATAATATACAAGCGTTCAAGGATATTATTACTGATGGTTTCAGTTGTGTGGTGAATGTCTAAAACCTGTTGATTTACTACAAAGTTGCTACGTTTTTTTAGTTTCTCATTAATAATTCGTAATGGCTTAAATTCTAATTGGATATGCTCTAAAGAAAGGGTGCTTATAGTATCGCTGAGCATTAAGCTCTGAATTCTTTCACTGTCAATTCTTAAGGATATTAACAGGGTCTTTAAAATTTCATCTTGTTGCTTTGTAACCGTTTCTTTAATTATGCTCTGCAAAATGTTCTGCTGACGATTTGAAACAGTCAGCAACTCTTTATCCTTAAGTACTATGTACTGACTAGCAGAGCGCTCTATTTTAGCTATGGTGTCGTCAAGTTTGTTATTGAGTTGAGTTAATTGTGCAACACGATAAATAGCTGTGGTACTTTGTTTAGCCAACTGACTGACTTTATTAGCACCAAATAATAAAGCCATCACTAAAGGCATAGCAACAAAGGTAAAGCCAATGAGAGTCAGTTTATTAATGGAAGTCTTGTTGAGTAATATTTGACTAAAAGTGAAGAGAGGTCGCGCTAGTTTGTATAACAACGCTTTTATTTTTATCAAGTTGCTAAGGAAAGTCATGAATTTAGCCTGAACTCTAACTGGGTGAATAAATCAGCGGATACTGTGTATCAAAAACAAAGTAAAAACAAGGCTGTCTACATTAGGCGACAACATGTTTACTGTTGGTATTGTTTGTTAAGTTTTTGTATTTTAGGGTGTTTTTCTGTTGACTTGGTGGGAGGGGGGATTTATTAGCTATAATTATTTTAGCCTGTTGTTAATTGACGACAGTTCAGGGCGTTTTTTAATGTTATTTAAAATACCCGTTTAAATAAAACACTTATAAAACAGGTGTTTATATGCATTGGCATGCTGTGTGCTAATGCCCTGTTAATAATAAATAATAATAACGCCAGTTAAACCGTTTTATCTAAACTTCTAATCAGAGTTTTACCTTAATTATAGGATTACCATGAACAGTATCAACCTAACCCAAATAAGTGTATTTGTAGTTGCCGTTTCTCTGGCATCGTTTTTTGTTAATGCTAATGATGCTTTCATTGATAGCGCTGAAGAAAGCGCTGTACTGCAAACAGAAAAGTCTACTGTTGAAGATGTTGCTGAAGTGATAGAAGAGTCAAATGATAGCTTTACTTTTACCTCGCTAGATACCGATAGAAATGGCAAGTTAAGCCAGAAAGAAGTGCTTGCTGGTAAAAATTCTTGGTTAGTAAAGTCATTTCAAGAAATAGATAGTAACGAAGATGAATCAATCACAGAACAAGAGCTAGTGAACTTTGTTGCGAGAACCGCTTCTATAAGTCAGTAATAGCTAAATGATGAGTAACCAACAAGGATAAATGCTTGCTCGAGCCAGTTTAAGGGGAGCTCCCAACCCATATCAACTCAGTTTGTAGTCATTCTTAAGGACAGAGAAAAGTACTTATTTGACTTGTTATAATCCACTCCCCTTGGGCTGGCTACTTCGGTAGTCAGCCTTTTTTAATGCTTAAAATTTTAATAGCAAGTCCACTAAATTAGTTGCCAAAGCGCTATTTTAAAGAGCTTACACGCTTAGTTATTGATTTGGATAAGGGCATAACCATTCTCTTCAATCAATGCCCTACCTTTAAGCATTTAACTATCGATGAGTAGGAAGAAACTTATTGGCATTGGTATAAATAAGCTTAATCGCACTTTAGCTGCGATAGACGGTAGTTTGTCATATATCGCCTCTAGTTGATGCTTGTTAAACTAATGGCACATCATAAAAAGAGAACATCCAATGAAACCCCTATTTATTAAGGCACTTTTAGCTTCTAGTATTTTAATGGGTTGCTCAACAGCAACTACAAATACAGAGTCTACAACTTCTAATACAATTGCTGCAGATGTACAAACTGTACAGCAGTCAAAAGATCTGCTTCTTGCTAAGTGGCAAGGACCTTTTGAAGGCGTACCTGCATTTGATCAAGTATCACTTAGCGGCTTAGTACCTGCGATGGAAGAAGCGATGGCTAAAGAGTTAGCAGAAGTTGACCTTATCGCCAATAATAATGATGCTCCTACTTTTGAAAATACTATTGTTGCCATGGAAAGAACGGGCGCAGATCTTAATCGACTTTTTAGCTATTACGGTATTTGGCGTTCGAATAAATCGAGTCCAGAATTTAGAGCATTACAAAGTGAAATTGCGCCAAAATTGTCAGCTTTTTATTCAAAAATAAATCAGAATGAGAAGCTGTTTAAGCGTATTTCAGCTGTTTATCATAGTGATGAAACGAAGGCGATGAGCCCTGAAAATCAGCGTTTAGTATTGTTAACCTATAACAGTTTTGCCCGTAATGGTGCCACATTAAATGCAGCTGACAAGAAACGTTATGCACAGATCAACTTAGCGCTATCTAAGCTGCAAACAAAGTTTGGTAATAATATCTTAGCTGACGAAGAAGGTTATGTACTGTACCTAGATAAGTCACAATTAGGTGGCCTACCTGAATCTATTATCAATGTTGCAGCAGCAGCAGCTGATGAACGTGACCATCAAGGACAGTATGCAATTACGAATACTCGCTCATCAATGGATCCGTTCTTAACTTACTCAACAGAGCGTGATCTTCGTAAGAAGGTATGGACAAGTTACTACAGTCGTGGAGACAATGGTGATAAACATGATAACAACGCCATCATTGCAGAAATATTGAAGTTACGTCATGAGCGTGTTGGTTTATTAGGTTATAAAAACTATGCCTCATGGCGATTAGAAGACCGTATGGCAAAGTCTCCAGAGAATGCTATTGCATTGATGGAATCTGTATGGCCTGCGGCAATTGCCCGTGTTGATGAAGAAGTGGCTGACATGTTAGCTATTGGTAAACGACAAGATGGTATCGAGCAAATTGAAGCATGGGATTACCGTTTTTATGCTGAAAAAGTACGTAAAGATAAGTACAACCTAGACTCTGATGAAGTTAAACAATACCTGCAGTTAAACAACTTACGTGAAGCTATGTTCTATGTTGCCGATCGCTTATTTAACTTTAGCTTTAGTGAAGTGACTGATGGCTCAGTACCTGTTTTCCATGAAGATGTACGTGTATGGGAAGTAAAAGATAAAACCTCAGGTGAACATATTGGTTTATGGTATTTAGACCCATTTGCTCGCAAAGGTAAACGTTCTGGTGCGTGGGCAACTACGTATCGTGCACATACAACCTTTGATGGTAAGAAAAATGTGCTATCTTCTAATAACTCAAACTTCTCTAAAGGTGTAGCGGGTCAACCAACACTAATCTCTTGGTCTGATGCAGAAACTTATTTTCATGAGTTTGGTCACGCTTTGCACTTTTTGGCGTCAAAAGTTGAATACCCAACATTGAACTCGGGTGTTCGTGACTACACTGAATTTCAATCTCAACTCTTAGAACGCTGGTTATTAACTGATGAAGTGATTGATAACTACCTGGTACATTACAAAACTGGCAAGCCAATGCCAAAATCACTTATCGCTAAAATCAAACAAGCCGCTACCTTTAATTCAGGTTTTAAAACGACTGAATATTTAGCTTCGGCTTTAGTTGATATGAAGTTCCATACAGTAGATCCAACTGGTATTGATGCGGATAAGTTTGAACGTGAAACATTAGATTCACTTAAGATGCCTAAGCAAATTGTTATGCGTCATCGCAGCCCGCAGTTTGGTCATATCTTTAGCAGCGAAGGTTATGCCTCAAGCTATTATGGTTACATGTGGGCTGAAGTATTAACGTCTGATGCAGCTGAAGCTTTTGCACAAGCACCAGGTGGTTTTTACGATAAAGAGGTTGCAGATAAACTAGTAGAGCACTTATTTAGTGTGCGTAATGCGGTTGATCCAAGTGAAGCGTACCGCGCTTTTAGAGGCCGCGATGCTAAAGTTGAAGCGTTAATGCGTGACCGTGGTTTTCCGGTAAAAGCTAGTAAATAATATTAATTACTTGCCCTGAAAAAGAAAAACTCGCCTAGGCGAGTTTTTTTATGTGTTTTTAATTTTTAAATAAAAGGCATTTTTAAAGCTGAAGTCTAAATTGAAACGAAGATATAGCTTTAAGTCACTGGCTTTTCTATTTCACTGATGCCTTCATCTACCATTTCACTAACATGTGCTAACTTTTCGGCGATAATTGTTTGAGCATCAAATAAACCGCGATTGTAAAAGTAAGCGCCTACTTCTTTAGAGAAAAAGTCCAATAAAAACTCAGCATCAAACTGTCCTAGATCTTGGTCTAGCTCTTTAGCAAAGTAGCCTTGAATTTTAGTGACCAATTGTTCTGTTTCTGCAGGAGAAAATTTAATGCTGCTCATAGTTGCCTGCTCATATGTATCTTTTGTTAAGAAAGTAAAACTTTAATTATTACCTGCCTAGTATACTTAGTGAGCTGCTTTAATTGTATAAAAACCGCTATTTATTAATGAACTAGTGGAATAGTTCTTGTATTAATGGCATATTCCTCGCTCTTTCTAGAATGGACCATAAAAATAAGGATATTAAGCGATGAAATTGTCATTGTTAGCAAAAACTCCTCAGCTCTCAATATTATCAAAAGCCTCTGCTTTAGCTGCTTTACTACTTAGTAATGTCGTTTTGGCAGAAAGCTATCAGTCATTTTCGGGATTAAGTTATTCAACGGATGAAAGATCATCCAATATGTCGGCGTTAGACTTTTCAAGTAAAAGTGATACTGATACTTTTGCCTTATTTAGTCAGTTCTATTTTGATGAGAGGCAGGCGCTAGGTCCGTTAAATGAATTTGATTACATTAATACCAGCAGCAGCATATATGCCCATGCACAAAAGAGCAGTAGTGAATACTCATCTGATTATAAAGGCCATTCAGGGAAGTTAGACACTAGTAACGATGCAATAATGATCGGAGGTGAATGGATTAGCCATAATTTCATCCTTGGTGCTGGCTACATGCACTATCAATCAAAGGATGATTACAGCGAATATTCATCTGATGCAAGTACTAGCTATTATTCAGCATCATTAGGTTATTTACTCTCTGATGATCTTGTTATCCGTGCTGATTATATTGATGGCGGAGATGGCGATGATTACTTTAGCTATAGCGCCAGTTATAATTGGCAACTAGCAGGTACTGACTATATTGGCTTTAGTTATAATGTTGATGAAGACTTTGATCTTCACCAGCTCTCATCTCGATACTTTATGAGATTAAATGAGGATAGTTATTTAGCGCTTGGTGGTAATTACACTATTATGAACGGTGAGTATGATTATGCAGATGATGACTGGGATATTTATGCAAGTTATTACTTTAATCGACAAACATCTCTATCGGCTTCTTATGGTGATGATGATTTCTATGCTCTAGGAGCCAGTTACTTCATTAATAATAACTACTCTGTGCAAGTAGGTTATAACTCACATGATAGCAGTAAAGGGGAAGTAGAGTCGGATGGCTATTACCTGAATGTTACAGCTCAATTTTAAGAGCTCAAAGATCAGCGAGCCTAAGAATCATATAGCTGGCTGATGTACTCCTAACCTGTGTTTATTATCTAAAAACTAAATGAGCCCATCATATCAATAAGTCTCTTTATCTTATCGATGTTTTGTTGTTAGATGTAATCTACAGGTAAGGCCGTAGTATATTTAATTTCTTCCATGGCAAAGCTAGAGCTAATGTCAGAAAAGTCTACTCGAGTGATAAGCTCTTTATAAAATCGGTCGTAAGCTTTCATGTCAGGCACAACCACACGCATTAAATAATCTACATCGCCACTCATACGGTAGAACTCAACTATCTCAGGGAAATCGTCGGCAACTTTAGCGAAGGTTGCTAACCAATCAGGATTATGTTGATTGGTTTTTACCATGACAAAAATAGATAAACCTACATTTAGTTTCTCTGGATCAGCAAGCGCAACACGACCTTTGATGATACCTGATTTCTCCATCGCTTGAATTCTTCTCCAACAAGGAGTCGTGGATAAACCAACCCGTTCGGCGATGTCACTGGTTGAAAGCGTACAATCTTTTTGTAAAATACTAAGAATGTGTTTATCAAATGAATCCATGTAATTACCTTCTACTGTTAATGCTTAAGCTGCAAAGTGAAATGCAAATCTAATTTTTTGAACTATATTAGCACTAGGTTTTATATATTGCTGCTTTTTGAGCTATCTAGTTGGTTCTACTTGATAGTGGTACTGTAACAGTGACTTGATTGTGGCGAATAGATTTTGGTTATCAAAACAGATATAAATAATACCAAGTTGATTAAGTTCTTTCCCACTCAGCGAGAATTAAAGGGTTTAGAGGTTAGGAATTGATTGAAGAGAATGGTTCTTCCCTTGTCAAAATCAATAACGCCGCATATGAACCCTTTAAACTCGCCCCTTGGGAGCTCATTGATAAACTGATAACATCACAAAATGAATGAAATATAGAATAACTATGTTTAACAAATTTCGCTTGTTTTAAGCTCATCAATGTAGCTCTGAGTAGGGAAGAAATTTAAT
>Ga0105359_10001043_pt1 | contig 23397 bp, 24 predicted proteins | sample GOMGulsemesocosm_6_FD_83659 | JGI IMG/M metagenome (GOLD analysis project Ga0105359, IMG submission 83659) | Methane-oxidizing microbial communities from mesocosms in the Gulf of Mexico - GOM8C Gulf of Mexico | ecosystem: Environmental > Aquatic > Marine > Cold seeps | place: Gulf of Mexico...
AGAATTAAAATTACCACTAAACCTGTATTTAACGCATGATGAGCCAGAAGAAGAACTACTTGCAGTGGATACTATTCTTCAAAAACAAACAAGAGGTGTTATTTTAATTCGATCTCGTAACAAGGAAAAAGAATCCTCTAAAACAATTTTAAAATTGAACAAATACAATATACCTTTTGTATTAGTTGATCGAGATATCTCTTCTACTAATAACTCGGGGGTATTTTTATCAAATGCAAATGCAGTATACGATGCAACTAATTTATTACTGCAAGATGGTTATGAAAATATTTCCATTATTGCAGGAAGCAAAAACAGTTTAAATTCTAATCAGCGATTAGATGGTTACAAAGAAGCCTTGAATAAGCATAATATTTTAAGCCAAGAAAGTAATATTTATAGAGGCGATTTTTCAATGCAAAGTGGACTCGAGTTAACACGAGAAATTTTAAAGAAAAAAGTTTTTCCAGATGCCATATTTTCGTGTGCCAATGAAATTACTGTAGGCTGTTTAAAAGCAATTTCTGAGCATGGATTAAGAGTAGGAAAAGATATTAAATTGTTTTCTTTTAATAAATTGGATGCTTCTTATTTAAGTAATTTTGATATTTCTTATGTAGAACATCCGGTTGAATCTATGGGTGAAAAAAGCGTTACAATATTAAAAAATAAGTTTGTTGGAACGAAGGGCCTAATTAGAGAAATTGTTAACTATAAAATACACTATTAATAAAAAAGGAAAAAGATGAATTATAATGAAGTTTTAGAAGAGACTAGGTTGATTGCTATTTTAAGAGGTATTACACCTTCTGAAATATTAGGCGTAGCAAGAATATTGCTTGAAAGTGGATTTAAAATAATTGAGGTTCCTTTGAATTCTCCTGATGCTTTTAAAAGTATTAAGATGCTTGTTGATGAATATAAAAACAATAATGATATTTTTATTGGTGCTGGAACTGTATGCAGTGTAAAAGATGTTGAGACATTAAAAGAAACAGGTGCTTCTTTAGTTATTTCTCCAAATGTTGATGCTTCTGTGATTAAAAGAAGCAGGGAGCTAAATCTTATTTCAAGCCCTGGTTTTTTGACTCCAAGTGAGGCATATACGGCTATTAAAGCAGGTGCACATTCTTTAAAACTTTTTCCTTTCAAGCGTTTTGGTATTGGTTATTACAATGATATAAAAGTGATTATTCCTTCTGAATATCCTTTAGTTGTAGTTGGTGGTGTAGATGAGGAAAATATTTGTACCTTATTAGAAGAAGGAGTGGAATATTTTGGATTAGGAAGTTCTTTATATAAACCTTCTATGGACCTAGGTTTACTTAAAAGTAAAGCCAATTTTTTTGTTAAAGCAATCAAGAACTATTATGCCTAAGCTCATAATTGTAGATTGGGGTACGAGTAACTTTAGAGCACAAGTACTAAATGAAAAACTTGAAGTAGTTCACAGCCTTTCTTCAAATGAGGGAATGCTACAAGTCCAAAAAAATGAATTTCACTCGTATTTAATAAATATTCTTAAAGACTATTTAGAAGAAGACAGTATTATAATAATGTCTGGAATGGTTGGAAGTATGAATGGTTGGATAGAAACTCCTTATGTGCGCTGTGATGCTTCTTTATCTTTACTTTCTAAAGAACTCTTAAAAATTCCTAATATTAAAGAAAATATTTATATTGTTCCTGGAGTCAAAAGCTTAAAAAATAACAAAATTGATTTAATGAGAGGAGAAGAAGTACAAGTTTTTGGTGCGTTAAAATTATTGAATAAAAAGAATGCAATGATTATTCTTCCTGGAACTCATTCTAAATGGGTAGAAGTAAAAGAGGAGAAGATTATTGATTTTAACACCAATATGACAGGAGAAGTGTTTAATTTATTAAGTAGCAAAAGCCTTTTGTCAAAATCAATTTCATCTCATGTAATAAACAAAGATACCTTTAAAAAAGGTTTGGATTTGTCTTTTACCAATACAGGTTTACTTAATCAAATTTTTCAAGCACGAGCACAAGCTTCAATTTTAGGTGAGCATAATGTATATTCTTTTCTCTCTGGAATAATTATTGGAAATGAAATAAAAGAAATGAATAAAGTATATGAATGTAAAGAAGTTATTATTGTGGGCTCTTCTTCTTTAAATGATTTATATACACAAGCTCTTGATTTTTACAAAATTAAAATACAAAGTGTTGATGCCGGACTTGCTAGTCAAGAATCAATGAAAATCTTGTACAAAGAAATTAAGAATGCAAGGAATGTAATATGAAAATGACATTTAGATGGTATGGAACAAATGATGTAATATCCTTAGCTCATATTAAACAAATACCTGGAATTTCAGGAGTAGTTAGTTCCTTAGTAGATATTCCAGTAGGAGATGTATGGCAAAAAAAAGATATTAAAAATTTACAAGACGAAGTACATGCATACGGCTTACGTTTAGAAATAATTGAGAGTGTCAATGTTCATGAAGATATTAAACTGGGTTTGCCTTCAAGAGATAAGTACATACAAAACTATAAAGAAACACTAAAAAATTTATCAAAATTTGGTATTCAAACTGTTTGTTACAATTTTATGCCAATATTCGATTGGACAAGAACAGAGCTTGCTAAAGAACTAGAAGATAAATCAACGGTTTTATCTTTTGATTATACACAATTAAAAGACCTTAGCGCAAAAGAACTAATTGAGCAAATAAAAAAAGACTCAAATGATATGGAACTTCCTGGTTGGGAAAATGAGCGTTTGGATAAAATAGAAGGTTTATTTGAAGCCTATGAAAATGTAGATGAAGAGCAATTGTGGAAAAACTTAGAATATTTTTTAAAAGAGATTATTCCTTATGCCCAAAACTGTAATATTAAAATGGCAATACACCCAGATGATCCTCCCTTTAGTATTTTTGGACTTCCCCGAATTATGACCAATGCAAGAAATTTACAAAGAGTACTTGATATTATTCCTTCACCTTCAAATGGTTTAGCTCTTTGCTCTGGTTCATTAGGTCCAAATGAAGACAATGATATACCTGCTATGATAAGAAATTTTGGCTCTCAGGGAAAAATTCATTTTGCCCATGTACGAAATGTAAAACGTAAAAGTGAAAAAAGTTTTCATGAAAGTTCACATTTATCAAGTGATGGTTCTTTAGATATTTATGAAATAATGAAAGCTTATAATGATATTGGTTTCCAAGGACATATACGTCCTGATCATGGAAGAATGATTTGGGGAGAAGAGGGTATGCCTGGATATGGATTATATGATAGAGCACTTGGGATCACTTATTTAAACGGTTTAAATGAAGCAATTAGAAAAGCTAAAAAATAAAGAGTAAACTCTTTATTTTTTTCTTACATTATTCCAAAATGATCCCAAGCCTCAACTGTGGTCATTCCTTCTTCTAAAGCTTTCATTACTTTTTTTTCAGTATTTGCTTTTTCAAAGGCTCTTGTAAAAACTTCTTTTACATGAACTTTTGGCACTATACAAACCCCATCAATGTCACCTACAATAATATCTCCATCATTAATAGTAACCGCTTCTATTTTAATAGGAACTCTGTACGCGATTACTTTTCCTCTTGGACCTTGGTCTTGACCATAGGAACCAAAAGAAAAAGTAGGAAAATTTAATTTATTAATGCCTCTTGTATCTCTGTGATAACCATTTAGTACTGCTCCTCTTGCTTTTAACTGCAAGGCTCTTGTAGACATAAGTTCCCCCCATAAAGCATAAGTAGGTGATGAACCTGCACAAATATAAATTTCATCTTCTTTTAGATCATCTAACGCATCAAACATAAGGCCAAAAGCTCTGTCATAAACACAGCTTTTGGAATCTCCTAAGGTGAGTTCAAAAACATCTGTTTCTAAAACTGTCATAGCACGACCTATTAATAAATTGCCATTTGGATTTAAGGCTTTAATTTGTGGACTTAAGAATTGATTTCTTAAGTTCATAACATCCATTACATCGCCAATTACGGCTGTGAATAATTCTTTTTTAGCTAAATCAAATAATTCTTTATCATTTTCCCATGCATACATACTAAAGCCTAGTTCTTTTCTAAAGGCATTTTCATGTCTTGAATCATAGGTACAAAACGTTTCATTACAGCATCTACTATACGTTTTCCTTTTTCTTTTGAAGCCACTCTTGGATCCCCATAAATACCATTTGAAGTATATTCTTTCATGGATCTATGTAACATGGCACGTGAGCCTCTAATTAAATCAGCTGCTGCCCAGTCAAAAGTTGTAGTAACTGGGCCATTTACTATTTCATTCTCTCGTACATTATTTCCTTCAATATATTGTAATAAAGAAGTTTCAAATTCACAAGCATGTCCTACTCCAAATAATCCTGTTTCTGTAATATCAAAAAGTTCTTTTGATGCAATCTTCCACCAAGTCATTATTGCTAAATTACAATCTGGGTTTTTAACTCCAAAACTTTCAACTACAACAGAACCCCAAGCTTGATTGCCTCCATGTCCATTAAAAATAATAATATTTTTAAAACCATTTCTTGATACAGAACCAAGGACATCTTTTACATAAGCAATAAGTGTTTCATGACTTACACTTAATGTTCCAGGAAATTCCATATGATGCTCAGAGGAACAAATAGCTAAAGGAGGTAAAATCAATACCTCTTGCTCTATTTCTTTATTCAATTCTAGACAAAAATATTCTGCAATTAAAGTATCTGTTTCCACATTTAGATGAGGTCCATGTTGTTCAATTGCACCAATTGGAAGAATAACTGGAATAGTTTTATCCAATGCGCCTATTTCTTTTGAGGTTAAGTGTTTCCAAATCATTTTTTTACCGCCCACATTTCAATTTCTACTTTAAAGGTATATAATAATCCTGCTTGAACAGCTGCTCTCACAGGAAATGGTTCAATCATCATGCTTGAATATACTTTATTAAATCTTGGCCACTCATCTAAATCGGTCAGCCAAACATTTACTTTAAAGACATCTTCTAATCCAACACCTGCTGTATTTAATTGTTTTTTACAAGCATTTATTGTAAATTCTGTTTGTTCTTCAATAGTAGTACCTATTACATTTCCTTCTACATCAATAGGTGCTTGTCCTGAAATAACCACAATTTTTGAAGGTTCTACTTCTAAAACAGGGGAATAAGGACCTGCTGTTTTATGTTGAGAGGCCCCAGCAGGTACGCTAAAACTAGGTTTTTTATCTGCAATTGTAATGGTATTTGCACCCATAGGGTTTGGCATATATCCTACAAAACCAATAATTTTCCACTCATTATTAATTTTTCTCATTTTGTAAAGTGTTTGCCATAGAATTGCTTCTACACTTCCATCCAGTTTTGTAATAGAACCATCAAACTTTTTATGTAAAACAGCTGATTTACCTTTGATCTCAATGTCTCTTAATGTAGTTGCATTAAATAAAGTTTCTCTTTTATCTTCTTTATATTCGCAAGATGCAAAATCGGCTGCTTGTTTTAACCAATCTTCTTTATACGTTTCTAAGCTATCATAAGTAAGAGCCCAAGAATCAGGATTGGCGCTTTTTCTAGCATCTATTCCCATAAAGTTCTCTTCAACAAAATCATCTCCACACATAGACCAATCTTGTGCTAAAAATGCGTCAATATCAACTCTTACTACTTTTTCCCAAATACTATATCTGTCTTTATCATCTTTTGAAAATGGGTTTATATCATATCTCATCTTTTTCCTTTATTTTATTATCTTTTTTGTTTTTGCATCAAATATATGTGTTTTTTCAATCTCATATGTTACATATAAATCTTCGTCTTTTACAAATTTTTCTTTTCTTGAAAATGCAATATTTGCTTCATTCTCACCAATTTTTCCATAAATTACATTTTCTGCACCTGTATATTCATGTACATTTATTGTTACCTTATGTTCATTTGGAACAAGACTTGAATGAAAATCTCTAGGTCTAATTCCTAAAATAACTTCATCTCCAACTTTTGTTTTCTCAAGCTGTTGTATAGGAAATGTATAATTATCTTTAGTTTTTAAAACTTTCAAATTATCTTCAATTTGAATTACTCCATTAATTAAAGATATATTAGGACTACCTAAAAAAGTAGCTGTAAAAATTGAGTTTGGTCTGTCATATAAATCTTCAGGAGATCCAATTTGAACAGCATAACCTTTTTCCATTAATACAACTTTATCAGCCATAGTCATAGCTTCAATTTGATCATGAGTTACATAAACAGTAGTTGTTTTTAATCTTTTTTGTAAAGATTTAATTTCATTTCTCATTACAACTCTTAATTTTGCATCAAGATTTGATAATGGCTCATCAAATAAAAAGAACTTAGGTTTTCTTACAATTGCTCTTCCCATAGAAACTCTTTGCCGCTGTCCCCCTGATAAATTTTTAGGTAATCTATCAAGATAATCACTAATGTTTAAAAGTTTTGCTGCTTCTTGAACTTTTTTATCAATTTCTTCTTTTGGCATTTTTAATATTCTTAAACCGTAGGCAATATTATCATAAACGCTCATATGAGGATAAAGTGCATATGATTGAAATACCATAGACATATCTCTTTTCTGAGGACTTACTTCATTTGCAACATTTCCATCAATAATAAGTTCACCAGAAGAAATTTCTTCTAAACCACAGATCATTCTTAATAAAGTAGATTTACCACATCCAGACTCGCCAATTAAAACTACAAATTCTCCATCTTTAATATCAACATTAATACCATGAAGTACTTCTACTCCATCATAATCTTTTTTAATATCTTTTAATACCATTGTTCCCATAATTAAACTCCAAAACTTTCAGATGTAATATCTTTTGCAAAAGGCGCAACCCCAGCACTTAGTCCAGCATCAACTCTTAAATTAACTCCTGAAATACAAAAAGCATCTTCTGAAGCCAAAAATAGTGTTGCTTTAGAAATACAAGCAGGTGTTGCAATTCTTTTTAGTGGATACCATTTTAATAAGTTATCAAAAGTTTCTGGATTTTTTTTGATTCTAAAATCCCAAGCTTTTGTTCTAACACTTCCTGGGCTTACCGTATTAGCTCTAATATTGTATTGTCCATATTCAGTTGCAATTGCATTCATATATTGAACAAGTGCAGCCTTTGAAGCACTATAAGCAGGATTTCCAACAGCTCTGTCAGAATTTACAGAACCAATAGTTACAATATTCCCATCAAGCTGTTTTTTCATCTGTTTTAAACATGCATTAGTAATATAATATGTTCCATTTATATTAATTTGTATATCTTTTTCCCAATTGGCAACTGAAGTAGTTTCAAGTGATTCACACTGAGTTACTCCAACATGATTAATTAAAATATCAATTGCATTTTTTTCTTTTATAACGTCATTTATAATAGCTTCAATATCTTCTTTAGAAGATATATTAGCTATTACTCTTTTATAATTTGTTAACTTTTCTTTTTTTAATTCTTCTAAAAAAGGATCTAATGTTTCAGCTCTTACACCAAGTGCTACAACAAATCCACCTTCTTTTATAACTTGTCTTGTCATTTCTTGTGCCATTTCACCAGCAGCTCCAGTTATTACAACAACTTTATCTTTAAATCTCATTTTCTACCTTTCTATTTCACTGAACCAGAAGTTAAACCACCAATAAGGTGTTTTTGTAACCACGCAAAAAGTATTGCAACCGGAATAGTAGCAATTATTACTGATACCATAATATAATCCCATCTAATTGAGTAATATCCAGTCATTTCTATAATTCCTAATTGAATTGTATATGAACTAGAATCTCTTAGCGTTGAGAATGCAATAATAAATTCATTCCATGAATTTACAAATGTAAACATCGCAACAATTACAACGGCTGGAAGAGCGAGTGGTAAAAAGATTGTTAATAGAGATCTTAATCTACTAGCTCCTTCAATCCATGCTGACTCTTCTAAATCTTTAGGAATTGTTTCAAAATAACTTTGTAACATCCAAACACAAAATGCTATATTAAATGCTGCGTAAATTACAGATAAAAAGCTTAAAGAATCAACAACTCCAATATAAACCATAAGTCTAAATAAACCAAGTACGAGTACAATGGGTGACAACATTTGAGTTACTAATAAAAAGAATCTATATGCCTCTTTACCTTTAAACTCAAATCTGGTCATTGCGTATGCCGTTGGTGCTGCTATTACTAAAGCAATTAGGGTTGCCAACGTTGAAATAAAGAGTGAGTTAATTAATGAATCAACAATATTTGTATTGTTCCAAACTTCTAAAAAGTTACCCCATTGAAATTCACTTGGTATAAATGAGGGTGGAATTTGAGTTAATTCTTTTCTTGGTTTTAATGCTGTAAATAAGGTTACAATAAAAGGGAAAAGTACAGTAAACATAACAGGAAGTAAAACTGCCCAGCATATTAGTGTTTTTTTAAGTTTATTATTTTTCATTATTTTTTCTCCTTCATTGCAAAGTATGCATAAATAACAGTAAATGCTAATAATAGAGCTAACATAATAATTGATACAGCAGCTGCTAAACCAATTTCACCATATTGAAATGCCATTTTGTAAAGATAAGTTGGCAAAATATCAGTTGAGTTTGAAGGTCCACCTTCAGTCAAGATCCAAATTATTGGAAATGAATTAAATACGTATATTACATTTAAAACTATTGCTATGTTGATAAATGGTTTTAAAAGTGGAAGAGTTAAAGTTTTTAATCGTGTTAAGTATGATGCTCCATCTAAATAAGCAGCTTCATATATATCTTTTGGAATAGAAGTTAATCCACCCATTAAAATTGAAATAGTAAAAGGAATTGATACTAAAATTCCTATTAAAATTTGCATAGGAAAAGCAGTGCTAGCATCAGCTAACCAACCAATATTTTCGTCAATTAAACCCAATGATATTAATAAATGATTTAACATTCCATAATCAGGGTTTAATATCCATTTCCAAATAACAGCTGTCATAGCTAAAGAAATTGCCCACGGTAACATAATAATTGTTGTTGCAATACCTTTCCCATAAAAATCTTCATTTAGTGCTAATGCAATAGGAACTGAAATAACTACAGTTCCTACTACAACAGACACAGTCCAAAAAAGTGTTCTTATCATTACTTCAAAAAACAATTCATCTTCAAATACGTCTTGATAATTCAATAATCCAATAAAACCATTTAAGTCACCAAAGGTACTTACATCATTTAATGATAATCTAATTAAATCAATAATTGGATATGAAATAATAATAAATGCAAGTAAAAAACTTGGTGCTATATACAATAGTGGTTTTAATGATTTTTGATTCATGATTATCTTCTTGCTGCTCTATTAATTTTTTTATGAGCTGAATTCATAGCTTGTTCTGGTGTTTTTTTACCAGCATACATAGCTTGTAATTCATTTCTTAAAATATCAATAATTTTTGTTCCTTTTGTATGAATAAATGCAAACTTAGCATTTGGAACAGCAGAAATCATTGCTTGCAAATGTTTTGCTTCAAATTCTTTCTCTTTACCAGCAGCATGTGTTACAGGTAAAAGGTTTGCTTTTGCAATCCAATCAGCTTGATACTGTGGTTTATTTGAAAACATTAAAAATTTAACTGCGTCTTCTTTTACTTTAGAATTTTTAGATAAGTGAACTGCATCAATAACACCTAAAGTAGTACCTTTTTTAGATGAATCCATTCCTGGTACATCAGTTTGTACAAAGTTTATATTGTGACCTTCTGATTTAATTTGCTCTGCTAATACACCATGTGTAATCATCATTGCAAGTTTACCTTGTTTAAAAAGTTCTTGTAAATCTTCTCTATTATATGATGCAACATTTTTTTGAGAAGCTCCTTCTTTAATTAAAGAATTATAAAACTTAGCTGCTTTTAAAGCTTCTGGTGAGTTTAACGCTGATTTAGTTCCACCTACCGTTTTATCTAAAACAGAACCACCAAAGTTCCATAAAGCATAGTAGAAATATTTTTCCATTTCAACTTCTTTACCTTGAATACCAAAACCAGCTGCATCAGTCTTTTTTGATACTTTTACTGCAGCTTCTTTAAGCTCGTTCCATGTTGTTGGAACGGAAGCTCCTGCTTTTTTGATTAAATCTAAGTTAACATATAAGTTTCTAGCAGATGTAACACTAGGTAGGGCATATAACTTCCCATTTACTTTTGCAGCTTCTAATAGCGAATTAGGAAACTGTGCTAAGTCTTCTTTGCTTAAGTAAGAATCTAAAGCTTCAAGTTTACCTCCACCTACATAAGTTGGAACCCAACCTCTTGTTGAATAAATTAAATCTGCATTTCCACCTGAGAAAAAATCAGTTTGAATTTTCTGTTGCCACGAAGACCAAGAACCAACTTCTAATTTTACATCTATACTTGGATTTGCTTTTTCAAAATCTGCTACTATTTTTTCAAAACCAGGTTTTGTATCATCACTATATGCAGGAACGGATACTCTAAGTGTTGATGCATAAGATAACGTTGAAACTGCACATACTGTTGCTAATACTTTTAATAAATTTTTTTTCATAATTTTCCTTTTTCATTAATTACGGACATTCCTGCCAACTTTCATAAATAAATATATCTAATTAATAGCCATACAAATTAGATAAGTGTTATTTATGATACAAATAACTCATTTGTTTTATAAGATTCAATCGCCTCCTCATCAAGTTCAATTCCTAAACCAAGACCTTTTGGTAAATATGCATAAGGCGCTTCAATTTTTAAGGGAGTTTTTAATAAATCATGTTCTCTTATTAATCTTCCAAATATATCACTAGGCCAAATACAATTTTGCGTTGCGCTTACTTGGTGTACATACATAGCCTCTAAAATTCCTAAATCAATTTCACTTCCATGCCAAGAATACATATTTGCAGCGTTGGCAATTAAATCTTGTTGTTGAAACTTTGCAAGTCCTGCATTGAAATTAAAACCATCAGCTGATCTGTGGTTTAAAATATTAATAACATCATGAATTCTCTGACCTTGGTAAATATAAGGTAAAGAAACATGTCTTACGATTTTAATATCAGTAAACTCTCTTAGCGCTGCATAATCTTGAATCATCCAAAATGGTAAGGGATCTTCTAAACAAAATACATTTCCAACTTTTTCTAAATCTCTTACAATTTTTTTAGTTTCACCTAAGTTTTCCCATCGTTGATTGGGATCAAAAATAACTGTCATATTAGGAGCTGCTTTTTTAATCTCTTCACACGTTGATACTACATCATCTTCTAAATCAGCTTTAAATTTAATAGAGTCATATCCCATATCTGCAAAGTTCTTAGCAACTGCTCCTACTTCACTTACTTCTCTATGAGAAGACCAAGAACCTACTTTAACTTTATCTTGTAAAGGGCCTCCTAATAAATCAACTACTCTTAAGTCATGTGATTTTGCATAAGCATCCCAAATACAACATTCAAAGCCATCATATTCTCTGTATAAACCAATAGGAAGTTTTCTTAATGATAAATCATTTAAATCAACGCCAATAAGTGATTGCGCAATACTTTTAACTAAGTCCATGTTATGGTCTCTATAAAACTCACCAAAACCTATAATTCCATTTTCTAATTCCATTCTTACAATTAACTTAGGAAGTTCATCAAATTGTGCAGACCATCCATCACTTGCTTTTTTTATTACAGGTAACATATGCAAGGGCTTATTTATACTTTTACTTGAAATCATACCTTCTTTTGCAGGTACAATAACCTCTGTAAAATGAAAAGACTTAATTTTGTTATTCTTCATAACTATCCTTTTAAATATTATATCGGTTCAGAATTTTTGTTCAACTTAAAAAAAACTATTAAATGAATATCTAATTCTAAATATATATTCAATTATGACATCAAATTTAGAACTTATCTAGTAAATTGAATATAATATCAAATAAATGAAGCAAGTGTGTCATTATGAAACTTAATTTAAGAATATTAAATTCATTTTGTAGTATATCTAATTGATATTTATTATTATGAAGATTACTGCTAACAATAATAAACATATTGAATATTATTGTAAAAAGTGTAAAAAAGCTTGTTCTTATTATTTAAGGAAGAAGAGAGAAGTATTCGTAGGTTAAAAATACTAGCATATCTAAAAAGATATGCCTATATTTTAGTATTTAGTATTTGCTTTATCAACTTCTTGGATATAAACACCTAAAAGTTCTTTTGCTTTATCGTCGTATTTTTCTTCAATTAGTTTTTTAACAGCTGGTTGAGAAACGGCTCTCATTCTGTCTAATTCTTTTTGGCTCAAAGAAGAAACTTTCATTTTTTTAGATAAAAAAGCTAAACCTCTTGAATCAGAATTTGCAATTGCTAATGAAACACCACGTCCTGCAACTATCCCTGCTCGTGTTGCACGATTAATAATTCTTTTTTCATCTTTACTTAAAGTGTTGTAGAACTTTTTATTCATAGTGAAAGTATAAGGAGTGAATAAATGATTTGTTACTGTTAAGTATTTTTGTACTTCATAAAATTTTGCAAAACTTACTGTTGGAATTGGATTCATTTGACCATCAATAACTCCTGTTTGTAATCCTGTATAAACTTCAGCCCACGATAATGGATAGGCTTGTGCCCCTAATGAATTAAGTATTTTTTGATGTGAAGCAAGTGTCATCGTTCTAATTCTAATACCTTTAAAATCTTCTAATGTTTTAATAGCGCGTTTAGAGTTCGTGATTCCAAAAAAACCACCCGTATCTGGAAACCCAAGTACTTTTACATCTTTTAATTCTTTTTCCATATCTATAGCCATTGCATTTCCAAAAGCACCATCCCAAACACTGTAGGCAGCAACATAAGAATTAAATGCAAAAGGCAAGTCAATAATTCCAATTCTTGGATATGAAGAAGCCATTGCTCCAACACTTGTTATTGTTGCTTGTACAATTCCTTGTCGTGTCATTGCTAAATGTTCTTTTGATGAACCTAATTGATTAGATGGATAAATCTCAACTTTAATTTCTCCATTACTTGCAGTTTCAACGATACTTTTAAATGTTCCAGCAAATGCATGTGCTGGATTTTCAAATACGTCTTCTTTATTATCGTGTGCAAATTTAATTGTTTTTTGTGCATATGCACCACTTACCATAAGTCCTGCTAATAATATACTAGTTACTATTCTTTTCATTTTATATTCCTTGTTATTTTTTTTCAAGCATGTGTATTTTCTCATGCTTCACAATTTCTTTTCAAGTTAAATATGTCCTCCCTTACAAAAGTATTTTTCTCATTTATAAAAAGCCTAATAATCTTGGAATAAACAATGCAAAATCTGCCCAATACGCAAATAAAAATAAAACAGCTATTTCTACAATCAAGAAAGGCCATAAACTAGCAGCAATTCGCTCCATTTTCTCTCCTGTAACAGAAGATAATACAAAGAGACATGCTCCTATTGGAGGTGTCATAAGTGATATGTTTAATGCAAGTACAAAAATAATTCCTGCATGCAGGGGATCAATTCCAATACTTGCAGTAATTGGTACCAAAATCGGTGCTAAAATAATCAACATTGCTGTAATATCCATAATCATTCCTACTACTAATAAAAACACAATAATTAGTAATAAAATTAAATAGGGATTTTGGGTAATTCCAATAATTGCCGTTGTCAAAGCTTGTGGAATTTGTTCAAAACTTAAGTACCAGCCCAAAATTGAAGCAGATGCAATAATTAAGAAAATTACTCCACAAATTCTTGAGGTATTTAAAATGATTGAACATAAAACATTAAAACTAAGATTTTTATAAACAATAACACCTAACATTAGAGCATAAGCAACTGCAATAGACGCAGCTTCAGTTGGCGTAAAAATTCCAAATATAATTCCACCTAAGATAATCAAAGGCATAATAAGTGCTAAGTAGGCTTCTTTAAAAGCATGAACAACATCTTTAAAGGTAGCTCTATTTTCTGCAATTGGAAATTTTCTACGTTTTGCAACAACGGTTATTACCATCATACAAACAATACAAATTAAGATACCAGGAAGTATTCCTGCTGCAAATAAACCACCAATGGATACTCCCATTAAAGAACCATATACAACCATTAAACCAGAAGGAGGGATGGTGGGACCTATGATAGAACCAGCTGCTGTTACTGCACAAGCAAAGGGTCTATCATAACCTGCTTTTACCATTGCAGGAACCAATGTTCTTCCAAAAGCAGCCGCATCACTAGTAGCAGCTCCACTAACTCCTGCAAAAAATACTGATGAAATCATATTAGCATGAGCTAAACCTCCTGGTTTATGCCCTACAAGTACATTTGCAAATGCAATGATTTTGCTTGTAATTCCAATGTGATTCATAATTTCACCTGCCAAAATAAAAAATGGCATTGCTAAAAATGGAAAAAGATTCAAACCATTAAATATCTTTTGTGGAACAATAGACATAAAATCAAAACCAGAAATGGTCATAATTCCAACAATTCCACTAATTCCTACAACAACACCTATTCTTAAGCCTAAAATTAAAAGTCCAAAAAAAGTAAATAAAACTATCATGTAAAACTCCTTTGTGCTTTTTCATCCAAATCATAAACGTGAATATCACCAAAATCCCTTATTCCTGTACATATAACTTGTAAGCAAGAAATAAAAGCAAAAGTAGGAATACTTAAATAAGGAATAAACATTGTTACTCCAATAATAGAATCTACGTATTTAGATGCACCGCTATTTGCAAAATCAAGCCCATAAATAAAAATAATAAGAAAGAAAATAAAAGTGATAATGTCTAATATCACTAATACTGGAACTCTTAAAACTCTTGGCATTTTATTTAAGACTAAAAATAAACCAATATGCTCTCTTTTGGCTAAAGCACAAGGAACTGCCAATAAAACAGCCCATATCATAAAATATCGAGCCATTTCCTCAATCCATGCAATCTCCCAACCAAATACATATCTGTCTAAAACACCAATCCATACATCAACAACCAAAATCATCATTAAAACTACAATGACAAATGCATTTATTTTACTAATTCCTGCACTTATTTTTCCGAAGAATTGTTTTGTACTTGTTCCCATTTTTACTCCTTAATCTATATAAAATAAAAATTCAAAATTAATATTGAATAATTAATATTGAATTATTATTCATATTTATAAATTTTGTTATAAAATATATTCAAAATTTCGCAGTAATGTATAAAAAAGTGTAAAATTTGAATATATTAAATAACATTCTAAATTATTGCATTAAAATTGAATAAAATATTACTTTGTGAATATTTCAAATAAAAAATATTCATATTGTTTCATTATTACACTTTTTATTGTACAATACGAATATAAAATAGTTTAAAAGAGGTTAAAATGAAAATAATAGAGTCCTATAATGAAAATAAAACCCATTTTTCTGCAATTATAGAAAGGTTGATGCGATATTTTAATGTAAGCCAATCAAAAGATTTAAGTGATTTGCTTGAAGTAAATTATGCAACCTTTTCAACATGGATAAGAAGAGAAAAAATTCCTTATGAATTATTAATTGAATTATGTCTTAAAAAAGGTATCTCGCTAGATTGGTTACTTGCAGGCGTTAAAAATGAAAATCTGTATGGACAAGAAACTAAAGATGAGAATGTTGTAATTAACTCTTTTGTTAATAAAGAACATAAACATATTGATATTTTAGCAGTAGAAGAACATTTAAAAGACAAGCATTATTTATCTGTATCCCAAAATATAATTGATCGTTTTGCAGAAGGCGAAAAATTGGATGAGCTAAAAATGGTTACCGTTGTTGGTTCTTCAATGAGTCCTACTATTAACAATGGGGACAAAGTCTTTATTTCAACTTTTGCAGAAGATGAAGAATTATATAATAGTATTATGTATTTAGTAGTTTATAAAAACAGAACCTATATTAAAAGAATACAAGTAAATCCTGTAAATAAAAAAGTAAGATTAATTTCTGATAATGATAAATATGAAACCTTTGAAATTTCAGTTGAAGACTTAGGTGATTTTAAAGTTATAGGAAGAGTTATTTTTAAATGTTCTTTTGATGATGTAATTTAGTTTAATACAAATCTTTTATTCTGCTTATACTAAAGACATGAAAATAAACTGATTTTACTAATTACTTATAGAAAACTTAATGATTATAATGATAAGATAACATAACAAATTAAATACATTATATTTAAATACCTATAATATGTCATATATAGAATATCCTGTTGTAGAAATGGGAGAAAAAGTGTCGGTATTTTAAAAATAAATTTGTAGAAATTAAGAATTTAAGTAAAGAGCGTATTCGTAGTAAAATCCATTATTAGAATATAAATAGAAAAGTATAAGGAAATAAAAGAATGATCAAGATAGCAGTAATAGGCGAATGTATGGTAGAGCTGTACCAAGATAAAAAAGGCTCATATAAACAAACATTTGGAGGAGATACTTTTAATTGTGCCGTGTATTTAAAACGATCGTTGAAAAATGCCAAAGTAGAATATATTACCGTATTAGGTGAAGATACACGTTCTTCACAAATGTTAGAATTTTTTCATAAAGAGAATTTAGCTACAACTTACGTAGACAGATTAAAAGATAAAAATCCAGGTTTATACATCATAGATACAAATAATGGTGAACGAAGTTTTGATTATTGGAGAGGTCAAGCAGCTGCAAAAGAATTGTTTTTAACACAAAGCTTAGATAAATTATCAAAAGATTTATTAAGTTTTGACTTGATTTATTTCTCAGCGATTACATTAGCAATTATGAGTGAAAAAGGAAGAGATAACCTCTTTAAAATCATTAAAAAAGCAAGAGCAGCCGGTGTTAAAATTGCTTTTGATTCAAATTATCGTCCACGCTTGTATAAAAATCAAGACGATGCAAGAAGAATCTATAATCAAGTAGTTAATTATACGGATATCTTTTTGCCTTCAATTGATGATGAGATTGATTTATGGGGAGCAAGTACGCCTTCTGATATTATTAAAAAATCTTTAGAAGCAGGAATAAAAGAAATTATAATTACCTGTGGAAAAGAAGATATTGTTTGTCATTATGAGGGAGTTACTGTTCATAAAAAAACAAAACAACTAAAAAATATTGTTGACTCAACGTCAGCAGGAGATTCTTTTAATGGACAATACCTAGCGTCAAGATTAAAAGAAAAAAGTATTAATAAATCTATAAAAAAAGCCAAAAAACTAGCTGCAAAAGTAATAATGCATAAAGGCGCAATTATGCCAAAGGATAAAAATGATTAAGAACTTTAAAAATTCACCTGTAATTCCTGTATTAACATTTAATGATGTAAAAGAAAGTTTAAAAATATCAGAAGTATTAGTACAAGAAGGTTTAACAAATCTGGAAATTACGCTTAGAACTCCAAATGCCTTAGCTTGTATAGAAGCTATTGCAAAAGAGTTTCCTTCTGCTAATGTGGGAGCTGGAACAATTGTAAAAAAAGAGCAATTGAAACAAGTTCAAGATATTGGATGTACTTTTGCAGTCAGCCCTGGAGCTACCAAAACGCTAATTCAAGAAGCAAAAAGTTTGAATTTGGATTATTTGCCAGGTGCTTCAACTCCCAGTGAAATTATTGCTTTAATGGAAGAAGGAATCTTTTTCCAAAAGTTTTTTCATGCAGGAAACTCAGGTGGATATAAAATGCTTCAAGCCTATGCAAATATCTTTGAAGATGTTTCATTTTGCCCAACAGGTGGAATAGGGCAAAAAGATTTTAAAGAATATTTAGGCTTAAAAAATGTTGTGTGTTTAGGTGGATCATGGATGGTTAATACAAAAACGATGTCTTTAGATGATATTAGAAATGAAGCTAAAAACATTAGTGCTTTGATAAAAGCTTAAGCATAAAATCTTAAGAAAAATAACAAAAACATTGTTTCAATGTATAATAGGTTATAATGTCAATACAACATAACAAAAACAGTTTTATTTAGAATGCAAGGACATATAATTTGTTTCATAAAAATGGTATACCTTTATATACACAATTAAAAAATAAACTCTTAAAAGATATTAAAGAGAATTATAAAGTTGGGGACATGATCCCTGCTGAGATTAGGTTAGAAAAACAGTATGAAGTTAGCCGTATTACGGTTAGAAAAGCAATTGAAGTGCTTGAAAAAGAGAATGTTTTAGAGCGTAAACAAGGGAAAGGTACCTTTGTCAAAGCACATAAAATTTTATACGATGCGAATTCTATTGGTTCTTTAACACAAAGACTTGCGAAACAAAAAGATATTATTAAAACAGAATCTCTGCACTTTCTAGTTATTGAGGGGGAGCATTACGTAAAAGATTTACTAAAATGCTCTAAATTATTATGTATCAAACGTATACGTTTATTAAATAATGTTCCTTTTGCTTTGATGTGTAATTATTTAGATTTTGATTTGGTACCTAATATAGAAGAACGTTTTAAAATTGAATCTTTATATACCTTTTTAAAAGATGAATATAAAATTGAATTTTATAATGCAGAAGAAACAGTAGAAGCTAAAAATGCCAGCAAAACAGACGCACAAAAACTAGGTATTAGTGAAAGAGATGCTTTATTATCTTTACACCGTCTCTCTTTTGATAAATACAACAATCCAGTTGAATATTCAGATATCTTAATTAAAGCCAATATGTATAAACATAAAATAACATTATCCAATGATAGGCTTTCAAATATTTAAAAAATAAAAGAGAACTATGCAAATTGAAACAATTAATTTTAATGAAATGTATATAGAACAAAAGAATAAAACTACTTTCCAAGCCAAAAATAAAGAGGCTTGGAACAATAAAGCCCCTTCCATGAATAAAAATATTCATAAATCAATTTACAATCAAAATTTTTTAAATCATATAAATCTAGAGGGTATAAACTCTTCTTTAGATATAGGGTGTGGGGTAGGAAATTTATCTCTTTTATTATCAAAAAAACTTCAAAATGTTTACTGTTTGGATTTTTCAAATAAAATGTTAGAACTATTAAAGAAAAATGCACAAAAAGAAAAATGCACAAATATTAAAAACTTTAATCTGTCTTGGTACGATGCTTGGGAAAATGTTCCTAAAGCAGACTTAGTGATTGCTTCACGTTCAATGGAAGTAAAAAATATGCAAGAAGCCTTAGAAAAACTCAATAATCAAGCGCTTAAAAAAGTTGTACTTTCTTATAAAGTAGGAGGAAGTTTTTTAAGCTTGGATATTTTAAAAGCCTTGAATAAAAAGATTAATAAAAAACCTGATTACATATATATTTTAAACATCTTATATAATATGGGAATTAATGCTTCTTTAAATTTTATTAAAAGTGAAGGCAGGAATATTGGGTATAAGAATTTTGAAGATTTCCTTATTTCTGTTGCGTGGAGTTTGGGAACATTAAATCAAGAAGAAGAAAATCTTTTAGAACAATATTATCACAGTAATATAAAAATTCAAAAAGAAGATACTTACGTAGAATGGGCAATTATAGCTTGGGATAAAAAGTAAAACAAAAATATCAATAATTTAATGCAAAAAATACAAAGTATTTGCTATATTGAAGAAAATTATTTGAACAAAAAAAGGTTAATTATGGAATATAAAATTACACAAGGTACAGTTGGGGTTAGACCCAATGTTACTCTACCAAACCCAGAAATTTTAAATGTTCTTGGTGAAGATGGAATGAGAGCCTTGACTAAAGAACATTATGAAATATTAAGACACTCAGAAATAAAAGACTTATTCCCACCCAATGATGCAGGAATTGAAATGGCAATAAAACATGCATCGGATTTTTTTATTCAAATTTGTGGGGGTCAAAGACATTTTGATCAAAACAGAGGAAGACCAATGATGGCAGCACGACATTCTCCTTTTAAAATTGATCAAGCAGCAAGAGTTATCTGGTTAGAAGCCTATGCAACAATTTTAGAAGATACGAATTTAAGTGAAGAATTAAAAGAATCTTTCTGGCAGTATTTGGATATTTTTTCAATTTGGATGATGAATACAAGAGACTAAAACACTAAGGCAAAGAAGATGACGATACTTATTATTGGAGCAGGAATTGCTGGTTTAAGTACAGCAATATCTTTAAAACTTCAAGGCTTTAATGTAGAAATATATGAAAGAAATTCTTCTATATCCGATATGGGGGCAGGTATCGTATCTTGGCCCAATGCCTCAAATATTCTAGAAAAATTAAATCTTTTACCTGCTGTCCTTAAAGTATCAGGGAAAGTAAGCTCAATGAATCGTTTTACCAAGGAAGGTGAATCCTTAGGTTCAATGGATATAAATACAATCAATGAGCTTATGTCTTATCCTAGTTTATCTATTCTTAGAGCTGATTTAATGCATATTTTAAATAATAAAATTACTGAAATGAAAATTCCAATACATTTTAATCATGATTTACTTTCTTTTGTTACACAAAATAATATTGCAAGTGTGAAATTTTCTAATAATGAAATAAAAGAAGCCGATGTTATTATTGGTGCTGATGGACGAATGAACTCTCTTGCTAGAGAATATGTAAGTGGAGATAATACACCTAAGTATCAAGGCTTTATAAACTGGGTGGGAATTATTAAAAGCAAAAATGAAATTTTTACTGACTTAAGTGTAAGTGATTATTGGGGAATAGGCAAACGTTTTGGAATCGTACCTATTTCTAAGCATCTTGCTTATTGGGCTGCTGGAAGTACTTCTTCGAAAATAAAGCCAAAAAAACCTTCTTTATACAAGAGTGAAGTGCTCAATGCATTTAAAGATTGGCCTTCAAATATTTCGGATATTATCCAAAACTCACAAAATGATACTATTAATAAAATATATGTACATGATCATGACCCCCTTGCAAAGTGGCATAAAAACAATGTCATTTTAATAGGTGATTGTGCACATGCTGCATTGCCTACTTCTGGACAAGGAGCTTGTCAAGCATTAGAAGATGCCTGGCATATTGCTAAGTGTTTAAAACAAAATTCCCTAAATATTAACAAAGCTTTTGAAAACTTTAGCAAAATCAGAATAAAAAAAACAAGCACTATTATCAGCAGTGGAAGGCAGTTTGCTTTTTCAATATTTAATGAGGATAAAATTTTTTGTTTAAATAGAAATGAACGCTCAAAAACCAGTGATTCAAATAAACAAGCCACTGCCATGGCAAATATTTGGCAGGAGCATTTACCTCTTTAAAACAAAAGATTTTAAGCTTTATCTTTAATCATATTATGTTAAAATTTCTGATGTTAAATAAATATGAAATATTAAAAAATACCTTTGGCCATGAGGCCTTTCGCTCTTTTCAAGAAGATGTTGTTGATGCTATAATTGCAAAAGAAGATGTACTAACTATTCTTCCTACTGGTGGCGGAAAATCTCTTTGTTATCAATTGCCTGCTTTATTAATGCAAGGTGTTACTGTTGTTATTTCTCCTTTAATTGCATTAATGCAAGATCAAGTAAGAGCTTTAAAAGATTTAAACATTAAAGCTTCTATGATAAACTCCCTTCAAACGCCTAATGAAAACAATGAAGTTTTACAAGCTTTATTAAAGCATGAATTAAAATTTGTTTATGTTGCACCTGAGCGTTTTACTTCTAATGATTTTGTGAGTGTTTTACAAAAAATTGATATTAATTATTTTGTAATAGATGAAGCCCATTGTGTATCTGCTTGGGGGCATGAATTTAGAGCAGAGTATAGAAATCTTGACAGATTAAAACATTTTTTTCCTGATACCTCTATTGCGGCATTTACAGCAACAGCTACGCATAAAGTACAAGAAGATATGAAAACATCTTTACGTTTAAACAATGCAAAAGAATTCAGAGCCAAAACAAAAAGAGATAATTTAATTATTTCATGTAAACCACGAGTATCAAATGGAAAGAATCAGATTTTATCTTTTTTAAAAGCTCACAAAGGTATGTGTGGCATTATTTATACCTTTACTAGAAAAGAAACGCAAGCAACGGCTAAATATTTAAATGAACATGGCTATAAAGCTAAAGCCTATCATGCAGGTTTAAGTGCTGAGATTAAAAATGAAGTTTTTAATGATTTTGTGTATGAAAAAATAGATATAGTAGTTGCTACCATTGCTTTTGGAATGGGAATTGATAAATCCAATATACGCTTTGTTATTCATACTTCTATGCCTAAAACCTTAGAGAATTATTATCAAGAGATAGGGCGTGCTGGAAGAGATGGAGATTTGTCTTATGTTCACTTATTGTATTCTAAAAGTGATGAAATTAAACGCAAAATACAAATAGATGATGGTTTAGATAATGCCTATAAAAGTACAGCCTTAGATAAACTAGAAAAGATGTACAGATATTGTATTTCTAATAATTGTCGTCATACTATTATTGCTTCTTATTTTGATGATAAAATAGATGAGTGTTTAAAATCATGTGATAATTGTACCAAAGAAGACGTGGAGCAAATTGATATTACTCTTGATGCTCAAAAATTACTTTCTTGTATTTACCGAGCAGAGCAACGCTTTGGATTAAATCATATTATTGATATTTTAAGGGCTTCAAAAAATCAAAAACTCTTGGATATGAATCATGATAAACTCTCCGTTTACGGAATTGGAGAGCATAAAAATAAGAATGAATGGATTGCTATTGCAGATAAGCTTATTGATACGGAAGTTATTTCATTGGGAGAATACCGCGTTTTAAAATTATCAAATATTGCTTTTGATATTTTAAAATCCAAAGAAAAAGTATTTATTGATTCAGATAAGATGGGACAAAGTGTTAAAGAAGAAAGTATTGAAGAAGAACTATCTTTTGATGAAGAATTATTTGAAAAATTTAGAAACTTAAGACGTGAGTTATCCAATGAAAAAGAAGTACCTGCTTATGTTATTTTTGGAGATAAAACACTAAAAGAACTTTGCTTGAAACTACCAAGTTCGCAAGAAGAGATGTTGGATATTAATGGTATTGGACAGGTTAAATATGATAAATACGGAGAAATATTTTTAAATTTATGCCTTAGCATTAAAGAAGAATTTCAAGATAAGTTAAAAGACAGAGTTGAGCTTAAAAAATTAAGTAAAACCTATATAGAAACGTTTTCTTTGTTAGAAGAAGGCAAAAGTTTAGAAGAAGTATCTCAAATTAGAGACTTAGGTCTTGCTTCAGTATTATCACATTTGAAACTATTGACTCAACATCAAAAAATAAGCGTTCAACAAAAAGACAAACTCTTAGAACCCATTAAAATTGATACAAATTTAATTACTTGGATTGAAGAAGGTTTAGAACTTAAAAGCTTAAAAGAGTTAAAACAGGACTTGTTTCTGTATGAATATTTAAAGGATTTAAATGCATAATGAGG
>Ga0105359_10001045_pt1 | contig 23387 bp, 18 predicted proteins | sample GOMGulsemesocosm_6_FD_83659 | JGI IMG/M metagenome (GOLD analysis project Ga0105359, IMG submission 83659) | Methane-oxidizing microbial communities from mesocosms in the Gulf of Mexico - GOM8C Gulf of Mexico | ecosystem: Environmental > Aquatic > Marine > Cold seeps | place: Gulf of Mexico...
AACTTCTACGACCTCTTGCCTGTGCTCAATGAAACCGCTTATCTGACCAGGATAAGCGGTTTTTTGTTATTCTAGGACACATCAAACAACAACGTGGTAGCCGATGAGCGAACAATACATCCACATAGAATTGAACTCGGACCGCACACTGCAAGACCAGGTGCGCGAGCACCTGCTCGAGTTGATTCTCTCTGGAAAATTACCCTTGCAAGAGCCACTCCCGTCCTCAAGACGCATGTCCAAGATGCTTGGTGTGTCACGTAATACGGTGGTACTTACCTACGAGAGCTTAGTTAATGCAGGCTACTTGATTGCCAAACCACGCGACGGCTATTTTATTGCCCCTGCCTACCACCAACCGGAGCGATTGCTCGACAACCAAGAACAGCAATGCCCCCCCTCCGATGGCATCGACTGGCAGTCACGTTTCGTCATCACCCCTGGCAACAAACACGCCATCATTAAACCCAACAATTGGGCCAGTTTCGACTACCCATTCATTTACGGCCAAGTGCAAAATGAGCTTTTCCCTATTGAGCAATGGCGTGACTGCGCGCGTAAGACCCTAGCCAACCGCAGTGACAAGAGCTGGATCGACGACTGGGTAGACGCCGACGACCCCATGTTGGTGGAACAAATTCTCTCTAAGCTACTCCCCAGACGTGGTATCTACGCCAAGAGCAGTGAAATACTCATCACCATAGGCACACAAAACTCACTCTACCTGCTCGCTAACCTACTCTGTAACCGCGACGTTACCCTCGGCCTCGAGGACCCAGGTTTTCGTGACGCCTTCAATATATTCTCCAGCTTTGGCACTCAACTGCACCTGCAGCCGGTCGACTGCGATGGCATAGTGGTCGATGAGCGACTCAACGATTGTGATTATCTCTACTTAACACCCAGCCACCAAGTCCCGACCGGTGCTGTACTCAGTGATACACGCCGTAAATCACTGTTGGAGCTGGCCGAGCAACGCGACATGATCCTCATAGAAGACGACTATGACGCTGGGGTTAATATGCAAGACAACCCAGTACCCGCTCTCAAGGCAATCGACAGCAACAACAGAGTGGTCTACATCGGCAGTATGTCCAAATCCATCTCACCGGGTCTACGCCTCGGCTTTATGATCGCGGATGAAGAACTCATCAATGAGGCCCGTTCACTGCGTCGACTGATGTACCGCCACCCCCCCATCAATAACCAGCAGCAGCTGGCCCTGTTTTTGTCACTGGGTCATTACGACAGCTACCTGCGTAAAATCCGCACACTTAACACAACCAAACTCATTAAGATGATCGAGGCCATCGACCGCTACCTACCAGACCTTAAAAAGAGCGCCATCAGCCCTGGCACCACCTCCATCTGGCTCGAGGCACCCGGACACATAGACACAGAAGTGCTGGCCTGGCAGGCGGCCCAGCGCAGCATTCTAATCGAACCTGGCGCCATCCACTTCCAGGGCGGAGAACCGCCAAAGAACTTTTTTCGCCTCGGTTTTTCCGCAATAGCCCCTCACCGCATCACCGCTGGCATAGAGGCGCTACAGAAAACCCTCTACGGCCTCTAACTCTCAGCCCCCACACGTGAACTGACATGGGTGCGGTTTATTTTGGCACTGGATCCATAGTAATCAGATTATTGGCCCTAAGTGCTGAGCGAAAACTATCCTATCTTGTCCCCATCAAACTAGATCGCCAGCCCACTCTAATCACGGTTTACAGCCCTCATGGAATCCTTCGACCTATCGTTGACAGCCACATTGATATTGATGGGTGCCATTGCTTTGGCTTCAATCATCTCCAGTGTCACCGGTATGGCTGGCGGTATTCTTATGTTTGCCGCCATGAACCTGTTTATCCCGCTGCGCCCTTTGATCGCCATGCACGGCATAGTGCAAGTTTTTAACAATATGACCCGCGTCTGGTATCTACGCAGTGACCTGCGCTGGAACATAATTTGGCCCTTCGCCCTAGGTGCCATAATCGGCACGCTGCTTACCACCCTGGTCATCGCCAAGTACGCCAACGAGTTAATTCCGCTGCTGCTATTGAGCGCCTTGATTTTCTACACCTTATTTAAGCCCAAGTCGCTACCACAACTAAAGATTAAAAATCGTAACTTCTTCTGGGTGGGTATCGCTACTGGAAGTCTGGGCATACTGGCTGGCGCCATAGACCCACTGCTGGCGGTTTTCTTTATGCGCGATGACCTCAGCAAGGAAGAAGTAGTCGCCAACAAGTCGGTTATGCAACTGCTGGTGCACCTGGGGAAAATCCCAGCCTTCGTTTACTTAGGTTTCTCCTATTTCGACAATATGTTCCTGATCGTCATCTTCAGCATCACCGCCGTACTCGCCTCGCGTTTCGGCCTATTACTCTTATCGAAAATCAACGACCGCATATTCTTCCGCTTGATGTGGTGGGCGCTGCTGCTGGCAGGAGTACGAGTACTCTACCAATTGACCGAACAACTGCTAATCCTCAACAGCTAGAAAATCGGACACGAACACGCGGCCGAAACGTGTCGGGCGCTTGAAAATAAACACACTTTAACGACTACTACTTATTAATACGCTTTTTTGGAGACCTTCGATGAGCCAGACCTACAGCGTTAGCAACCCATACAACAACAGCCTTTTGGGTGAATACTCGTACGCCAACCGGGAAACCGTAGACAGTGTCGTCGCACAGCTTAAAGCTGGCCGCAAGACGCTGCGCAACATCCCCGCCTTCGAGCGCGCCGACATACTGCGCCGCCTCGCTGGACTGATTGAGAAAAACGGCGAACAGTTAGCTCGGCTGATCACCGAAGAGACCGGCAAAACCATCTCCGACAGTCGCGTCGAAATTGTGCGGGCAACCAACGCGGCCATCGCCAGCGCTGAAGAATGTCGCCAGATCAGTGGCGAGACGTTAGACTCAGACGCCTACGCACCCGCTCGCGGCCGCATCGGCATGATCTGCTGGAAGCCTCTCGGTACCGCGCTGTGTATTACGCCCTTTAACTTCCCGATTAATATTGCCATCCACAAGATTGGGCCAGCGTTCGCTGCGGGTAACACCATTTTCTTCAAACCTGGACCGCAAAACACCGCCTCCTCCCAGCTGCTGACTGAGCTCTGCTATGCAGCCGGCATCCCCAAAGATGTACTGCAAATGTGCATGCCCGATGTGCCTGACATGGCTGAACTGGTTGCCCACAAAGATATTGATGTGATCAATTTTACCGGTGGCCCGGCCGCTGCCAACGCCATTGCCGCTGCTGCTGGCTACAAGAAACTACTGCTGGAGCTGGGCGGTAACGATCCACTGATCGTGATGCCAGACGGTGATATAAAAGCCGCTGTGAGCGCCGCTATCAACCAGCGCTTTGCCACAGCGGGACAGCGCTGTACCGCCGCCAAGCGCTTGTTTATCCACGATGCTGTTTACGACCAATTCCGCGATGCCCTCGTTGCTGCTACAGCCGAGTTAAAGGTGGGCGACCCAGCTGAAGACGATACTTTCGTCGGCCCAGTGATCAACGCAGGTGCCGCAGACGGTATCAAGGCGCGCATTGACGACGCCATCGCCCAAGGTGCCACGCTTGCCTTCGGTGGTGCCCGCCACGGCAATATTATTGAGCCGACCATTTTAGAAAATGTGCCCGTCGACTGCGCCATCATTAAGGACGAGACCTTCGGCCCCGTCATTCCATTGCGCCGATTTACCGATCTGGATGTCATCATAGAAGAAATCAACGACACGGACTTCGGTCTCCAAGCCGGTGTCTTCACCCACGATTTCCGTATTATGCGCAAGCTCTTTGACGAGCTGGACGTCGGTACTCTAGCCACCAACGACGGTCCGGGCTTTCGCACCGAACACTTCCCGTTCGGCGGCGTCAAACAGAGTGGCGTTGGTCGCGAAGGCATCAAGTACGCCATTCGTGAAATGAGTTTCCAAAAAGCGCTCGTGCTTTAAACCTCAACCCATAGAAAATTCTCTGGGTTGAGCCACAAAAAAGCCCGCCCTCTGAATAAGAGTGCGGGCTTTTTTATATGTAAAACAACACCTATTTAGCCAACGATATGACTGGTCGCCTGAACACTGGTGAGCAGCTTGCCGGTTGGCGAGCGCGCCTCAGCACTGGAATAGACCTTAGTTGTAGTCTTATCGTGAATCACCGCCTTAACCTCCACATACTCGAGGGTCGGTGTAACAGGGCGGACAAAACTGGTATTGAGCTGGGTAGTAACTGACGGTGAACCCGTCAAGTAACTCAATGGACCCAATACATTGTCGAGAGCAGCCACAACAAAACCACCCTGCATAAATTTGCGTGGATTGTAGAACTCTTCCTTACAGGGAAAACGCGCCGTCAGGGTATTTTCATCAAAGTTCCACTCAACAAAACGACCTTCCATGTGTAAAAAACAATTAGGAGGAAAAGCCAAATCCTTCGGGGAAGCCTCCTGCCATCTGCGCACAATTTCATCGTGGTCGGTAATTACGGTCGTCATTTCGAGCACCTCTGGCATAGCGATTATATAATTACGCCTTTTTAGTAGCTGTTTAGCGTATGAAGCGAGTTAACACAGTATACGCTAGAGCCAAGGTTTGAGTTACAAAAACAGGGCTGTTTATACCAACAAACGTCATCTAAAGCATCTTTGATATTAGGATGCCTAAAGAGAAACAACCCATGAAAAACCACCACCCCGTCGATATACAGAACCGATCAAAGCACGACCCTCCCAGCCAGATTATATCCACTCTTAGATTCAAATCTTGGTATATAAATAAAACCCACAATTTACGACATCCGACACACCTAACGACACCTTGATAAAGCGTCGCTCGGTACAAAAATTTATCAGACAGAATATACAAGTAGATTTAATCACTATATTTTTATGCGGCATGTAAAACCATCCATCACACTTCAACTCCAATATTGGAACATCCATGCCGCTGCGGATGAAACATGCAATCGCCTTAGACAAGCACTTACAAAAACCAACTCAGGAATGAAGATTTTTCTCTAACCGCTTTAATCAGTACCGCATCAGCAGGTCTAATACACAGTGACACGCTATGCAAGCACGAGGTTTTAGTGCGCCGACAAACCAGAAAAGTTGAAGGCCTAACTGTTAAATCAAATGTATTTCGATACGCCACATCTGGACAGTGAATTCTATGGGCGTTGGAATTCACTTACAAACTTTGATGTTTATCATAAGTACAAACGGCATCGCTGGCTGGCATCCTAATCAGACTGTCGTTTGGTTGTGAAATCCATCAGCACCGACCAGCAGTGACTGACCTCGCTCAGTAGGCAACACAACAAAGCCATGGTCTCTTAATCTGGATTAATGACAGCTCCAGCCGTTCCTTCCTACCATAGCCTAATCCATCGTAATAATGAGGCTACTATGTCAACTTCAACTACACCCTACCCACAATTATTTACCCCACTTGACCTGGGTTTTACCCAACTTAAAAATCGCATACTGATGGACTCCATGCATACCGAACAAGAAGAAGTACGGTGTCGAAGTCTGAAAGGTTATAATCATCGCTACTCGCAGGGATAAGACAGCTAAACTCTATTTGGCATACAACTTACTAATTCCGGACAAACTACTAGATAAAGCGTCTAAATAAACATCCAACTAATAACCATTGTGAATTAGATGAGGCATACATATAATATTTACTGAGGGCGATTAACGAATGATAAAACCATATACATTACTATTATTTCTATCAACCTTCACTTCGCCACTGCTATCTGATTCATCGCCAAATGAATCACTTCCAACAATTGTATTTGGGTGTCCAACCTACCAAAACTCATCCGTCAGTGCTGCCTTGCTAGATTTATACGAGCCTTCATTCAAACAACTTGGCTACAAGTTCGAGTTACGCCACTACCCAATTCTTAGAGTGGCCTCAGAATTATTAAATGGCAATATAGATGGAATATGCGCCATTTCTAAAGTCGCGTACAGTAAAATAAAATCTGAACAATCAACAATGCTTTCAGTGAACGTAGGCGTTGCATCAATTAGATATTTCACAACAGACCCCACAATCATAAATATTCAGTTAATCGATCTCTCTTCATCAAATCTTAAAATAGGTTATGATACTGGAGGAATATCAGAAACACTTGTAAACAAAAGTAAAACCACAACCCATTCAATAGCCAATACAGAGTTAGCCGTGAAAATGCTAATTGCCAAACGACTGGATGTACTTATTGCTCTTGACGTTCTTGCCAACGGAGCCATCGACAACCTAGGATCAAAAGTCAAAATTCACCAAGGCAAACCATTGAAAACAGTGAACTACTATCCGCTACTGAACAATCAACACAAAAATATTTCATATAAGTTAAATACGATATTAACTGATTCAATAGCTCAAAAAAATGGAACCAAACACTACAACTCTCTATTCCCAACACACCTACAGCCTGACTAATTACTGATCCGGTAAATTCAGACCGAAATTAGTATCATTAATTCTACGACATAATAAAATTGTAAATTTGTTTACCAGTACACAGATGTGATGAAAAGCATTGTCACTACGACCTCACTTGCTGATTTATAACATTCACTTTTCCTTGAACCATGCAGACAAAGTCAATCACCTTCATGGTGATGACAACTCGGTACGCATAAGACAATAACACCTTGAACTACTGAGATATCCAATAGCACCACGATTACCGTCGCCCCTGAGAACATCAAGAAAACCTTACAAAGGCGCGCTGTAACGCGCGCCATTTCTACGCAGAAAATTTAAATAAGCATAAATGCAGCGTATCGGTTACCAATAGCAATTAAATTTTCATAACTATTAGGCGGATAAGCCGCTCCGTAATCAAAAATACACTAGGCATCGGCCAATGCATCCCAAGTGTTCGACAGGTCCTGCAAGTCTAGCTTTGCTTTTGCTACCTTCTGGGATGGCGTATAGGGAAACTCACTGACGTATTCGATATAGCGGGGTATCTTATAGGCGGCCAACTTATCTCCGCACGCATCAATAACCTGCTGAGGTGTTACGAGATCAGGAGTCACCCCCTCTTCGAGTAACAAATAGGCCTTAACTTCTTCACCTCGGTAGTCGTCCGCAATAGCCACGGCAGCAGCTTGCTTAACCCCTTCGACCATCGTTAAAGCCTGCTCTACCTCTAAAGCCGATATATTTTCACTGGAGCGACGGATCATGTCTTTAATACGGCCAACGATTTTAAAATAACCTTTGCTGTTGATTACAAACAAATCACCAGTGCGAAACCAGCTGCCCGAGAAGGCTTCAGCCGTTGCTTCAGGTTTATTGTAATAACCTGTAAGAATACCCGCCCCCCTGACCCACAATTCACCGATTTCATCTATTCCACAGTCACTGCCATCTTCGCGCACCACTCGACACTCTCGAAAAGGCGCTGGAACCCCAACACAACTGTCAAGCTCAGGATCGTCCACATCTCCAGGAACAATCAATGTGCCACCAATCTCAGTCATACCATAACCGTCGGTCGCCACACAGCCAAAACGGCGCCGAATATTTCTCATGCCCTCTGCCCCTGCAGCAGGCGCATAAATTCGTTTAATTCCGGTATCTCTATCAGATTGCTCACCCTTCTCGCCCACAATGGGGCGTGGAAAAAGAGACAAATCAATTTTATATTTCTTTAAACGTTCAACAAATTTACTTGAAGAAAGTGTTGCCGGAACATGCAGGCAAGCCCCAGCATAGAGTGCCGAAACAGTTTGCCACTGGGGATCCACGTAAAAGAAGGAATGATCAGCCATGATATTGGCAATCTTACAGTCACTCAATTCAATCGCCTGACACCCAAACAACAACCAAGATCTCTGACTCAACATACAACCCTTGGGTAAGCCGGTTGAGCCAGAGGTATACTGAATGCTTGAAAGATCATCACCCGAAATAGCCCAGCTGGGCCTGTAACTCGAATCACCTGTATCGACCAGCGTTTGCCAATCTGTATATTTCGGAGACTTATTTTCAGACACTGTAATTATTGATGCTTTTGTGATTATTTGATCAATACCTTTAACTTCATTAACCCTGTCCAAATAGTCCTCTGATACCACAAGAAACTCTGCATCCGCATCACTAAATTGGTAAGCCAGCTCGCTTGGGGTAAAACGGTTATTAACCGCAATCTGGACCGCCCCCAGAACACCCAAAGCCATCCAAGTTACGGGGAACTCGATGATATTCGGCAGCATCACCGCTACATTCGTGCCTTTTTTTACACCAGCCCGGCACAAACTATCGGCGAGACTGTATACCGTGTCTCGCAGTTCCATAGCGTTGAACGATGCGCCCTGATCAAAGAAATTAAAGCCGCCACCTGCTCCGTTAATTTTTACGGCATGGTCAAGTAAAGCTCTAAAATCTTCGGGGTAGTTATTTAACGCTTCAACTGACTTAATGCGCTGCTTAAACTGCTCTAATCCACCTTCGACAATCAATCCCATTTTATTAAACCTTTTTACGCTGTTTCATGAGACTGATCGCTTCGCGGCCAGCATCCTCTCCGTCACCCATCAACTTGCGTGATAGCCAGTACTGAGTGTTGGTATAGTTGTAAGCTTCTGCCCTGGATAGCTCCATACCTCGGTGCAAACAATCAAGTTCAGTTTGTACCGCTTGACGTGGATGTCTGGCAATTTTTTCGGCAATCTCCATCGCCCTGTCCATCACCAGCTCATCGCTCACGACCTCATTCACCAAACGCATGCCTTTGGCCTGTTCGGCATTAATTTTCTCTCCAGTTAACGACAAATATGCAGCATCAACCGATGCAATATGTGCCGCCAACTTAGTCGCTCCGCTGATACCGCCAAAACCATAGGCGATTTCTGGTGCCCCCATTTGCAAACTGTATCCGGCGACACGAATATCGGTAAGCAACATCGCGCATAGAAAGCCCCCTCCTAACGCATAGCCATTCATCGCCGCCACCATCGGTTTGCTTCGCTGCGTTGACCACAGCAGCCTATCCCATCGGGTTGAGGTTAAAGCCCAGGCCTCTGTGCGGATTTCCTTCAGGTCATCTCCGGCACAAAAGTTTTCTCCAGCGCCAGTAATCACACCGACTGTGACACTGTCGTCCTGCTGAAAATCAAGGAAGTGATGATAGAACTCTTTCCACAAATTCATATTGCCGACGTTGAGACGACCATTATCAAAAGTGAAGACACCGATACCATCGGCTGCCGTATAATGCATTGGCATAACATGCCTCCTAAGAGCTGTAACTGACCAGCATCGCCGGCTGAGTCGCCGAGTGCTCGCAATGAGTAAGGTTAGATATTAAGAAAAATGTCACGGTACTGACGCTTAAACCAGCAAGAATCGGTTCGACCGGTAATGTCATATTCAGACTGACTCTAAAAACTTCAAGTGCTATCACGCTAAACGTGCCGAGGATGGTTGCACACATAGCACCAGCCGTCGTCGCTCTCGAGTAAAACAACGCTCCCATTATCGGGACAAATAAACCCGCCACAAATATGCTGATCGCCAGTAAATTCAATTCAAATAACGGCAGGTCAATTAATGCAAAGAGCACACTAAAAATTCCCACCAATAGAATCACCAAACGATTGATAAGCAGCAATGTTTGATCCTCGGTCTGTGGCCTCAGTACCCGCACGATATCCCAGCTTACGGTGGTACCACAGATCAGTAACATGGTATCGCCGGTTGACATGATCAAGGCGATAATCGCGGCTAAACAAATACCCTTAAGCACTGGTGGCATATAGTCGATAATCATTTGCGGAATAGCCAAATCGGCGTCTGCCAGGCCCGGGTAATTATTGAAAGCCACTACACCAAGACCGACGACTAAAATACTCCAGAAGCCGAAAAATCCAGCACTAAAGAACATCGCAGGTTTTAAGTCTTCGGCCCGCTCGGCGGCCGCTATACGCTGCCAAATACTCGGGTCGATTAACACCATCGCCGTGAACACCGGAAAAAACGCCAAGGTATAACCCAGGTCTAGGTCACCCAACCAACCCTCGGTAGGCGACATCAAAATTTGCCGAACGGATTCGCTATCCTCTAAACTTAGAAATATCGTCAGGGGCAAAAAAATACCTATACCCAACAACATTATACCCACCTGTAGCAGGTCGGTATAAGCCACAGCAAGGAGACCACCAAGAAGGGTGTAGGCAACAATAACCAGTGCAGAAATAGCCACAACCTGAGTAAAACTCAAACCCAAATCAGGCAAAAATTGTGTCACTATCAAACCGCAGGCAATCAGCTGAATACCAACAAGAGGAATCGCCACCAAGAGCAAAACCAACGCAGCAACTAGGCGCATTTTTGCGCCATAACGTCGTTGAAGAACATCGGGCATACTGTCAATTTTGGCGGCTCGCAGACGCGGCGCCAAATAACCCATAAGGATATAACCCAGCAGGAACGCAAAGCTTGCGTAGAGTACCGCATAACCGGACTCGAATGCCTTACCCGCCTTTCCCATCGTAGCCGCAGCACCAATAAGCGAACCAATCAGGGTCCCGCAGAGCACTGGGAACTTCATACTTCGACCGGCCACAGCATAGTCAGCACTGGTTTTAATTTTCTTCGAGGCGTAATAACCAACCAGTACTATACCCAGCAAGTAAACTACGATGACCAACGCATCAATATAATCAACAGCCACTTCAAATACCTCTCGTCACGGCCCGCTACCAACACTGTCACAAGAAGTACAGAGTCAGAAAAATTAGAGCGTGTGGGCTAGACGGCCCCACACGCGAATAGCTAAATAAGACGATTTAACAGGATCGTTTTATTTGCAGGTAATCAGAAGTTATAACGACCCTGTATCTCCAGAGTGCGCGGAGCTTCTATGTGATGAAAGTAAGCATTTTCAAAACCCAAACCCATACCTGAGGTAGTTGCATCGTTGCCCCAGTTAAACGTGGTTTTATCAGTTAAATTTTTACCTACCAAAGCAACCATCCACTCGCCACCGCTACTCTCTACAGCAGCGCGCGCATTAAACTTCCAATAAGCAGGCTGTATAACCGCGCTGTCATTATCGGGAGCAATCATAATGTCGTCGCTGTATAAGGCATCAAACTGAACGGCCAATTCGATTAAATCACTTAACGGTGTGTTAAAACTGATGCCGAGATTACCGGCTAACTCAGGCGCAAACTGCATAGACGCGCCCGACAAACTCTGAAAACCACCGTTGGCATCACAGCTGCCATCTAAATCTTGAGAAATACTACAGGCCGCTGCATCATGCTCCTCAAAGCTTGCATCAAGGTATGCAAAAGCCGCATTCAGTGTGACAGTGTCCGTCAGTGCTACAACGACATCTGTCTCAAGACCACGCACCTTGCTTTTGGCGGCATTGCCAACAACAAAACCTGCGGTTTCAAAGCCGCTGACCTGCATATTGCTGTAATCCGATGAGAACACCGAGGTGTTGAGACGCAAACGGTTTTGCCAGAGCTCTGCCTTCAAACCCAGCTCAACCGCAACAACACTTTCATCCTCAAACTCTCGGGATACATCCATCGCATTATCGGCATCATAACCCCCTGCCTTGTAGCCGTTGGATATATTCAGGTAGGCCATCGCATCAGCATTCAGATCCAACTGCAGGTTGATGTTACCTGTCCAGTGATCCTCCTTGCGCTCTTCCAAATACTCATAAGGCAAGGCCACGTTGAGTGCCGAGCCCAATGCACCGAGGAATACATCAGACGTTTCAGCATCCGACCCAGGCGCTATCGTGCGTTGAGATTTACTGGCCGTTTTGGTGTCATTGGAGTAGCGCAAGCCCAGAGTTGTACGGAAACGATCAGACACGTGATAGGTCACTTCACCGAAAACCGACCAGGTTGTGCTGTCCTGAGAAAACTCGCCAATGTATTCGCTGTCCAAATCTCCGGGCATCAAGGTTTTCGCTGGTAACCCTGCAACACCACTAAGATAATTGTAGAGGCCCTGACCTGTTGGCAAGTAACCAGCTTCTACCGCCGGCACACCACCAATGGCAAACAGAGTGCTGCTGTCAGATTTTAGCTTTGCCGACTGATAAAAGGCACCTGTTAAGTATTCAATCGTGCCGCCTGTAGGTGAGGAAAGCAGAAATTCCTGAGTCACCTGCTCATGCCCTTCTTGGCGACAACGATCTACAAAGCTTAACGGTGAATAGTCGGCATCCACGCAGTTGGTATACTCATAATCGGTATAGGCGCTGATGGAACGCAAGTTATGTTCACCTAGCTGATAGTCAGCGGTGATTTGAAATATACTCGAATCGGTATCGTCGGCAATATCACGGCCGTCAAAGCCCTGTACCGATTGCCGTGTATTAAAGCCAGTAGTAGCAGTAAAATTTTCATCGGCGCCGCTAAACAACCAGTCAGATGTCGGCGTCGAGAGGGTGATCTTGGCACTCGAACCTTCGCGTTTAAAACGACCTTCTTCGGCTTTAATCGACAGCGTCAAATCTTCTGAAATATCCCAATCCAGAATGGCACGCACCACTTGATCTTCTTTACTGTTACCAGTGCCATCCGAAGCGCTATTTTCCATCCAACCATCGTGCTCATAGGTTTTGGCAACCAGACGAGCGCGCAGTGAATCCGACAGCGGTCCAGATACAATACCGGTAACGCCATATCCGCCCAAATCATCGTTGTAATTTGCCTCGACCGAGCCTTCAAATTCATCGCTGGCTCGCTTGGTGGTTATATTGATAGCGCCGGCGATGGTGTTTTTACCAAACAGTGTCGACTGCGGCCCCTTCAACACTTCGACGCGTTCCACATCTAGGAAAGCGGCGCGAGAATTTCTAGCGCGTCCGTTATAGACGCCGTCGACAAACATACCAACCGACTGCTCAAAACCCTGGTTATTACCTGAACCAACACCGCGGATAAATATTTGTTGGGCCGAGCCAGACTCCCCTATGTGTACATTGGGCACATAGACGGACATTTCAGAGAGCTCCTTCAAGCCCATATCGCTCATCTTCTCGCCGGTCATTACACTTAAAGCAATGGGAACATCCTGCATGCCCACCGCACGCTTGGTCGCCGTCACCACAATTTCTTCAAGTATCGGCCCTTGGGACTGAGCGGTTGCTGACAACCCCAAGGTAGACGCCATCACTATGAGCGCCAGTGGTTTCTTCTGTGCTTTAAACATCATTCTCTCCAGGTTTAATCGTTATTATTTCTAGATCGTCTAGCCCCAGCTACCTTCTCTCTCACCACTAAATCAGTAACTTTGAACAAATTACCACTCACCACGGTATTCTTTAAATTAATTGTTTGTATATGCTACATTTACAGCATAAATATCGAGACTGAATTCAGAGACACCCGAATGAACCTTAGAAGTATTGACCTAAACCTGTTAACTGTCTTCGATGCCGTGATGGCTGAGGGCAATATGAGCCGCGCGGCGGACAAAATCGGCATGAGCCAACCGGCCATGAGCCTTGCAATCTCGCGGTTTCGCCAACTGGCCAATGACGAACTTTTCGAGCGTTCCGGGCATGGCGTTAGGCCGACGGCCAGAGCACTTGAGTTAGCCGGTCCCGTGCGTCGTGCGCTGGACTTGGTACTCGGAGCTTTAGAGCAAACCCATGAGTTTGATAGCACGACCAGCACCCGTGATTTCAATCTGGTGCTTGGGGACTATGGTGAACTTTTACTGCTGCCGCGACTGATACATGAAATGGAGAAAATTCAAGCAAGCTTTGCCATCAACACGCTGGCCATGACGGGCCTTGATATTCGAAAAGAAATGCACTTTGGCAATGTTGATTTATTTCTCTGGGCCGAACCCTTTGAAGCCAATGATGACGAGTTTGTCTCCCAGCAGATAGGCACGGATCTTAATGTCTGCCTGGTTCGCGAGGACCACCCGTGCATCGGCAGCGAGTTAACCCTGGAAGAGTATGCTTCTCTCAAGCATATTATCCTCAGGCTCCCTGCCAGCTACGGCGCCTCCTCTATTGAACGACAGCTCTGGAGCCACAACCTACAACGCTCAACCTTTATGCGAGCCCACAGCTTGTTCGAATACCCTCAGGCTATCAGTCATACCGATATGATTGGTACTCTGCCAGAAAAAGCCGCCCACAGCTTCGCTGAGCACCACAAGTTAAGTGTTGTCCCCTCCCCCCTGCCCTTTGAAACGCCGGTATACTTAATGTGGCCTAAATCACTTCACAATGATCCGGGTCACCGCTGGTTAAGAGAGTTGTTGATAAATATTTATCAACAACTCTGACCTAGAGGCACACTCAAAAACCTAATTCACCCAAATTTATCCATTGACTGAGTATTTCTCAGCGCTGACCAGCTAAAACGCATTATGGCGTGAAACACAACCGCTCATGTCTACGCGACACTGAACCGGCAACTGCGATTGAATATGTCTGTCAAATTGTCTTTCGTACCTGTAACGAGAATAAGAACCGCACAACAACCGCTGCGAGCCTGCCAGCGCCCCCCAATATCTTCACCTCTTCAACAGCGACATGGAAAGCCCAGAGAAGATTGAGCTGTACCTCCCTATATTTTGCGCTCTAATCCATGAAGACTTATTTGGGCGGGATGAGTTCGGTAGCCATTTACAACACTCGCGACATAAACCGAACAAATAATAGATAGAACACAAATAATATATCGATATAAAATTTCACTGAATTATACTTAATGAATAATTAACTCTTGGATAAATAGCGTTTATTTTGGTAAAACATAATAATTAAAAAACACCGCGACATTTACACAACAAATAAACCGAACCACCAATTGATCAAGCGTAACCGGCTAACGCAACTACAAAGTCGGTTTTCTCCACAAATCATCTCGACTGAAAGACTCTTTTAAAAAATATAAAATTGAATTAACGGTAACAATTCAAAACTCGAACGTATAACGCCTGAGCCAAACCGCACTAGGTCAACTGACTGACTGCGCATAACCAAGGAAAAAACATGATTCTGTTTAAGCGACTATTTCTTCCCCTCGCAGCAATACTAGTCAATGCTTGCGCCCAGACTCAGGATAGCTCGATTAACTTTAACGACCCTCGGGTTAACAGCTTATCTGAGCAACAGGTACGCATCTTCAGCGGAGGCCACCTGTTAACCATGACCGACAGCTCGGCCGAAGCCATGGCCGTACAAATGGGTAAAATACTTGCTCTTGGCGCGCCCGATCAGCTGAGTCAACAATATCAGGGGGCACAGCAAATCAATTTAATGGGCAACACGCTGATGCCTGGATTGATCGAAACGCACACTCATCTAATGCTGACAGCGACTCAGAAGCAGTGGACGGAACTGGGGCCACTGGCCTATAAATCCGTCGAGACTATGCGCGAGGCATTTAAACTAATAACTCCCAACGAGCAAGGTCGCATACAGGGGATCGGTTGGGAAGTCGGCAGCCTGGAGCTCAGCATAAAAGAAATGGATGATATTTATCCAGACAACCCAGTTCTTGTTGTGCAGCGTGGTCACGGCATCTGGGCCAACACAAAAGCCTTCGAAGCGGCTGGCCTAGATCGCAACAGTATTGCCCCCGAAGGCAGCCAATATATTAAAGACAGTGATGGCAACCTGACCGGCTACATCAGTGGCCAGAGTGGCGTGTTTAAAATGCTCGGGGGCTCCTACCCCTCTGCCAGCGTAAAAAACACCCTGGAAACCGCCCAAGAGGCTGCAGCCCTCGGCTTTACCACCTTCGCCGACATAGGCATTTCCAACCCAACCGATTTCAGCACGCTCATCAAGGCAGTTGAGTCCGAAACTTTTCCAGTGCGCGTCGTCGGTGCCCTGATGGAATCCTATCCAAATCTGGAACAGTCACTTACTCAGCTAAAAAATTATAAAACCGAAAAATTGACATTTTTAGGGCTAAAGACCTGGATGGATGGCGCCACACAAGGTGGTAACATTGACACTCACCTGCACTATCGAGTGCCATCTTTTAACAAAACAAAAGGCCCCTGGCGCTCGCAAGAAAACAGTAACGCTCTGGCACTGCTGGCACTGCAAGCCGGGACTGGCTTCGTTTTTCACGCCAATGGTGAACAGGGATTGCTGTCTGGATTAACCGCGGTAGAATATGCGCTCGATCAGGCTGATCAACTCGACCTAAATATCGATAACTTTTCCCGTCAAGCAATTCACGTATCCCTAGCGACCGATTCAGCCTTTAAGAAGATGCGCCAGCTTGATGTACAACCGACGTTTTTACTCGGTCACCTCTACTATAACGGCGACCGTTATCTGGACGAACTGTTCGGCGATGTCGTACATGAATATGCTTTTCGTCTTAAATCGGCTTTTGATGCGGGTTTAAAACCTTCGATGCATAATGATTCGCCAGTGACACCTACAACGCCATTTTTGATGATGGAAACGGCCATCAGCCGAAAAACCCAATCTGGGCGAACCCTTGCGCCACAGGAAACCATCAGCATTGACCAGGCACTTGCGGCCTACACCCGCAATGCCGCAATTCACTTCGACATGGATGACAAGGTCGGAACGCTTGAAGCGGGAAAAGAAGCTGATTTCATTATCATCGATCGAAACCCACTCACCACAGAGGTAGAGGAATTATCGGAGATTCAGGTTCTCACCAGCGTTATGAATGGTCGAACCACCTATCAACGCCAATAAGGAATACTCTAGTTCATAGCGCTATTTAGGGATAAGTTCATGAATGCACACAACCTGCTACAGCCGCCAGTCTTAACAATTGACGCCAAACACGCCATCAACCAAGGCTCTCGTTTAGCCGCTGATATTTGAATACAAAAAAACACCAACCGGTTTTTATACCTGTTGGTGCTCATGCAGAAACCTTCAATTTTTTAAAGCGCTGCACGCCCCCGTGCAGCACTCAACGGGTATGACTGATGGCAGCTATTGAACTGCCCTAGTGTTAATGGCTTATGATATGCCGCAGCACTTCTTTAAAATTTTGTACCTGTTCATCACTGAAATCATTAAATTCAGCCAGCGCGTGTGAGTCGGAAAGATTCCAACAGGCCGCTGATTTTTCACGGCCCTCTTCGGTCAAGGTATATCGGCTTTCACTGTTTGAGCTTATCATTCCCAGATCAATCAGATTAAGCAATGCATCATTGACTTCCGCAGCGGGAGCGTTCAAATGTACGGACAGCGTTTTTCCATCCAGATCGGTCAGGTCGCTCAGCACCAGCAAGGCGCGTGATTCAATCAGATTCAGATTAAGCGTCGCCAGCTTGGGCTGATAGCTGTCCTGATACGCACGCACTGCCTGTAACATCATGAAAAAGGCGTGCTCGCCCATACGCTTACCTGAATCATTGCTAAGTAAATCGACATCGTCTTTTTTCAGGTTACCCGGGTGAGAAGATATCATTGAGTATGCACCCTGATGAAAGCACAGAGGCGAGCGGCCGTAGTCGTCGAAGGCAATGACCTTGCCTATAAAAATCCAGTGATCTCCGCCATCAACCTTGTCATAGGTTTCACACTGGAAGCGCCCAGCACAGTTTGGTAACAATGGCGCTTCGCCCAAGCCTGGCTGCCAGTCGACATCGGCAAACTTATCTTCTTGCTGGCGAGCAAAATGATTGGACAGATGCATCTGATCCGAGGCAAGAATATTGACGGCAAAGTGAGACGCCGATTCAAAAATGGCGCAACTGGGCGATGCCTTGATACTACTCCACAAGACCAGTGGTGGGTCCATGGACAGTGAGTTAAAGCTGCTGGCCGTAACACCCACGTTTACACCATCAGGGCTTTGTGCCGTGATCACGGTGACACCGGTAGCAAAATTTCCCAGAGCTCGGCGAAACGCGCGCGGGTCGAATTCAGAGTCATTCATTGGGTCTGTCATGGTGAAACCTCAGAAATAAGAATGTAAGTCATCGAAAATATCTGCTCGCCAGCCTGGCCATAGATCAGTTGTAACCAACTGCCGAGCACGTATAATTCGGCAACCTTAGATAGGTGCTACAACGGACTGCGCAGCCGTCTCTTCGCTGCCATTGGCGCGGCGACGCATGGGTTTCAAAACAAACAATGCCAGACCCGCTGCCAGTAAATCCAGACAGCTAACAATCACAAAAACAGGTGTCCATGAGCCCGTGGCCTCATAGATCAGACCCGCCAGTGGACCCCCGAATACAGACGCGACCGCAATAGACATCAGCAAAAAACCAAGGTTACTTGCCTGATGTTTTGGTCCAAACATATCAGCCTGTGTCGCTGGAAAAAGTGAGAAAATTTCACCCCAGCCCAAAAATACAATTGCCGTTAATACAACAAACAGTACGGGATCATGCCCCCAAGCCAGCAGCGCATAGATGGCCAAACCTTCCAGCGCAAAAGCAAACGCCATGGTGTTTTCTCGCCCGAGGTGATCTGAGATCCAACCGAATAACGGACGTGTAAGACCGTTGGCAAAACGGTCGACGGTCAACGCCAAAGGCAGCGCGGCAAAACCCCAAACCATGACATCCGGGGTGATACCAAAGGCGGGCGCAAAGTGGCCCATCTGCGCGATCACCATCATGCCGCCAGTGGCCACCAGCGTCATCATCAAGAACAGCAACCAGTAAGCGGGAGTAGTTAACATCTCTTTGGGCGTGTAGCTGCGGCTAGAAATATGCGTAGCCGTGGCGGCGGCCGGTACAATATCCTCAGCACCACGTTTTCGCATACCCAATGCGGCTACAAAGATCATTGCCCCTATTATCACACCACCGGTGATTAAAGTGGTACTCAGACCTTCGTCAGCCAAGGAATTTATAATGGGGAAAGTACTGATCATGGCACCAAAGCTGTAACCAGCAGAAACCAAACCCAGTGCCAAACCGCGTCTATCAGGAAACCACTGTGCGGATAAATCCATGCACGCCAAATAGACCATGCCCCCACCTATACCGCAAAGAGCACCGTAGCTGGCATACAGCATGAATAAGCTGTTGGCGAAGGGGGCTAAGGCCCAGCCCAACCCCATCAACAACCCACCAATAGCGACATAGGTACTGATCTTCATACGCTGCAAGAGATACCCGTACAGTGGCCCAAAGGCAAACATACAAACACTGAATACCGTCATGGTGACCGATAACTCCGAGACCTTTACGTCGAGTCTGTCGATAAATGAGGTGGAAAAAATCGCCCAGGTGTACTGCGGGCTGGAAATTGCCAACATGCCTATCACGGCAAACAATAACTGCCATAAACGTGTTCTGGGTGTTGCGGTGGTTTGCTCACTAAGCATAGGAGTTCTCACTTGTGTCCAGCGTTCGTCGATTTGTCTGCGTGTCACTCTGTGTCGGCCGATGCGCGGTTAATACTGCGACTGAACCGTGACCATCAGCCCCCGTTACAGGAATGACTTGATTAACGAATAGCCGCGTTGATACGAGGCATTACTTCTTCGGCCATCAACACCATCGAGCGGCGTCCCAGCTCGTAGTCGGTCCAGTCATGACCGGCGTAAACAATCTGGCCGAAATCACCCACCTCTTCACGAAATTCCAGAATCTGGTCAGCGACACTCTCGGCATCGCCGAAGATCACCAATTTATCGAGCACATAGTCGAGTGTGACATCACTGTCAGGCATGCCCTGATCTTCTTTAAACAGGTTGAGACGACCGCCGGCTCGAAGCTTGGTCAGCAGTTGCTGATAGTAGAAAACATAAGGACTGCCCGGGTCACAGGCGTAGCGTCGAGCGGTTTCCATATCATCGGCGACACAGATATTTTTCGCAATACGCCAGTTAGCACTGTCGACCTTGCGCCCGACACGCTCACAACCTTCCACATATTTTGGCCAGTGGGTTTTAGCCCACTTGGGCAGCAGGAAGTTAGCTGAAATTAGATCCCAGCCGCGCGCCGCCATCTCGGTCACCCCCTGGGAGAAAGGCGCCACAGCTGTGCCAATGATCGGGGGGTATGGTCTTTGGTAAGGCTTGATGATGCTGCCCTGACCTATCTCCGGCATCATGGTTTTCTCGGTAGTGACCTGATAGTGCTTGCCCTTCAAATTATAAGGCGCCTCGCCGTCCCAGATGTCCAGCACCATGTTGATGCACTCGAGAAACATCTCGTTGCGATCCTTGTCTAGATTGCCGAAGACCTCGGCATCGGACATTAGGCCACCGGGAGATATGCCAAAGTTCAGACGACCTTCGAGCATGTGGTCCAACATAGCCACTTCAGCAGCAACACGCGCAGGGTGAGTATTGGGCATATTGATCGTGCCGGTTCCAAGACGAATATTTTTGGTCTCGTAGGCCAGGCTGGCCATAAAGGCGACGGTGGAAGGAATGACTTCTGCGAGGTCGGTGGTGTGCTCACCGCAGTAACCCTCCTTAAAGCCCAGTTGATCGGCCAAAATAAACGCCTCACGGTCTTCACGAAGACTCTGGGAAATAGGTTTGTCCACTGGGTGAATGGGCATGGTAAAGAAGGATAAGTCCATAATTTGTATCTCGGCTCACAGTAGGTTTGTTACACCGTGCAATAACCAAGGTAGAATTAAAAACGATCATTACTCATGCCAAGCATCAGGTTTCCTGATGACGATCGACTTTAGATAGAAAGCTAATCCTGATACCAGTTAATCTGTGCCTCAAGTTCCTGCTTTAGCAGGTCAGCAAATATTTGCGCAGCCGTGGACAGGCTCGAAGCGCTCGGTTCGAGCAAGACATAATCGACCAGCAGCGGAGCGCCGAGTAGCGGGTTCAGCTGCCGACTCACACCCGTTCGGTCGACGCTGCACAGTGCCCCCGGCAAGATGGTTTTCCAGTCTGACCTGGCCACCAGTTCCAGTGTTGCCAACATGCCGTCCAGCTCGAGAATTGATTCCACCTCCACACCCTGGTTGTGCAGGTAGGCGTCTAACTTGGTGCGACGGGCGTTTTTTATCCCTGGCAGCACCAGCTTTTGCGGGCCCTGCTGAGCCAGATCGAGAGCCTCTAGATGGGGGGCCTGCGCGCCCAGCAACCCAGGGGCGGAGACCAGAAACTCTTGATCAGTTGCCAAATAGTGGCTGCGTGCGCTGTTCTCAGGAGCACTCATCTGACGGCTATCCGTCGGCGCCAAGACTGGACTTGTAGGCGCTGGCACTATGGCAAAATCCAACCCGCCCTGCAGTAAGTCATCGGTCAATTGAGCGCTGTAGGCCTCCACCACCGAAACGTTTACCAGTGGGTAGCGCTCGGTAAATTGAATTAAAACAGGCGGCAGGATGGCGCGGGTCAGGGTTGGCATTAAACCCACACGCACATTGCCCGACACCTCGTCTTGCAGTGCCTGCATCGCCTGCTCGGCTTCCGACACACCGCGCAGAATCCCGGTTGCATGCTCATAGAAACGGCGCCCCATCTCAGTGGCCTGCACACCACTGCTCGAGCGCTCAAAGAGTGCTCCACCCAGCTGCCCTTCCAAGTCTTTAATCTGCATAGATAGGCCAGACTGAGTCGCATTGGCGCGTACCGCGCCAGCTGTAATAGAGCCAGCCTCGAGCACGGCCACAAAGTAGCGTAACTGTTGTAGCTTCATTTTCGATTTCATTATTAACCCCTATTCGACTAACAGCCCGCTTCAGCCGCCCTATCCCGAGTTCAAGTCACACGACCGCCAAACCCCACGCATCAGAAAAGCTTATGCCCATCATCACTTTATATTAATTGTGGTGATAGGAAAACGCGGGGTATCTTGTCTCGAACGAGACTTGTAAAGCAATAGTCCCAACAGTGTTTAAGTCGGTCTTGATGCGTCCGCCGAAGACTTCCTGCCCTTAGCTCGAAAGCTTAGGCAACGGATGACAGCCATCCACTAGACGGGTGCAGGCATCAGTTGACCCAGTAAGACATGAGAAAACCAGAGAGATACACGTGAAGCAGACAGAAGAAAATATCGACCCCAGCCGACCGCGCCTCAACTACCGAATTGACGGCCCAGTGAACGCCCCCTGGCTAACCCTCTCCCACTCACTGGCCACAGATATCAGTATGTGGGAGCCGCAGATAGCAGCATTAAGCCAACACTTTCGAGTGCTGAGCTATGACGCGCGTGGTCACGGCAGCAGTCAGGTGCCCACGGGCCCCTACACAATGCAACAGCTGGTCGATGACGTCATCCAACTCTGGGATGCATTAAATATTAAACAGAGCCATTTTATAGGACTCTCCATGGGCGGCATGACCGGGGTCGGGGTTGCTCTGCACGCGCCCGAGCGAATCGGTAAACTGCTGGCCTGTGACTGTCGTCTGGACGCCCCCGAATTCTTTCGTAATATGTGGGATACCCGCATGCACGCCATACACACAGGCGGCATTGAAGGTGTGTTATCACAAACCATTGGCACCTGGTTTACCCAAACGCAGCTGACCGAGGGCGGCCCTTTGATTGAGCAAGTCAGCAATATGATTAGACGCACACAGGCACAAGGCTACCTTGCCTGTGCAGCAGCGCTGAAAGGTCTGGATTACAAACAGTCACTCAGCGAGTTAAAAGTACAGACACGCTTTCTGGTCGGCGATCAAGATGGCCCGCACCCGCCTGAAATGTCCGAACTCGCAAAACTCACCCCGAAATCTGAACTGGATATTATTGAAAACGCCGCACACCTCAGCAGCATGGAACAACCCCACGCGTTTAACCAAGCAGCGTTGGAATATTTTCTCGAGCCTTAAGCCTACAAAAAACAGGATTAAAACATGTCCGCGACACCACCAAAGGTAGAGCCCATTGCGCCACACGAGTGGGACACGAGCTTACAACCCATACTCGCGGACATGAACGGTGCCCCCATCCATGTGCATCAATTGATGGCCAATAACCCCACCCTGTTAAAAGCCTGGTGGGATTTTAGAAACTATTCGGTAACAGGCGGCACACTGGGCAAGCGCGCAGGCGAGCTGGTTATCCTGCGGGTCGCAGTGCACATGCAGGCTTGGTACGAGTGGGGCTCACATGTGGACAGAGCTTTGGCCTGCGGTCTTTCGATCGAAGAAATAAACCGAGTACTGGTGCGTTCAACAAACGAGCACTGGCACGACACTGATGCCTGCATACTGCGCTCTGTTGATGAACTCATTAAAAACCACTGCCTTTCAGCGCAAACCCAAGTCGAACTGTCGAAATATTTTAGCAGCGCGCAAGTCATGGACATCATCGCCATACACGGCATGTATGTGATTCTCGCCTGCATGATAAAAAGTTGGGGCCTAACCCTCGATGACGCCGTTCAGGCGCGTATTAAAGAGCAGACCAGCGAGCACAGTTTTCTCTTGCTCGCCGATCAGTTCAAGACAGATCAATTCA
>Ga0105359_10001058_pt1 | contig 23179 bp, 15 predicted proteins | sample GOMGulsemesocosm_6_FD_83659 | JGI IMG/M metagenome (GOLD analysis project Ga0105359, IMG submission 83659) | Methane-oxidizing microbial communities from mesocosms in the Gulf of Mexico - GOM8C Gulf of Mexico | ecosystem: Environmental > Aquatic > Marine > Cold seeps | place: Gulf of Mexico...
CGATATTGTACGTTTTGAAGATCGCTACGGCAGGGTAAAATAATGACCAAGTTAACGTGCTTTAAAGCTTACGATATTAGAGGGAAATTAGGCGAAGAGCTTAATGAAGAAATTGCTTACCGTATTGGCCGTGCTTTTGCGCTTTATTCGAGTGCTAAAAATGTTGTTGTGGGTGGCGACGTACGTGAAACGAGTGAAGCATTAAAGTTAGCTGTAGCAAAAGGATTGCAAGACGGTGGCTGTAACGTAACTGACATAGGCATGGTAGGAACAGAAGAAATATACTTTGCAACGTCTAACTTGAATATGGACGGTGGCATAGAAGTAACAGCTTCACATAATCCAATTGACTATAACGGCTTAAAATTAGTACGTGAACAAAGTAAACCTATTTCAGGTGATACGGGTTTAAATGACATTAAAGCCCTTGCCGAAAAAAATGAATGGCCTGACATAGCGCTTGATAAAAAAGGGTCTTACAGCAAAGTATCTAACCTTAACCCTTATGTAGACCATTTATTAACCTATATAAATTCAAAAAATATCACACCACTTAAGTTAGTGGTTAATGCGGGTAACGGCGCTGCAGGCCATGTAATTGATGAATTAGAAGTACGATTTAATAAACTGAATCTTCCTATTGAGTTTATTAAAGTGCATCACGAACCTGACGCTACCTTTCCAAATGGTATTCCAAACCCTTTATTAATTGAAAATCGCCTAGACACCGCTAATGCGGTAAAAGAGCATAAAGCCGATATGGGCATAGCTTGGGATGGCGACTTTGACCGATGTTTTTTGTTTGACGAAAACGGCGAATTCATTGAAGGGTATTATATTGTTGGTTTATTAGCGGAAGCTTTTTTACAAAAAAACAACAACGAGCGCATTATTTACGACCCGAGAGTCTATTGGAATACTGAAGATATTATCAAAGCTAATAATGGCACACCGATAATGTCTAAAACAGGGCATGCTTTTATTAAAGAGCGTATGCGACTAGAAGACGCTGTATATGGTGGAGAAATGAGTGCCCATCATTACTTTAGAGACTTTGCCTACTGCGACAGTGGAATGATCCCTTGGTTACTGGTTGCCGAGTTGTTGTGCGTTAAAAAACAAACAATATCAAGTATGGTAAAAGAGCGTATTGCAAAATACCCAAGCTCTGGTGAGATAAACTTTAAAGTTAAAGATGCTCAAGCAGTAATAAACCGCATTGAAAGTTATAACTGGCAAGAATCGTTTGAAATCAATAGAATTGACGGAATCGATATGGTTTTCGAACAATGGCGATTAAACATAAGATGTTCAAATACTGAACCGGTAATTCGACTAAATATTGAAAGTAAAGGAAATGTAAAAATGTTAAAAGAAAAAGAAGAGTTGCTCATCGATTTAATAAGTGACAAGGAACAAATTAAAGGTTCGTTCGATCGTGTTGAAGCCGGTATGGTATTTGGTTGGGCAGCCTTTTCAAAAAGTAGCGAACCGGTCAATATTCATATTCAATGTGAAGGTAAAATTGTGGCATCAGGTTGTTGTGACATTTTCCGACAAGACTTAAAAGATGCGGGAATAAACGAAGGCAAACATGCTTTTCGTTTTGATATTAATGATAATTGGCCAGCCGATGCAGAAGAAGCCACACTAACGATGGTAAATTCGGCAACAATGGAAGTAATTCCTGGAGTAAAACAAACGATTGAAGTGTTCAATGGCTTAATCAACGGCAAAATTATCCGTGAGGAACACGGAAATTTAATTACTCATATTTATTCAGATTCACCTTTAGGTGCCAAAACGATTAATTTATACCATGAAGATAAATTAATACACCATGTGAATATCGACACACCAGCCCGTGAAATGGAAGTTACCTTAGTACCACCTTTAGCGCTTAGAGACAAACAACGACACTTATTTAAAGTGGCTGTAGAAGGACAAGCACACATTATAGCGTCAGAAATACTTGCCATCAATGCAATTGAAACCCCGTGGCAATACTTAAAAGAAAGCCATAATAAACCAGGCTTTCTTTCTCTGTCTAAACAAGCCGACAGTCGCTATGAATCGTTAGAGTTTCAATTACAAGCCATTGTAAAAAAAGAAACAACGTTAACGGCTGAAAATTTATTAAAAGTGCATAACCTCATTGTTGAAGGATATTACGGTAGAACAAAGTTCCCTTCGTTTAACTTGCCTAAATTTGACAAGCCTGAAGTGAGTATTATTGTACCCGCGTATAATAAATTTGAACTTACCTATCATTGTATTGCCTCTATTGCGCTAGCGTATAACAAAACTTCATACGAAGTTATTTTAGCAGATGACTGCTCTACCGATGAAACGATACATGCGGCTGATATTATAAAAAATGTAGTTATATCAAAAAACCCAGAAAACTTACGTTTTTTACGCAGTTGTAACCAAGCATCTAAAATAGCGAAAGGCGAATACATTATTTTCTTAAATAATGACACTGAAGTTACCTCGTATTGGCTAGATGAACTTATCAATAAAATGAAAGCAGACCCGAGTATTGGTTTAACAGGTTCTAAATTATTAAACCTAGATGGCACATTACAAGAGGCGGGTGGCATTGTTTGGGAAAACGGACAACCATGGAATGTAGGCCGCAATGTTAACCCACTAACCCCTGAATATAACTATGCCCGCGAAGTCGATTATTTAACGGGCGCTGCAATGTGTATACGCAGCACCATTTGGAACGAAGTAGGACAATTCAGTGAAGAGTTAGCCCCTTGTTATTATGAAGACACTGAATTAGCGTTCAAAGTGCGAGATGCAGGTTACAAAACAGTATATGTACCTCATTCAGTTGTTGTACATTTCGAAGGCCAAAGCCATGGTACTGATATAACTAAAGGGCTTAAACGCTACCAAGTTATAAATGAAAGCAAATTTCGCCAGAAATGGTTTAAAGCATTTAAAAACAATGGCAAACCAAGTTTTGAAAATTTAAAGTTTGAAAAAGATCGAAATATTGAGCAACGCATTTTAGTGATTGATTATGCGTCTCCAATGCCAAATAAAGATGCTGGCAGTTATGCTGCAGTGCAAGAGATGAAACTCATTCAGTCGTTAGGCTTTAAAGTGACTTTTGTACCAGAAAACCTAGCACACTTTGGTAAATACACTACTGAGTTACAAAAAATGGGTGTAGAAGTATTATATGCACCGTTTTATACATCGTTAGATGATGTATTAGACTCTCGATTAGCGGAAATGGACGCTGTATATATAACGAGATACTCAGTCGCTGAAAAATACATTGATAAAATAAAAGCCCAAAGCCAAGCGAAGATTATATTCAATAATGCTGACTTACACTTCTTGCGTGAAATGCGAAGTGCTTTAAAGAAAGGCAGAAATGAAGAGCAACTAAACAATGCGCTAGTTACCCGAGATAAAGAGTTAGGTGTATGTAGAAAAGTGGATGCTATTTTATGTTACAACGCCACAGAGCATGCGGTAATTACTTCACATATATTAGAAGCTGAAAAATTACATATCACGCCTTGGGTATTAGAAAGCAAACTGACAGGGCCTGCATTTAACAAGCGAGATGGTATTGCCTTTTTAGGCGGTTATAACCATCTCCCCAATGTTGAGTCAGTAGAATACCTTGTAAACGACATTATGCCATTGTTAGCAAAACAGCGACCAGAAATAGTGCTTTCTGTTTATGGCAGTAATATGCCAGAAAGCTTTAAAGAATTTGAAAGCGATAATGTCAACATCGTCGGCTTTGCTGAAACATTAGACGGTGTATTTCATGATCACCGTATATTTGTTGCGCCACTACTTTCTGGCGCTGGTATTAAAGGTAAAGTATTAGAGTCTATGGCCTATAACTTACCAACGGTACTTACCGATGTTGCAGCAGAAGGTACAGGTTTAACGCATGGTATTAGTACCTTAATAGCACAAGAGCCACAAGCGTGGGTTGATGCCATTATTAAGTTATATGATGATGAAGAACTATGGACTAAGTTTGCTGAAAATAGCCAAACATTAGTAGAAGCTAAGTATTCATTTGAGCATGGGCACAAAGCGTTTAAAACTATTTTTGCCAGTGTTGGTGTTTATTCAAGTAAATAGCAAGTTTATAACTGTACTGGTGGTGCTCCAGCAATATAAATAGGACATATTATGAAAACAGTCATTTTACATTATCACCTTTTTAAGAATGCTGGCACATCACTTGATGCCGCATTTAAGGAAAACTTCAGTGAAGCTGATGGTGAATGGGTAACTAAAGAATTTGCAGCACAACCTGCAAAAAATCGTGAGCAAGTAAAGCAGTGGATTATTGATAACCCTCAAGCAAAATGCTTCTCTTCTCATACTGCTATTTTACCCGTACCCAAGATTGAAGGGATAAAGGTGATAGCAGTGATTTTTATGCGACACCCTATTGATCGTATGGCATCAGCCTACACCTTTGAGCACAAGCAGGGGGGCGATGGTTTTGGGCCTGTATTGGCAAGAAACACAAACTTGGCAGGTTATATAGAAACACGGTTAGCATTAGGCCATGATCGCCAGTGCCGAGATTTTCATGCTCACCGTTTTGCGGCTATGTTTGGTGAAAAACAAGGTGATGAAGCAACAAGAGCTAAAATGGCAGTTGAGCAATTACCTTTTGTAGGCTTGGTTGAAAAATTCTCTGAATCACTTGAACAGCTTGATAACTTGCTAACTGAAGAAGGTTTTGAAGGTATTACTTTAAAACCTGTTGAAAAGAATGTATCTCGCCGTGTTAGTAAGAGCTTGGAAGACAAGTTAGCTCAGATTAGAGAGCAGCTTGGTGATGAAGTGTTTGAAAAGTTAGTAGAGGCTAATCAAATTGACCTGAAATTATGGGAAACTAGTAATGATAAATGAATATAAAATTGTAAATGAAAAGTGTATCTTGGATACTTCATTAATTCAGGAAACTTTTTCCAAAAATACTCCTTTTAAACACGTTCTGATTAAAGATTTTTTAAATGAAGATTTTTTATCAAATATTCTTAAAGAATTTCCAAAAGTGGATGGTGCAGCTGAGTTAAAAAATGAGTTTGGTCGTAAAAGTAAGAAACATGCTGTGCATGATATTAAAAAATTAGGACCAGGGTTTGTTAAATGGGATGACTTTTTAAAATCAGAAGTTTTTTTGAGTTATATGTCAGAGATCACAGGTATACCAGAGCTGATTTATGATCCTGAGTATCACGGCGCTGGTACTCATAATAACATGAATGGACAAGGAATGGATTCCCATGTAGATTTCAATTACCATCGAACAACAAACTTGCACAGGCGAGTAAATTTAATAATTTACTTAAATGAAGAATGGGAGTCAGAATGGGGAGGATCGCTCGAACTGAGTAAAGACCCTTGGGATCCAAGATCGGACTGGAGTAAAAAATATTTACCATTAATTAATAACGCGGTAATCTTTGAGACAAATGAATACTCATGGCATGGTTTTGATCAAATTAACCTTCCTAGTGATAGGGAAAATCTTTCAAGAAAATCACTAACAGTTTATTACTACACTAAAGATAGACCGAAGGAAGAAATCGCCAAGAAGCATGGCACTATCTATGTTCAGAAGCAAAATCCAAAACATCTAGTTAAAGGTTATACTTTATCTTCTAAGGATGTTGAAGATATGTATTTGTTATCGAGCCGCAAGAATGCTTATTTAAAAGGTATGTACGAACGTGAATCATCTCTCTTGACACGAATTGAAAATTATAAGTTCCAAATGGAGAAGATGAACAAAAATCTTAGCTATACTACTTTTGGTTATGCAGAACAGGTTTTAGTTCCGACAGGCCTTTTGCCTACTCTGAAAGTTTTGGATTTTTTTGAATGTGAGTATAAAGCGAAAAAAGATTTACTTTCAATTTCACTTTCTGGTTTTGTTCCTTCATTTGTTAATAATGGTAAAAATAAACTTTCAATTTATATTAATATGGAATTGGTTTTTGAGGGCGAGGTGGACAAGTCTTTTGATGTGACTTTTTCTGTTTCTATTTTAGAGGAGGAGGTATTTGAGTTGAAAATATGCCCTTTATTTTTTGAAAGCCCTTTTAGTCGTGGTTTAGGTAATGATAAACGCTCGGTTTCATTCATGTATGAATCATTAGATTTTAAGTGTTAAGAATTATAATATATGAAGCACTAAATACGAAAAGTCGTTATTATTACCTGATAGGTTTAAATTATTATAATAATTTTAACAAAGGGGACCTTTAGTTTGATATATGTTTATAAGCATATGAAAGGTAGATGTTTTCATACCCCACCCCTTTAACTCATATTGATACAAAGTTATTCTACTCGATAGTTTTTATTTGACATATTTTAGAGAATAATGCCTAAATTGTTAGACTCAACTAAATGAAAGGTTGAGTTTGACATATTGTGTTTTTTCTATAATGAATGGTATGTTCATCGTAGGAGTCATCTGTTAAATTATTTGAATAAAATGTTCATACTACTGAAAATTAAAGATAACAGGGGAATTTCCCTGGTTAGAGAAAGAAAATGTTAGGTACTTAACTTTTTTATTTACTGTAAAGATTATTATAAAAAATTGGAAAACAATGAAAAATGTTTTGTTAGTAGGCCATGGTTATATTGGCTCATATTTATATCAAGACCTAACCTCTTACGGTTATCAAGTTACAGTATGCGATCAACTGGCCCACAATTTGGTAAAGATCCCAAATGTTATTCATTTGCCTTACCAATCTCTGAGCAATCTCGATCTTGATAAATACGATGCCATTTTATGGTTTGCGGGGCACTCAAGTGTACCTATGTCGATTGAAGATCCAACTGGGGCACTCAATAATAATTGTTTAGACCTATTCGAATTTGCAAAAAGAAAGCCTGCAACGACCCAATTAATTTATGCCAGTACTGCGAGTATATACTCCGTGCTACAGCAAAATAAAGAATTTACGCCGCCAAGCTTATCTGAAACCGAAGCACGGTTGAATCCGGTGAATCCGTATGATTGTTCAAAAATAGCTTTTGATGCATTGGCCTCTGGCTTTTTGCACAATGTTACGGGTCTTAGATTGGGTACATTAGCTGGTTATAGTCCCAAAATTCGTACAGAGCTTATTTTTAACGCGATGAACCTTGCTGCAATAAATGAGGGAGTCGTACGTGTAGCCAATGCCCATGCCTACCGGTCGATCCTATTTTTATCTGATTTAGCTCACTATGTCAGACAAATTCTTAACGCGTCTACGCCAGCACCAAAGGTTCTGAATGTTGCATCTATTAGCCTAAGCGTTGGAAGTATTGCTAAACAAATAGCAGCGGCACATCAGGTTAATATAGAAGAACAACCCGACTCGATAACGTATTCGTTTCAAATGGATTGCGCTTTAATTAACGAACTTTATCTCGCTCCAGCCAAATTATCTTTGGCTGAACAATGCGTTATTTTTAAAGAGAAGCTTGGGGAAGCATTATAATGGATAATTATTGGAAGCAAGAAAATTGCTTGGTGTGTGATGCAAAGGTTAAAGAGATTCTAGACCTTGGTAAACACGCATTAGCGAATGCTTTACTAGAGAATTCTAACGAGCAGTATCAAAGTTATAACTTGGGACTATCTGCTTGTCCTAAATGTAGCCACAGCCAGTTAAGCTGGATGATTAATCCAGACATTTTATTTCGTAATTATTTATATGCAAGTGGAACAAGTAAAACGTTGAATAATTACTTTGCATGGCTGGCCAAGCAATTAGCAAGACACCTTCCTGATAAAGCAACAGTCCTTGACATCGCCTCCAATGATGGCAGTTTTTTAGATCATCTGAACAATGAAGGTCTTATTGCTGAAGGAATAGACCCCGCAGACAACCTAACAAGTATCGCTAATGAAAATGGTTTAAATACGATTTGTGGTTACTTTCCATCTGATATGCATGCGCATGCTACCTATGACTGTATTACCGCAATGAATGTTGCCGCTCATAACCCCAATCCACAGGAATTTCTTGCTGGGGTGAAGAAACACCTTGGCGGAAAAGGTGTAGCTATGATTCAAGTGAGTCAAGCAAATATGTTAGGTAGAGGAGAGTTTGATACCGTTTACCATGAGCATTATTCTTTTTTTACGCCTGCATCTTTAAATACTTTAGCAATGAGTGTGGGGTTAAAGGTTATTAGTAAGCAGTTAGTGTCAGTGCATGGTGACAGTATGGTTTATTTATTGACACATGACGACAATCCCGAAATGGCCATTGAGTTTAAGGGCGAATTTTGTCTACCTTTTCCAGTAATTGAACCCGATTACTTAAAGGATAACTTCTTTGAAAATTCAGCGTTACGATACAAAGAATTCTCTCAAAATGCACAAAGAGTGATGTCTGATACTCAAGAACTTATCAATAACTATCGTAATAACGGTTATCAAATTGCGTTAATCGGCGTAGCAGCCAAAGCGATGACATTCATTGGAGCTGCTGATATTGAATTTGACCTATATCTAGATGAAGCAACACTAAAAGTAGGTCGGTTTGTTCCTGGTGCTACAACGCCAATACAACCTTTTTCTTCTGTTTGTGAGATTAGCTGTAAGACAATATTTTTTATAGGCGCCTGGAATTTCGCGATAGAAATAAAGCGAAAAGTTGAGGAAGCATTAGTGAGTTGCGATAATGCCGATAAACATGTATTTATCAGTGCTTTTCCTGAGCTTGGTGAAATTTAATCCGGCTTGCTATGCCGAATAATCACATGAAAATTGTAGCCAGCATACAAAATAATAAATTAGCATTACATTACTAGAAACACAGAGACAATAAATGAAGCTATTAATTTCGCACTTTTATAATGAAGAGTATTTACTTCCCTATTGGCTGAAGCATCACCGCGATATTTTTGACCACGGTATATTAATTGATTACCACTCAACCGATAGATCTGTAGAAATTTGTAAGGAATTAGTACCAGACTGGGAAATAGTCACCTCTGAAAATGATAGTTTTGCGGCAATCATGTGCGATTTTGAGGTTATGCAGCATGAGAAACGCTATCCAGATGCTTGGAAATTGGTATTAAACACAACTGAATTTCTTGTGGGAAATCATTTGAAATCTGTTTTAAAGTGGATGGAAAAAAATGACTATATAGCAGGCGTTATTCCTGCCGCCATAATGGTTGATGTAGAGCCAGATGTAGAATTATTACCTGATATACCTTTAGTAAAGCAAAAGTATTATGGTTTTTGGGAGAATAATTTTCCGCATGACAAGCTTAAGTTATGGTGGAAACCCAGAGTTATGAGGGCTCGTACAATTCATAATTACACTATTGGGGCCTATTCTCCTGGTAGGCACAGTAGCCATTTGCCTAAACATAAAACGGCGAAGTTATCCCCTAGCGATGTTGCAATTTATTGGTATAGCTATAGCCCATGGAATGAGTCATTTAAAGATAGAAAGTCACAAATTAAAACCCAAATTGATATAAAAGATAAAAAGTTTAATTTTGGTAAAGAGCATCTAGCTGAAAAAAGTGAATTAGAAGATCGGAGAGAACTTTTACTCAAATATACTCATGATATTAACGAAAAAAGTGCGCTGATTCTTATGCGATAAATATCTGTTAATAACATTATTTGGTTTGGTGTTTTTTGACAACAATTTTAGAGCTAATATGATTTTGCATCAATTATTTGAAGGTTGCATAACCCCTATACGCAATATGCTAAATAAAATCGATGAACATAACGAACCGAATTAAAAAGAATAAATTATTATTAATAACCTCATCGTATAACTTGCTTTTGGGTGTGTAGTGGTTAACTAATTGATATAATATTATATAGTGACTAAATGAACTGATTACCAGTTGAATAAATATAAACATAGATTTACTAGACCTGATTTATTAGTACTATTTTTTATAGACAGAATTTAAAGGAATAATATGAGTTTTACGACAATAAAGAACAAGCTATTTAATAAATCAGTGATTAACGAAGGTTGTTTCGATGGATTTGTTAATGGGGCCATATCTGGTTGGTTAACTAAACCGTTTAAAAGCTTACATTTATATATTGAAAATGAATCATTTCTAATTGTTGATACTGTTCTTGAACGCCTAGATGTAAAAGAAAATGCAGGTATTGAAGGATTTGGTTTTCAATTTGTTATTGATGGTGCGGAATTAAAAAAAGAATGGTTAAAAAAAGACAAGTTAACTTTTACCATAAAAACGACGAACGATGAAATTGCTTTCTCAGAATTAATTTCAATTGATGACGTTGTATCATCTATAGAAACTTATGAAAGAACATCTGTTGAGAAGATAAAGTCAATCATAGAAGCCTCACCCTTTTGGGATAGTGCATATTATATAAATAAATATTCATCTGAAATCAATAAAGCTATTACTGCTCCCATAGTTAACTATATCTACCAAGGTAATAGTTCGAAGTTATCACCTAGTAAATATTTCTCAAACGAATTTTATTTGAAACAACTTACTACACTAGACTCTGTTGTTAACCCGTTATTTGACTATTTAGTCGCAGGTGAAGATCAAGGGCTATTACCTAATAAATTTATTGATCCGGAAATATTAAGGGAGAGTAAACTTAATGTTTCTGAATTGTTAGCCAGCGGCTCTCTTAGTGATGATAATGATAATGATAATGATAAAATAGAGTTTCTTTTGAAAGAGACTGAAATAACAAAAGGCCATTGCGAGGTTGCATTATTAGCAAATAACAAACTATTTATATCAGGTTGGTTTTTAAATGATGAAATTGATAAAATTCAAATTTACTTAACGTCAACAAAGAAAAAATTAGCAACAAGTTATAAGGTTATTCGTTTCGAACGACAAGACGTAATTAGTGCATTTAAAGACATTGATGTAGCCAAAGAAGCTGGTTTTTTTACTAGCTTTGAATTAAATGAATCAATAAATGTTGATATAAAGCTGGAATTAAAAATTGTATATCATCAAAAGTTTATACAAGTACCTATTGAAAGTATTAGTAATGCTTTCACAGACGTTAAAGCTTCAAGTGCAAACGTTTTAAATCAATGGGATGCTAGTCTTATAAATCATCAAATAAATGCGGCTCCATTTATTCACGATTTTTTGAAAGAACTCTATGTAAACAATTCTAAACCTACGGTGAAAAAATATACTTTTGGTCTTCAGGTAGAAAAACCAGTAACAACGGTGATTGTACCTTTGTATGGCAGATATGATTTTATGCGTTATCAATTATCAAATTTTAGCCGGTTTAAAACACTCGAAAATCGTGAGTTGATTTATATCGTTGATGACCCTTCTATTGCTAAAGATGTATTAGCATTAGCGCGTGAATTAGACGTAATTTTTAAGGTAAGTTTTACTGTTCTAATTCTAGATATGAATATAGGTTACGGACCAGCTAATAATATGGCTGTAGAATACGCAAAAGGTGATAATGTTTTATTGCTGAACTCAGATGTGTTGCCTAAAGATGGTCAATTTTTGAAAAAGTTAGAGTTAAAGCTAGAAGCTAGTGATGATATAGGTATCGTCGGTTGTAGGTTGTTATATGAGGATGACTCTATACAGCATGACGGTATGCAGCCTTATACACTTTCGGAGTACCCTAATATAATTTTTAATGATCACCCCAGAAAAGGATGGCCAATTAGTTTAGTTGACAGTAAGTCTGAAGAATCGACGTTACTAACAGCCGCATGTGTGATAATTACTAAGTCTTTGTTTGTTAAATTAAATGGCTTTGATACCGACTATATATTAGGTGACTTTGAAGATTCTGATTTATGTTTACGCGTTTTGGAATTAGGTTATAAAAATTATATTTGCCGAGACGTAGTGTTAAACCATTTAGAACGACAATCGCAGAATTTAATTAAAAATGATGGTTGGAAATTTAAAATGACATTGCTTAATGCATTAACTTTTAGTCAAAAATGGCGGCTTAAGTTAACAGAGTTGTACCCAGATATTTTAAAGGATAAAAATAATGCATAGAATATTATTCTTAAGCCATGGTCATCCTGAGCTTAACAAAGGAGGTGCTGAAGTTGCGAGCTGGAACTTGTTTGAAGCTTTTAAGGCTGAAGGTCATGAATGTTTATATGTAGCAAGAAATGACGCCGAGCCACATGGTGGCTCAACCTTTTCGATTCGGAGTGAAGAAGAGGTCTTATTCCATACTGGAATGACGGATTGGTTTTGCCTTAGTTCAAGTAATACGAAACATTTATTTGATGACTTTGGCGCCTTAATCCAATCGTTTAAACCAACGGTTATTCATATTCATCATTATGCACATATTGGTATCGAAGTTATTGCTTCAGCGAGACAAGCTGCACCTGATGCAAAGATCATTTTTACGTTACATGAATTTATGGCAATGTGCTTACATAACGGTCAGATGGTGAAAACTGAAACATTAAAACTGTGTTATAAAGCAACCCATGCAGATTGCTCGCGTTGTTTTCCTCAGCATTCCCCCGGCGACTTTTTCTTAAGAAAAAGCTATATACAAGATCAATTTAGTTACGTGGATGAATTTGTTTCACCCAGTCAATTTTTAGCCGACCGATACATTGAGTGGGGTATCAATAAAGAAAAAATGCATGTTATTGAAAATGTACTACCTATTATAAAAGCGATTCCACCGAGAAAACTTGCTAAAGGTGAAAAACGCGCTCGTTTTGCTTTCTTTGGGCAAATTAATCCGTATAAGGGTATTGATATATTATTAGATGCTTTTACAAAATTACCCGAAGAGATACAAGAGATTGTAACACTAGACATTCATGGTGCTAATTTAGAAGATCAAACGGGTGCTTTAAAAGAAAAAGTGGAAGATAGAATTGAAGAACTGGGTAGTATTGTGACAATGCGCGGAGCTTATGAGTCACATCAATTACCTGCGTTAATGGGGGAATGTGATTGGGTTATTGTTCCTTCTATATGGTGGGAAAACTCACCCGTGGTGATACAAGAGGCAATCGCTTATGGTCGGCCGTTAATAGGATCAAATATCGGAGGCATGAAAGAAAAAATCGAAGATATTGCAGGGGTAACTTTTGATGCAAGGAGTTCTGCTTCGTTATCATCTGCTATTGCAAAAGCAATTGAAATTAAGGTGTTTAATGAGGTTCAAAAAAAATTGAAACCGAGTGAAAACTTAGTATATAAACATATTACTTTGTTAGATAGTTATAATCTTTAAAGTGCATATCACTATATTTTTAATGATTTATGTAATTTATTTTGATTTTTCTATGACAGTAACAATATTGAGTAAAAATAATGATCGGTTTAATAACTAACTTACCAAAAAACAATCACTTTTTAAAGCATGTCTTAGCAAATACAAACTCTAGTGATTTATTGAAAGCTACAGGGGGGAATACTGGGAATGTTGCTTTTGTACATGCTGTACAAAGCATTCTTGCAGATAAATGCGAAATAGTTGATTGGGGGTCTAATCCTGAAGTAGTAAATCAGAAGTTTGATAGGCTGGTTGTATGCTGTGCTAACCAAATTGGGAGTCACGTAGATTTAGGTGGTTGGGGAATTAAACTAAAACAGTTTAATTTACCTGTTGTACTTATAGGATTAGGTGCTCAATCGAACAAAATTGGTGATATTCCAGAAGTGCCTCAAGGAACTATTGATTTTTTAAACGTTGTGGAACAATTTAAAGGTAGCAAGTACAATAATATTATCACTCGAGGTGATTTTTCTTCGGAAGTGCTTAGGCATTACGGATTTGAAAGTTCACCATTCGGTTGTCCATCATTGTTGACTTCAAAAGATCCTTCTCTAGGAAGTACATGCCTCAAAAATCAATCCCGCATTAAGAACAAAAGAATTATGGTGCCTGCAGGAAATCCTTACCACCCTTCAGGTTGTATAGAGAAAAAGTTGGTTAAACTTGTTGACGTATATCATGGTGAATATGTTTTACAACACCCTGATTTGTTATTTAATCTGCTCTTAGATGACGGTATAAATATAAAAGAGTCTCAGTTTGATTTATTACTGAAAGTATATTCAGATTTTAATAATATAGACGAACTTAAAAGTTGGCTTAAAGCTAATTCTGTTTTTTTTGCAGATGCTCCAAACTGGCTTAATTATTCTAGAAAATTCACAACGGCAATTGGCCCGAGATATCATGGAGTTGCATTGCCAATACAGGTTGGTGTGGCAGGTAAAGTTATTGCTATAGATTCAAGAACAGAAGAATTAGCAATAACAACAGGTATTCCTTATGTTAGATATAGGGATGTTATTTCTTTAAAAACTGAAGAATTAGCTGATATGAGTTATTGGTCGCAAGATAATGCAGATCATTTTGATTTAACAAGAAAAATTAATGCTAAGAACTATATAGATTTTCTAAATGAAAACTCTATCACGCCGAAAGGTCACTTATCTATAATATCTAAAAGATAACTATGATTTTATGATGATTATTTTATATTAAAGAGATAGTTATATGTCAGCAAAAGATTACTTAAAACCCGTTCTAGTCAGAAGCCCAGGTGGAAGAACAGGAACATCGGTGATGATGGAGTTATTGAGCTCTTCAGAGTCAATCGTTTTTGATAGAAATCATCCATATGAAGTTAGATTACTTTCTTATTTTTATAGATTAAGCATGTTAATGTTTGAAAATAAATCTGACGGCTGGGTTAATGATTTACTTGTTAGGGGACCACTAAATATGATGGGACCAATACCTACAAAAACAAATCTTATTATTGATAAGGATACATTTAGAAAACAACATTTCATTTCTTCTTGGTCATTCTTTTCAAATGAATTTAATAAAGGGTTAGAAGGGAGCAAATCAGCTATATATTATGCAGAGAAAGTTCCTCATGACATATTAGAAGAAATTAAAACTATTTTAGATTGTAAAATTATTTATTTAGTTCGTGATCCTAGGGCTGAGTTATCCTCAATTATTAACTTTAATAAAAAAAGGGGGAGTAATGGTTTTGGCTGGAAAGATAATGATACTATCGATACCTACTCAGAGAGATTTATCCTACAAAGAAAAAGATACTTTAGTATGTTAAATAATGTTGCTAAGCAATCAAATACTATAGTTATTAAATATGAATCAATGATCACTGATGTAGAGAATATTTGTGAAAAATTATCGCTCTTTTTAAATGTTAAGATAAGTGATTTTGTAGTCAAAAAAAAATTAAACGAAAATACTGAACATATGACATCAGGTAATCCTCTGCTCTCAATTGATAAATGGAAAAATGACCTTCCCAAAAAAATTATTGATAACATGAATATAAAGCTGAATTTAGAATTAAAGCACCTTCAATACATTGTTTAAAAACGGGTGTTATACAAAGAGTAAATTATCACATGAATAATATAGGTGATCTTTTTAACAATCATAATATTGAACTTTCTGCTCATATAAAAGCTTATGCAAATGATAACTCATTGATAGTTGGTGTTAATTCAAGGTGTTGATGTTATTTTCTTCCAATAGATGAAAGATAATATTTTAAATTATATATTTAGAATTTGTTTTTATTGGCTCATTCTACGACGTAAAAAAAAGCAAAATGATAAAAAAATTAATACAAATGTGGTTTAAAACTTCACAATATCGTGATTTCAAATTAGCTCTTGAAAATTCAGTGTTATTTAATAAAAGTTATTATAAAACAATGCGAAATAATAAACCTTTTCGCATTAATGATTTATCACATTATTTCGTTAATGGGCATCTAGGGAAAGTAGACCCTATTCCTCATTTTAATTCTCAATACTATTTGAGCGAAAACCCTGATGTAAAAAAAAGCAAAATGAATCCGCTTTATCATTACATTCTTCAAGGCGAGGAAGAAGGGAGAAAGCCTAATCCTTTTTTTGATCCAAAAATATACTTAGCACTAAATCAGGACTTGAATGGGTGGAATGCCACATTACTTGAGCACTATATGGTTCACGGTATGGATGAAGGTCGATTAATTACTCCGCTAATTAATAACAATAATATAGATAAAAATACTGATTATATTCGGTGGATAAATAAGAATGAGAACCTTCTTTTTTTAGACCTTCAAAAAGGTCTTGCAAACTTAACCTTTACACCTAAAATATCAATTGTTGTACCTGTTTATAATCCTGATAAGCAGCTACTTATTAAATGTATAGAATCTGTAATCAGCCAATCCTATACTAATTGGGAGCTTTGCTTAGCTGATGATAAATCTACCGAAGAACATGTTCGCGAAGTATTGGAATTTTATCGAGCGAAAGATAAACGTATTAAATCTGTTTTTCTTGAAAAAAACGGTCATATCTCAGCGGCTAGCAACAGTGCACTTGAATTAGCTACAGGTGAATGGATAGCACTACTTGACCACGACGATGAGTTACACCAGCACGCGCTATATCATGTTGTATCAGCTATTAATGAAAGACCAGAAACTGAGTTTATTTATAGTGATGAAGACAAAATTAATAAACAAGGTAAACGAATCGACCCACATTTTAAATCTGACTGGAATTTAGACCTGCTATATAGTCAAAACTTTGTTTCACATCAAGGTGTGTATAAAGAAAAAATTGTAAAAAAGATTGGGGGTTTTCGTTTAGGTTATGAAGGTAGTCAAGATTATGATTTATTACTACGTTATTCACGAGAAATTAATCATGCAAATATTGTTCATATTCCCAAAGTATTATACCACTGGCGAATGGTTGAAGGTTCTACAGCATTATCTTCAAGTGAAAAGTCGTATACCACCGATTCTGGAATTAAAGCTCTGCAGTCGCACTTTAACGCCTTAAATAAAAGTGTAATAGTTGAACAAGGTAAACACGAAAATATATATAAAGTGAACTGGCCTTCTATAAACCATAAAAGTGTCGAACCGCTTGTATCACTTATAATGCCAACATATAACGGCTATGAAATAACAAAGCAAGCGATCGACTCAATCCTTAAAAAAACAACTTACAGTAATTATGAAATATTACTTGTAGATAATAATTCAGATGATCCAAAAGCCTTGGCATATTTCGAAGAACTGAATTTTCATGAAAAGGTTTCTGTACTTCGTTACCCTTATGCGTTTAATTTTTCAGCGATTAATAATTTTGCCGCTAAACAAGCGAATGGTGATGTTATTGGTTTGATTAATAATGATGTTGAAGTAATAACAGGTGACTGGCTAATTGAGATGGTCTCGAATGCTCTGAGAGTTGATATAGGTTGTGTCGGAGCTATGTTGTATTTTCCCAACAATACCATTCAACATGCAGGTGTTATTACGGGTATTGGAGGAGTTGCAGGACACTCCCATAAATATTTTAAACGTGAAGAACATGGTTACTTCAGCCGTTTGAATATTGTGCAAAATTTGTCGGCAGTAACCGGTGCATGTTTGTTGGTACGAAAAAGTGTCTTTGAAGAAGTTGGCGGTTTAAACGAAAAAGACCTAACGGTTGCCTTTAATGATGTAGATTTTTGTTTGAAAGTACAAGCTGTTGGGTACCGTAATTTATGGACACCTTATGCTGAGTTATACCATCATGAGTCTATAAGCCGTGGATCAGAAGATAACCCTGAAAAAGTAGAACGATTTAGTAAGGAAACTAATTATATGAAAAACACTTGGAATACAGATACCAAAAAAGATCCATATTATAACCCCAATTTAAGTTTGTTGAAGGAAGATTTTTCGGTGAGTAAGTGATGAAAATAGCAATAGTAGCAATTTTTAAAAATGAGTTTAGCTATATCCTAGAGTGGATTTCTTACCATTTAGAGATTGGAGTAGATCACTTTTATATTGCTGACAACGTTAGTGATGACGGTACAAGTGAATTGTTGGAAGCTTTAGATGATTTAGGTATTATAACTCGGGTACATTCCCCTAGAGTAAATGATATAGGCCCTCAGGTTCCTGCATATAATAAAATTTTGAAAAAATATGGAACTGAAGTTGACCTTATGGCCTTTATTGATGCCGACGAATTTATAGTGACTAATGATAATATATCTATAAAAGATGTACTTAAGCGTTTTTATGATTCTAGTTCTTCATCTGCTCTCGCTGTTAACTGGAAAGTAATAGGCTCGTCAGGGTTTGTAATTAAACCGGAAGGCTTAGTTATAGAAAATTATGTAAAAAGTTCACGTATCGAATATTCAAATAACCATCATATAAAGTCCATTGTTAAACCGAGTAAAATCGAAAAGCTTAGTGTTCATGATTGTATATTAAAATCGGGTGAATATGTAAATACTAAACAAGAAAAAGGTATTTTTCCTGACAACGCAAGTAACTTTCCAAAAACTAATAAAATTATTCATGAGCATATTTTTATTAATCACTATGTTACTAAGTCAAAAATGGAACACTTTATTGATAAGGCTAATAAAGGCTCAGCTGCAGGGTCTAAAAAAAGAAAAAAAGGTATTGAATACTTTAATGAACATGACAGAAATGAAAAGACAGTTACAGATTTTTCAGATTCAATACTTAACTTAACTAAGAAACGAATGAGAGCTATTGAAAAAAAGCTTTTCGGCAATTCAGCGTTCATGAAACTTACGAACGGTATTTGTGATATTGAAGGAAATAAAGTTAGGGGTTGGGTTAATTTGAACCCTGGCGATAAGATTAAAGTAAAGGTGACTGTAAACAATGTAGAGCATATAGCTCAATGTAATTTAAAGCGGCCTGATGTTTTAAGAAAGGGGTTAACTTCAGAAGTTTGTTGTGGATTTTCAATGTCCTTAAATACGGATGTAAGTGCTAGTGATGCAGTTCATGCTTTTGTATATGGTTCTGTCAGTCAATTGAGAATGAACATACGCTAGATGTGTTCATTAATGACTTTGTAAGAATAAAAAGTTGTTTTGGATACTAGGATTGTTGCTAAAAAATTCGCGTTTATTATAGAATATAGTAACTTAATTGTGCTCAGTACTATCGGAGATTCTCGTCATTTTGAAATTAATAAAAAAAATTAAGAAAAAATTAGTTAAAACACCTGATTTGAATGATGATCTAATTAGTGTAAATAAAAGTGTAAGTGGCTTAATCTTTGGTTGGGCTGTTAAGACGAATGATTTAAGTGCCCAAGTTATCGTTGAAATAAGAAGTAGTTCTAATCAAGTTTGTGTAGTTTCCAATGCTTTTCGCCCTGACGTTGCCAATCAAGGCATACATGGAAATGGATTCTGCGGTTTTAGCTGCGATATCAGTGGCTGGAAATGTAAAAACGTTAATGTGAAAGTATTAGGTGTGTTAGCTCAAAACATCCAACCTGAGCCCACGGGATTAGTCATGTTTGTTCATATTCCTAAAACGGCAGGCACAAGTTTTAAAGATGCTGCAATTAAATATGTTGGTAATAATTTAGTCGCAAAACATTACGGTGAGGGATCTTTAGAATCAACACCTTGGATAACAGAGAACTTGTTAGATGAAAAAGATTATTCTGTACTTTATCGTCGGTTAATAGCTGAAAAATTTCAGTTCTATATAGGTCACATGCACGCGATGCCGGCTGCTTTAGTTGTTCCAATCAGACAAGTGGCGACAATTATTCGCAACCCTATAGAACAAGTACTCTCTCATTATAATCATTATGTTCGCTGGCTAAATTATAAGGGCAGTGTGACGGATTATATTAAAAGCAAATCATTTAGAAATATTCAGTCTCGTATGCTATCGCCCCTACCAGTGAGTTTGATTGGCTTTATTGGTATTACTGAAGATTATGATAATAGTATAGATATCTTTAATCGCATGTACGGCTATAAACTTAATGCACTGAAATCTAATGTTAATACAATTAAGGATTTAGAATCGCCTACTGAGGCTGTTATCGCTTTAATTAGAAAAAATAATATTATAGATGTCGCGCTTTATGATTATGCTTACAGTTTGCATTGTAAACGTTTGTTACTAGAAAATGCTGGAGAACGATGGTGTTTTGGTGCAATAAAGCAGCGCATTGTAAACAAAATTTCTGGTTATGCTTGTTGGCACCATAATCAAGATGCTGTGATTTTGCAGTTAGTTAGTGGGAGTGGTAAAGTGATACAAGAGATGAAAGCCAAGCAGCATTGTTCTGCATTGTGCCAATTTAATCCACCGAGAAACAGCTTTATTGGTTTTGAGTTTAAGTTTTCAGGTTTTGACAGTAATGAGTTAGCTGTCATCGTTAAACAAACTGGCCAAAAATTAGTAGATGAATTTTAATTTTCCAATACTTCAATGACAATTAGCCAAATACCATAGAATAAAAAAAGAGCGTTAATCCGTTGAAAAGTTTACTACATAGATTCACTCATTCAATACCTAGGAACTTGAGACAAAGGTTCTCTTCTATTTTAATAATAAAATTATGCTATAACTTCATTATGTCTGGTTACTCACCGACGGCTAGCTATAAAAAATTATTAAAAACACAAACAAAAATATTAAATGCAAATCATAAACAATTAGAATCTAACCATAATTATAAGATAACTGTGATTATTGAACTTTCGTCAGATTATGAACGCAGTTTAAAAGCAAGCTTAGATAGTTTATTTATACTAGAGAATGAAATCGATAGTTTGTATTTTTTACATGATGCAATGGGCGATAAAAAAAGCCAAAATTCAGAACAGTCTGACAATATAGAGCAATGTGCAATAGAAAAAAAGCTATCAGAACTATTAGAAAACTATTCATTTAAATACTCTACAAATTCAAAAGACAACTTTATCAATAGTATTTCTAAAGTCAGTACCGATGTTTTTGTTTGGTGTAAAACCCCGGTAATTTTTTATCCATATTCTTTTAAAGCTTTGTTGAGCAATTATAGCGTTGAAGACAATTGCCCTACTGCAATTTATAGTGACCACGACATACTTTGTAATGGCAAACGAATATCTCCTTCATTTAAACCAGAGCTTAATATTGATTGGTTACTATGCAGTAATTATATGGGTAAGGTCATCCTTTTTAATACAGCTCAATTGGTTGATATAGTAGAAAGTTTGGACTTATCTTTATGTAATGAAAAAGTTGATCTATTGCATGCTTTATTGAAAGTCGTTGCGACTAATTCGTTGTATTTAATTAAACACGTTCCTTTTGTACTTTATAGTGAGAAACGAGTTGAGCAGGGGGCTAAGCCTGATACGTTTACTTATATTCAAGTAAAGCGAATAAATTGGCCCTTACCTAATAGTCTTCCTTTAGTTTCTATCATCATTCCTACGCGTAATAGCAAACAACTGGTTCAGCAATGCATAGAGTCCCTTTATAAGCTAACAAATTATAAAAGCTTTGAAATATTACTGGTCAACAATGGAAGTGATGAGGTTGAATCAATTAAATATTTCAATCAATTAGCATCAGATAACAAAGTTAGGTTATTAAATTATGATGCCCCCTTTAATTATTCGGCCATTAATAACTTTGCAGCAGAATATGCAAAAGGCGATATATTGCTGTTTATGAATAATGACATCGAGCTGTTACATGAAAAGTGGCTAGAAGAAATGGTTATGCAGGTAATGCGAGATGACATTGGTTGTGTTGGTGCAAAGCTTTATTATCCTAATATGACAATCCAGCATGCTGGAGTAATTGTGGGTTTATGGGGATGTGCTGGTCATAGTCATAAGCATTTTAAACGAACAGATCATGGTTATATGAACCGGCTAAACGTTGTTCAGAATTATAGCGCGGTTACTGCAGCATGTTTGGCCGTTAGGAAAACTGTTTTTGATGAAGTAAAAGGTTTTAATGAAAAACATCTGGCTGTCGCTTTTAACGATGTTGATCTTTGTTTAAAAGTACAGGCAAAGGGTTACCGAAACCTATGGACGCCTTATGCAGAAATGATCCATCATGAATCTAGTAGCAGAGGAGCAGAAGATACACCTCAAAAGAAGGCACGAGAAGCTAAAGAAATAGCTTATATGCATAACACATGGCATTTAGATAATGAAATCGATCCAGCTTATAGCTCTTGGTTAACATCAGAAAAGGAAGATTTCTCTTTCAAAATAGAGAAAAGATAACAGGTATGTTAAAAAAAGCATTTAATAAATTTATAAAAACTAAAAAACTCAGCAATCAATTTAAAATACCATATAGTTTTGGTACTTCAAAAGCTTTATCCTGCTCAATTTTGTTCGTACATATACCTAAAACAGCAGGTACAAGCTTTAGAAAATCAGCAGAAATATTATACCCAGTCATTAGTGACTATGGTGAAAAAAGTATTAATACTTCTGATGCAGTGAAGAAAAATTACTATAGTAAACAGGACCTTTATTCGTTACTGAATCTTTTTAATAAAAAAAACCAAATTTTTTCTGGACACTTTTATAGTCAAAAATATCTTGATTTTGTCGATGTTAGAAATATTATTAGCTTCGTTAGAGATCCTTTAGAGCAAGTTATTTCTCACTTTAATCATCATGTTTCATATTTAGGGTATGATGGTGAATTTAACGATTTTATTATCAAACCTAGACGTTGCAATATTCAAAGTCGCTATTTAGATGCTTTACCTATTTCTCTGTATGGTTTTATTGGTTTAACGGCAAATTATGAAGAGTCGCTTAGTTTTATAAATCAAAGTTATAGTCTTGAAATAGAAGTGACAAAAGACAATGTAGGACAACAAAAAATACAGCATAAGAAAGATTTAACACCTAAACAACGTGATGTAATAGAAAACTATAATTCGAAAGACGTGATATTGTTTAATGAAGTAAAAGCACTATTCGCACAAAGAATTGCTTTCAAAGAGAATGACCAGCCTTGGGTCCATGGCTGGGGCACGATTAACCTGAAAAATATTTTAATGGGTTGTGCATATTATGAAAAGAGTGATGAAGTCGTTCCGCTTGAGTTATTCATTAATAATAAATTAGCAGATCAATTTACCGCTAACCAATTTACCGATTTATATCCAAAAGCTAAATTACCTCGAGCAAGGTATATAGGTTTTACTATAAACTTGAATAATTTCAAGCATGCAAGCAAAATTGAATTAAAAGTCCAAAGTACTGGGCAAAGCGTCTATAACAAAAGTTTAAAAGAAGACAATAACGATGGCTAATCATTCAATTAGAAAA
>Ga0105359_10001059_pt1 | contig 23160 bp, 17 predicted proteins | sample GOMGulsemesocosm_6_FD_83659 | JGI IMG/M metagenome (GOLD analysis project Ga0105359, IMG submission 83659) | Methane-oxidizing microbial communities from mesocosms in the Gulf of Mexico - GOM8C Gulf of Mexico | ecosystem: Environmental > Aquatic > Marine > Cold seeps | place: Gulf of Mexico...
CATGTTGAGTGGTTTTATAAAATACCATATTACGTAAGATCATACGCGCACCGCCAATTAAGATCAGGGTATAGGCGAAATAACTTAAGAAAAATCCAAACGGAAATTTAATCCCCATAAATTTAGCGACGATATAAGTAATGATGATTGAGGTTATGACACAACCAAAGGTGATCTTATACGCTTCAATACCTGAATAACGGAAGATCGCACGGTACATACCAAACTTAACAAACAAAGTTAGGGATAATACTATCGACGGGATAATAATAAAGGCATAGTCAGCAATATAACTTGCTATAGAGGGATGGCTGATAAAAGCAATAACAAAGCTAATTACTAAGGCAAAGGTATCAAAAACCAGTGCAATACTTCGCTTCAGATAACGAGGTAGTTGGAAAAAATAATTGCTGCTATTCATTATGGCCTGGTCCAGTATTTACAAATTAGGTTATGGTATCGATATATCTATATTCATCGATGAAATAGTCTGAGAATATAGTATACGCGTTAAGATAAATAGTGCTCTACCCGTATACAAGGTTATTCATATGTAAACTAATTATCCTTAACGTTAATACTAAGAAAAATCAATTAGTACATAGGTAGTCACAAAATCGATACCGATTCCGGACAATGGTAGCCAGCCGTGATGAATTGTCATTATGCCATTTTAGCGATATTTTTACTCGCGCTTGCCTTAATACCACCCTAGACACTTGACAAATTTCTGCATCAAAAGTAAGGAGTTGATCATTTTGTTATTACCTACAATATAAATACATGGGCCTCTAAATCAGCCTCTATTGCAAAGTTAATTTTAATCTACAATTAATCAGATTTTCAGTCATAAAAATTCCTGGCAAGCTACACAGTTTATTCACAATGTTATGGTTACAGTACCAATGATAATAACGATGATATTATTCCTGTTGGTTCCGGATATATGCAAGGTATAAGTTTTACGAAACCTAAGCCGAACAGCCAAAAAAGACTGGCAAAGCCACTGTTGCATTGTTTCTATTGCTTTAAAAAAGCAAATCATTCCTTCTACCAGAAGAACGACAATACTTACGACTGAAAAATGCCGAGTCTATATTGCAGCAATGTCATAATTTCTCTGTAAACTTGACTATTTTTAGTCTCTTCGAGAATGATACTGATAATTCATCGACTTTAAGCATAAATCTAGATAAAAAAATTGATAATGAAATTATAATAAAACAGAGAACTAAGTTTTTAATATCGGCATTAGTTATAAATGTCATACGTCCATATAAAAAATAAACTGAAATCGACATTACAAAAATATGTATCAAGTATATTGGAAATGATAGTTCACCAAGACGAGCCAACATTTTATTTGACAGTATCCTTTTTATTTTATCATTTGACATAACGCTAACAACAATTAGAAAACCAGCTATAATATTACTTAATGAATATGTATAATCACCAAATAGCATATAAATGAAATAATAGGATTCACTTGTGTTATGTGCACCAGCGAAATACAAACCTAAAAAAAATAGAACTAATGAAAAAGTTTGATTTTTAAAAACGAAATTAAACTTATAAATATTAAAACCGAACCAAAAACATAAAAACCCTATTGCCAACTCTCTTGATATCAATACAGTTAAAAGTGATAAAACTAGAAAGAGAATGGAACTAAAAACCTTATTTTTAATTGATATATAACTAAATGCGTATATCATAAATGAGCCCAACAGTTCAATTTTCATTGTCCATAGCACACTATTGTACGAACTCCCCTCTAAAAAAAATGGTTTAATGGTTCCATGATAAATAGCATCAACAATTGTAGGAGTTTGTATATATAGACTATGAAACCAAGCAGTAAGAACATTACTGCTTGGCGGGTTAATAATTATAAACTTATATGTAATATAAGAAATAAAACACGACACTAACGCAGGAAGCATTAGTCTAGGATACCTAGAAACAATAGAGTCTAAATACCCACTTATATTTTTATTATCCATAGATTTAGTTAAGACGATACCACTTAAAACAAAAAACACATATACGGCAGCAGTTCCTGAATAAAAAAAACCAAATAAAGAATTATGAATTAAATTCTGAATAAAATATTCCTTGGGGATATGACCATCTCCAGTATTATGCAAATAAGGAAAAAAGGTCAATGACAAATGAGACATAACAACCATTAAACATGCAATGCCTCTAACCGAGTCTAAATATACTAATTTTTTCATAAATCACACACAATAAATATAAATTAGGAAAATAATACAAATAATACAAATAATTAATATTAACCGATCAATGCTAATGCATTATTATGATCGTCATTTTGGTGTTTTCTTTGTTCACTGACAAGCCAGAGCAGGTCACAGATACCGTCAGAAGGTGCGAAGCCGGTTGGCGCGTTGAGTAACAATTGTCTGATCTTCTCGTGCTCGAAATGATGGCAGGCACTATCTAAATTGTCGAGTAAGACTTGCAATTCACACCAAGGAAGATCTATTTCGTTGGCAGTCATGATGCGTTCATGATCGGTGCCGGTAACATTATCGCCAATCAATAACTCTTCATAGAGTTTTTCACCTGGCCGCAGGCCTGTATATTCGATACTGATATCACCGTCAGGATTAGTTTCATTTTTAACAGTAAACCCGCTGAGATGGATCATCTTGGTAGCAAGATCGACAATTTTCACTGATTTACCCATATCCAGTACGAATACATCCCCCCCCTTGCCCATGGCTCCAGCTTGGATCACCAGCTGTGATGCTTCAGGTATGGTCATAAAGTAACGGGTGATTTCGGGGTGGGTAACGGTGATCGGCCCACCTTTGGCGATCTGGTTTCTAAATAGCGGCACGACTGAGCCGGAAGAGCCGAGTACATTACCAAAGCGGACCATGCAAAAACGGGTATTGTGTTGCTCTTTGGCCAGAGCCTGTAATATTAACTCCGCCATGCGTTTGGTGGTGCCCATGACATTCGTTGGCCGTACAGCTTTGTCTGTTGAGATCAAAACGAAGGTCTCGACATTAGCGTCGATAGCTGCTCTTGCGGTATATAGCGTGCCGAAAACATTATTTCTTACTCCTTCAACGACGTTGTGTTCTACCATGGGTACGTGTTTATAAGCAGCCGCATGATAAACAGTCTGTACTTTGAATATTTTCATAATGGCTTGCAGGCGATTTTCGCGCTGTACTGAACCTATCATTGGCAGGATCTCTATGTCTAATCCTTGCTCTTTGGCGCTGAGGCTGAGTTCACGTTCAATGCTGTATAGGCCAAATTCTGATAGCTCAAAAAGTACCAGTTTTTTTGGTGCTTGTTTGAGGATCTGACGGCACAGCTCTGAACCGATTGAGCCGCCGGCGCCAGTGACCATTACGATCTTGTCTTTGATATTAGCAGCCATGAGTTCCGTTCTAGGAGAGACCGGCTCACGACCAAGCAGATCATCGATGTCGACTTCTTTGATATCGCTATATAATTTATTGCCGCTGACGAGGTCTGCCATTGCCGGTATAGTTAATACCTGCACAACTAGAGGTTCTAGTATGCGTAATATTTCCTGCCGGCGTGTTCGACTAGCACTGGGAATGGCAAGTAATATTTTTTCTGCTTCTTTTTGTCTTACCAGTTTACCGATGATAGAGGGTGGATGAACGTGTACCCCTTGGATACGTGAGCCATACAATGATTTGTCATCATCAACGAATGCACAAGGATGATATTCATGGCTTTGCATAAGTGTAGTAAGTAATTGCCGACCGCTGACACCTGCACCATAGATGATTACGGGTTCACCAAGACGTTTTAGGCCAGTACCGACGATTGAACGTAATATGGTTCTGCTTCCGCCAATCAATACCAATGAAAATGCAACATAGATGATAGGTACAGTACGCGGGATGTTTACATTTAAGAAGTAGGCAAAAAACACAATACTGAGGGCTGATACTGTAACGCCCATAGCAATAGCGAATAAGGCTTGCGAGCCCATGTAGCGTAGTACGGCGTGATATAGACCTAGTTTAATGAAGGCTGCGATGCTTACTGGGCATACGAGAGTGATCAAAATCCAGTAATGCTCATCCATTAAAACAACGATTGAATCTAACCGAACGGCTAAGGCCAACCAAAATGCAAACAGAATAAAGAAGAGGTCAATAGTCACGCTGACTAAGCGTTTTTGCCGACGATTAAGGGAAAATAGGTATTTCAAGAAGGCCATTTTTCATTCCGAGTTAGATAATATGACAACAAAGTTAGTTATAAAAATAACTAAAACTAACGTGATAGTGAAAACTAATTTAAGTCTTATTAGTTAGAAGGACAAATGGCCGCTTTCTAACATGAATAGCATGCATTATTCGGTAGTAACCATTTGCTAATTTGCTATTGCAACTACAACGATGCTTTATTGTATGAAGACTTAAGATTGATATAATTGTTCAATAAAAATTTTAGTTCATGCCAAAAATATTTATTACAAAGCGCGTATTCAACACAAGCTCTAATGTAACCAAGCTTTGAACCACAGTCGTGTAATTTACCGCTAATTTTAAAGGCTTATACAGCTTTACTTTCCATTAGAGTAGTAATGGCATCGGTTAAATAAAGAAAGGCTGAAATAGAAATGTTTGAGTTAAAAATTAGGCAATAGAGACATCCCTTCAATAGCTAAGTATCTCTATTTAATTCAGGCTGGGTTAGTGATTATTATGTATGCTTTATCCAATCACAGCAAATCGAACAGGTTTCCAGAATCTTTTATAAATAGTTCGGATAATAGTTCAGACCCAACTTTATTAAGATGCCCATTATCTTTATATATTGGAGTACCGTTAATTTCAAGTTTGCATTTACTACCATCACAAATGAGTTGACTAATGTTGTATCTATAAAACGATTCCTTTTCTTCCATTCCCTCTAATATAGAAGGAAAGTAAGACATACCATTTTTATCGACATTCGCAACACAGCTTCTATCATCATTAGCCATAAGTCTTTTTACAGGACAATTAAAATCTAAATCTCCAGTACCTGGAGTATCTTCCATGATTATAACTTCAGCACCTGATTTTTTAATATATCGAATGGTATTTAATAATCCTGATTTATATTCGCTTAGCATATCGTTCATTCTAGATTCATATACAAAAGGGGTTTTGGTTGGCCAGTTTGCAGCTAAAATAACAAAATCAAAATCAGACTTTGATATGATTTCTTTTGTTATATCATTTCTGATCCTACAAGTAGTAGCCACCATTGGCTTATTTCTATTGCCATGTGTCAAGTCAAAGATTGGATGACATGAATCTAAAGTATATTCAGTAATTTTAACATTACCGTTTTTTTCACTCATATTTTCAAAGAAACCCCTTAAATGATTTGCATGAGAGTCTCCAATTAATAGAACGCTTATTTCACCATTACCAAATGAGCACTCTGATGATAACGCCCTATTATAAGAACGGTGCCCAGATAAACATTTTCTTTCATTGTTATCTGATGTCATAGCTTTAAAAACGGTATTTTCATATTCATTGAACCGTTGGTCAAACCCATTTGTATATATTCCTATCCAAGAAATAATTATCGCAAGTAGTGACGGGATAAAAAAACCAAATAATAACAAATGTTTCTTATTTATCTTTTTACTTTCCTTAATTGGATTCTCAATGAAGTTTAATGAAATAAACGACATAAGAAAAACTATAAACAATGATAGTATTTTATTCAAAAATGTATCACTTTCGATATACACTAGCAAAGTTATGGCCGGCCAATGCCACAGATAAAGCGAGTAAGACATCTGACCAAGATAATTTAAATGTCGATTGGACAGTAACGCATTTAAAAAAGAGCCATTGGAAAGTATAAATAAAACCGTACCTAATACAGGTACCAAAGCATTATAACCAGGGAACTCTGTTCTCTCATTAAAAAACAAAGATGAATATAATATAAATGACAACCCGATAAAGGACATTACATTTTTAACATTGCGATTAAAATCAACTTCTGACTTCAACATTAATATGGACAAAAAACATCCAAAAATCAATTCAAAGAATCTAGTTGGCAATAGAAAGTAAGATGCAGTAATAGCTCTTTCCGTTCCAAACTGAGAAAACAAAACTGATAACAAAATCATCGTCAATGATATAATCGAAAATAATTTTATATTTTTTATTTTAACTAAAAAGTACAATATGACTGGCCAGAATATATAAAACTGTTCCTCAACCGCTAATGACCAGGTATGAAGTAATGGAGCTTCTTTAGCCAAACCAGAAAAGTAGCCACCATACTCACGCCATATATAAAAATTACTTAACGATAATATATTGGCAATTATATTTTTATAAAAAACAATTGCATCATTAGGAGATAATACAAATGTAAATGTAGCTCCAACTATGAATAGCATAAATAACATAGCTGGAGATATTCTCTTTATCCTCCGATACCAAAAATCCAAGAAAGAAAATTCATTATTTTCCATTGCTTTATATATTTGATTTGTAATAACAAAGCCTGATATAACAAAAAAAACATCTACACCAACAAAACCACCGCTAAAACCCCATGAATAATGATTAAGAATAACAATAAACACTGCTACAAATCTTAATCCATCAATATCTAGCCTATAATTAGATTTCCTCACGAAGCCCTCAGTAAAATAAAATATGTTATCAGAATTATTATATTCAATGCTTGAATATTGGTTTAAAGAGTATATATTTAAGAATTATCACTAACCAGTATAACTCTCTATTCATTACATAATTAATCACAAAATTAGATTTATAAAAAATAATTGGAAGGGTACTCTACAACCATTCAATTTATCACATCATCGGTTGATTTATATTAGTCATTCTCGTTCCAAATATTTCATTTCAGTTAATTAAAGTACTGGAATATTATCGCCATATTGACTGAAATTATATATACCTTCCGCTGACAGGTGATTTTCTGCAAAAATAACGATGTTTAACTATATTAAACTTATGCAATTAGCAATTTAAGATGGATGCCTGCGTCAACACACTACGAATAACATTAGAGGTTTGTTCAACTTCTTCTTCAGTCAAAGTTGGATGAACTAAAAACATTAAGCTAGTTTCACCCAATTCAACTGCATTTTTTAACCTATTTTTTGGTCGCCAAGGGGTATTATCAAAGGCTTTTTCTAAGTAAACCTCCGAGCAACTACCTTGGAAAGCTGGAACACCGTTTGCAAAAATGGTCTCAACTATTCTATCTCGGGTCCAACCATCAGCCAAGTATTCAGGTTGGACAAAAAGATAATGTTTATATTCAGCATGTTCTATATAATCTGGAATTTTGACAGTGCGGACTATATTTAAATCACTAACATCACGATCAATGGCTTTTCCGCTTGCTTGGCGTTTAGCAGTCCAATCAGCCATTCTGGTTAATTGGATACGTCCAATAACCGCCTGCATTTCAGTCATGCGCCAGTTGGTACCAAAGCTCTCATGTAACCAACGAAATCCAGGTGGATGCTGGCGATTATAAATCGCGTCAAAGCTCTTACCGTGATCTTTGTAAGACCACATTCTAGACCAGAGTACCTTATCATTGGTCGTGACCATACCGCCTTCACCACCTGTAGTCATGATCTTATCCTGGCAGAACGACCAAGCACCTATGTGACCAATACTGCCCACTGATTTACCTTTATATTTAGCTCCATGAGCCTGAGCACAATCTTCAACCACATAAAACTCATACTTTTCAGCTAGTGCCATAATGGCATCCATCTCAGCTGGCATGCCAGCTAAATGCACTACTATCACAGCCTTAGTTTTTGGTGTTAACACTGCAGCAATAGATTCTGCGGTAATGTTTTGGCTGTTTAGATCTACATCAGCAAAAACAGGAGCTGCACCACTAGTGACAATAGATGAGGCTGAAGCTAAAAACGTGCGGGAAGTTGTAATAATTTCATCACCAGCGCCAGCTCCTATTGCTTTTAACGCTAAGTCTAATGCCAAAGTACCATTAGCTAATGCAACTGCATAATAACAGTCTGCGAAGATGGCAAATTCTTTTTCAAATTCACGCCCTTCAGTACCAGTCCAATAGTTTACTTTATTTGATAAGATAACGCGGCCAACTGCATCTGCCTCTTCTTGTGTGAAGCTAGGCCAAGGAGAAAATGGGATATTTAACATTTATTTAGCACCATAAATTATTAGAGTGATAACACACCAATCAGTGTTTTTGACCAGGTATCAAAGATACCCATTTAACGTTAGCATTTATTTGTGTATAAGGGACAGTCCTAGACATAAATAATAACATATCTAACTTTTTAGTAAGAGAAGGGGAATCATTATAACATTTAGATAAATCATATAGTTTAAGTCTTATAACTACACATTTAACAATATTACTTCAATATTTTAACTGCAGCTTGACCATCTATTACAACCTCTTTCTTAGAATTGAATACTTGAGTTTCTAGCAATATAATAGATTTTTCTTTTATAATTTCGACTATTGTAACTTTTGCTGTAACATTTTCATTTAAGAATACAGGAGCTTTAAACTTTAAATTTTGGCTAAGATATATAGTACCGTGCCCAGGCAACTGAGTCCCTAACAACCCTGAAATAAGGCTAGATGTTAGCATACCATGAACTATATTTTGTTTAAAAATACTTTTTTTAGCATACGCATGGTCTAAATGCAGAGGATTAAAATCATTAGACAAATCAGCAAAACGCAGTAAGTCTTGCTCTGTGAATGTTTTATCTATTGATGCTGTTTCTCCCACTGTCCATCTTATTGTTTCGCTAAGCATCAATGTTATATTCCTTTAGCAGCAGTTTTTCATTTTCTAAAATAATATCTTTTCTACGTAATTTAACCGCCTTACAACTTTCACCAACATAAATTGTCCAAGGTTCTAAGTCCTTACGAACAATACACCCAGCTCCCACCGCGGCACCTTCACCGATAGTAACTCCTGGAAGGACTGTTACATTCGTACCCAGTATTGCATGTTTTTTAATAATGACTTGAGAGGTTTTCACATTCGTATATTTTTCAGGTACTGTAGGATTAGTCATCCCACCACCTAAAAAGTCATCGCTGCCAGTAATAATTCTGCAACCAGCACTAAGGCCAGAAAAATCCTCCATTTCAAATCTACCATTTCCAATAATACTGCAAAATGATGCTATATGGACAAACATACCTATATCTGTTTTCTTACCTGCATTTAGAAAAACAAAATCATCGATTTGTGAGTAATCACCAATAGTAAGTTTGTCATTATTTATTATTTTTGCTTGATCGTAGATTTTAGCTTTCATTGTTATTTTGCCCTTTATCACCTAGAAATGGATACATGGTAACTTCTCCATCTGCGGAAATGCCTTCTTTTATAAAAACTTTTTTAACCGTCAATAAAAGTATTCTAATATCCAACCAAAATGATTGATTATCAACATACCAAACATCATATTTGAATTTTTGTTCCCAAGATATCGCATTTCTTCCATTTACTTGTGCCCAACCAGTAATGCCCGGACGAACATTATGACGTGTAGCTTGCTCTCTATTATATAGAGGTAAATACTCAACCAATAACGGGCGTGGTCCAACTAAGCTCATATCTCCTTTGATCACATTAAATAATCCAGGTAGCTCATCTAAACTACTAGAACGTAAAAAGGTACCAAACTTGGTCATTCGCTCATCGTCTGGTAATAGCTTACCATTTACATCTTTGGCATCTAGCATGGAGCGAAACTTCATTATTTTAAAGATCTTACCATTTAAGCCAGGTCTTTCTTGAGTGAACAAAATAGGAGAGCCTAGTTTTCTACGAATAAGAAAAGCTACAATAATTAAAATAGGTGATAAAGTTAGCAATACGCTCAATGCCACCAAAAAATCTAAAATTCTTTTCATTTACAATCCTCTATAGCCTCCACTATCTTTTGATACGCAGTTCGGCGATCAAATAATTCTAATAATTTTTCAGATTTAACCCAAGGTTTCCCTTTTAGAGAGTTTAGCGCATTAGAAAAACTTCTAACATCACCTGATAGGTAGTTTTGATGGTTAATATTTAGAAGTAAACATTCAACTTCTTTACAGCTTTGGCTATTTAAAACAGGAATACCTAAACTTAAGTAATCTGATATTTTATTTGTAACACTAGCTGCTGAGGATGATATGATAGGGTTTACCGCAATATCACAACCTTTAGCAAACGAAATCATTTTTTCGTAGTCCACAAAACCGTGAAACATAACATTATCACTTACCATTCCCCTTAGTTTTGCTTCATCTGGTCCACCACCAAAAATATGCAGAACTACATTACAATCTTGCATAACACCTTTGATCACAGTATCTAAATCATAGCTATGGCTTAAAGTACCTACATATATCAAATTAATTTTATCATGAGAGACAACTGCAGGTGTAGCCTCACTTAATGTTTTTACGTCAGCACCAATATAAACAGTCTTAGGAACACCCTGAAAGCCACCAAGTTTAGCTCTTTCCGCATACGTATCAGAAACAGCAATAATAGCATCTGCATTTTTATACACATAGTCAGCGCTACGAGTGAAGGGTAATAACATAAGAGGTATTGACTTAACAAAAGGTACTGCTGATGAAATTGCTTCAGGCCACACGTCTTGAATATCGACTACTAACTTATAATTCCATTTAATTTTAAACTTTGCTAAGTACTTATTGGTACTTATAAGTGGATAAGCAGAGTACATGATATCGAAATTCAGCTTATTGCATTCGAACCACCGCTTGAAATTATTAAAAAAAATTCTGTGGCTATAAACCCTTTGTAAACTCACATTTGTTTTATAACCTGGCTCATCAATAAATATTATTTCGAACTTATTTTTTTGTTCAGTTTTCTGTCGATATTTTTTATCAAAATGCCGAAAGTTGCTCGTCACTAAAGTTACGTTATAAGTTTCACTGAGAAGTTCAGCAAGGTATAAAAATCGATTAAAAAACGGCTCATCAGGCAGTGAACAAAATGGGGCTAAGATACAAAGTTTTTTCATTATTAAACTAATGCCTTATTATAAATTTTTATTGTTTGGCGATAAACTTCATCATCACTACATAAGTTGTTTACATGCGTGTAAAGATTTCTGCCTAACTCTAAACGTAAATCAGAATTATTTATCAATTTTTTTACACTTTCTATAAAAGCTTCTTCGTCATTAACTGATACACAATAACCAGTTTTACCGTTAACAACGATCTCCTTAACAGCACAACTATCAAAAGCAACAACAGGCAAGCCAAAACGACCTGCTTCTAAATTATTATTACCTACACCTGCACCATCATCACCACTCAAATTAAGAGTGTTTAAAGCTATATCTGACTGATAGTATAACTCTTTTAACTGTTCAAAATTTAAAGCTCCATGGAAAGTAACGAAATCTTCTAATTGCAATTTTTTTGCATAGTTAGTCAGAGCTTCTAATTCTATTCCCGAACCAGCAATATGTAGATGCACATTCAAATCGAAATTAATAAGCTCGTTTAACATATCTAATGCAAATTCTACATTCCGCTCTGGTGATAATCTGCAAACTGACAATAGCTGAACTGTATTATTTTGCTTCTTTTTCTGATCAACCGCTTCGATTTTAGGTAGAGGATTATATGTATAAGATACAAGCTTCTCACTGTAACCATAACGTTTCAGTTTATCTTGTTCTTGCTTAGCATTACCTATAGCGAAAACTTTCAACATATTGAATAGACGACAAATTTTTGGATATGTGCTATTCGGTAATCCACGTGAATGCCAAACAATTCCGATTGCAGGGTTGAACAATCTAGCTATACAACATGCCAATACAGGTCTTGCCATCTGCGAGTGAATAACTTGGATTTGGTTATTTTTTACAAAATCAGCTATTTTAATTGCATTTCTAATATAGCTTAGTGGACCACCATAAAGGTCCACAATTAAATTATTTTTCAATAAAGGTTTAATTTCATCTAAAATTGGACCTTGATCAGAAGCTAAAAATACCTCATCACCATATTTTTTCATAAGTACAACTAATCGCGCTGTAGCCGTTTCAGTCCCGCCCCTGTTTGCCATTCCACTGATAAAAAGTATTTTCATTTAATTAAACCTTAGATTTTGAAATAAATATTGCGCAATATAGAGGAAAGAAAAATAGTGGTATTCGCCATATTGATGAGGGTATAAAAGATGTTGCAAAATAAGTTATAATCGAAAGTATTAATAAAACTGCACATTGATAATTACTATGCACACACCTAATTGCTAAATAAAATGCAACAAAACAAGGAAAGAAATAGAAAATAAGTCCCATAAAACCAAACGATAGCGAAAGGTCAATAAGTAATGAATGCGGGTTAACCTTAGCCAGTTCAATAACATTGGAACCAATAAAAAAATCACTATAATTTTTTATACCATAACCTAAGTGAAACAGATCAAAATTATCAAAAAAATATTGATAAATATCAGCCCTAGCTCCTACCGACTTATCATCTTCCAGAGCAAATAAAAATAACCAAAGACGCTGTGCATTTTCAGCAACTAATTGTATTGCCGAATCCTTTAATACTAACAGCAACGCCTCTAAATAAAATGATAAAAAGAGCACTAATAAAACACATAATAAAATACTCAAAAAAAATCTCGTCACATTCTTACTTGCAAAAATACATACATTGATAATTAGAAATAATGCTAACGCAGTGCGAGACATAGTCAAGATTAAACCACAAAATATAACTAAAAAAATAAAGACTTGCATCTGTTTAGAAAGATCCAACCTTTGACTCATAAACCAAAGTAATGGATAAAAAACCACAAATATAGTTGCTAAGTCATTTGAGTTATTGAAAGTCGCTGATACAAAAATCTCGAATGTTTTAGGAACGAATCGAATTCCTGTAATAATTTCAAACAGCATTAACAAAAACAAAGAAATAATCATTAAACTAGAGATGTAGTATGTAAATGTAATATTTTTTTCATTTAAACAAGCTAAATATGCTGCGACAACGACTGGTAGCAATCCCATAAAATAATATTGATCAAGATATTGAACACTATTATATCCAGTAGTTACAAAAGCAAAAGAATATATTATAAAACAAAAAACTATTACTTTAATCGAAAATGGAAACGGCTTTATATTGTAATAGAAAAACAAAGCGACCAATATAACAACTGGACCAACGATAAAACTAGGTTTCACAAATGACAGTCCTAAGTAAAAACTTGAACCGTGACAAAAAGCTAAAAAGACCATTGCTATATAATATTTTGATGATTTATCAACTTTCATTATTACTCTCTTCGCGAGCATCATATCTAAAATTTTCAATATAACTTTTAGCGATTACAAATGAATCCCTATAACCAAGAGTTATAAAAAAAACAACAACCAAGAATAATAATTTTAATTGCACTGAGTATTCATTTCCATATATAGCATAAATAATTGATAAGAACCCTATAATAAAGAATACAGTATATGGTCGAAACCACTCTAATGGTAACCACAATTTTCTTGAGAATTCATTTCTAGCGACCATAAAAATGTACATTGATATCATCGTAGATATCGCAGCCCCGAGAGCACCATACTTTTCTACTAAAATAAAATTTCCGACAATATTTACAGACAGTGCAATAATTGAAGCATATAGGTTTTTTTTAGGTTTCCCCTTCAAATTTATTCCGACAGTACTTACCTCGGAAATACCGTAAAGTAAAGGACTCAGTATACAAATTGGAAAAACAAAGGCTACAAAATTATATTCTGCAGGCAAAACATATAAAAAGACATCAGAAAACAACAAACATAAATACCAAATTAAAATAGCTACAACCTGAACAGCACCATATACTTTTGGTACAATAGACATATTGTCACCATTTGAATGCCATTTAAAAACGCTTGGTATCCATATAGTAGTAAACATACTAGTTAAGACACTTCCAACTGCAGCAAAACTAATAGCCATAGAATAAATTCCTAACTCGTGAAAGTCTGATAAATACCGTAAAAAATATTTATCCAGTGCAAAAACACCCCATGCTGCTATAGAGGAAAGCATTAATGGTGTTCCATATTCGAGTAATGAACGATAGCTATTGACTTTCAACTTTCCTCTATCACTACGTTCATTCGATAACAAGTCAAAGAATATGTAAAATATAACTGGAACCGCTATTGAGATTGAAAAATAATTTACTAGGTTATTGAAATTACTGACTGGATAGCTGTTCCCCCCCCCTAAAATAAACGCTGATATAAGAATAAGAGATATCATAATTGCTTTAGGAATCACTAAGCCTATCATATATGGAATAGGTTGATCTTTTAGTCTGTACTTGAGCAGATAAAATCGGCTAAATATGGAGGACAAAAGCAAAATAAAAAGACAGAACTCAATTTCAATGCTATCAACCTCAAATAGGGTCTCAGCTATATATCCACGAAAAAATGTAAACTGGATAAAATATAATATTAAAACTAGCAAACAACCAGGAAGCAAACATTTAAAAAATAACTTCCTTTTAAATTCAGCCCCATAATAATCTCGTAGAAAACTTTGGTCCAAACCTATACAACTTATTACCACTCCGAGATTAATTGTTATTTGAACTAATGAAAATTTACCTATATCCTCTACCGAATAGAACCAAGCTATAATTGGCATTATCATAAAACTGATAAGAGCAGTCAGGATAGGGGTCACACCAAAAATAATTTTATTATTAATTACCATATTATATTTTTACACTGTCATATATGCTTTTATATTTTCTTACAATAGCTTTTTTTGAAAACATCCCATAACAATACTCGCGAATATCAGCAGGTACGAAAAAAGGTTTATGCTTAACCATATAAGCCATAGCCTCAAGCATCTGTTCTTCGCTATTGCTATCGATAAGTAAACCGCTATCTTTCGTTACAATATCTTCTGGGCCCCCACATCGAGTGGCAATGACCGGTTTACCTAAAGCCATAGCCTCTGCAGCAACAACTCCAAATGTTTCAAATTTACTAGCTACAATGAGTGCATCAGCTTGAACGATTTCATGTGGAATAACTTTTCTTGCTACACTGCCAAAAAAAGTAATTTTCTTAGCTAACCCTAATCTATTTGAGAGAAGGATTAAATTTTCTTTCTCCGGCCCATCTCCAATTATATGTAGCTTTACATCAAATCCTGAAATCACTAATCTTGAAAATGATTTTATTACTAGATCAATAGATTTATTCTGATTAAGCATAGATACTGTAATAAATGTAAATTTTTTTGTAGCCTTTAACTCTGAAAGCTCTATTTTAAAGAAATCATCACAGACCATGTTTGGAGTAACAGTCCATTTTTTTTCTGGTAATATTGCATTTAAGAAGTCAGACAATGCAGAGGATACCGCGGTACAAAAACTTGCTTGTTTATTAGCTGAAAGAATATATTTGGACGCTTTTTCTGACACAAGACGACGTTGAAAAGCCGAACAATGTTCAGTTACAATATACGGAACCCCATGTTTTTTATGTATGTACCTAGCCAGGAATGATGCGTAACCACTTGATTGTACATGAATAACATCAGGGTATTCATGTTTTACAATGTATTCTTTAAACATTTTGTAGCCATGATATACATGCAAGAGTGAGATAGCACGGTGACATTTAGGAAACCAATTAATACCAAACCCTCGATACGTATCAACTACACCATCAAGTTCAACTTCACGGTAGAAGTATAATCTATCTGAAAATAAATGATACAAAGGTCTAAAGGTCACTGAAAGAACCCCTACTTTATCTAGAGACTCAGCCATTGCGTGCGCATGTTCTTTAAAAAAACACCCATTTAGGTCTAATTCATCTTTGGGATACCAAGATGGAATAATTAAAATATGCATAAGAATCAATTACCCACCGCTGTATAAATAGCCGTGCATAGGCAAACTTAAAACATGACTTGATAGCTTTTCAGCAACTGTGTAGTCATTTGATGTGCATCTTAGACTATTAAAGGCAGTCTGCTGATGCATACAAGTTCTATAATAAATCATAGTTGGAATGCCTCTTGCCTTAAATTCTGCCGCAATACCATCCCTATCTTTGTCAACTAAAGTATACTGAGCCCACGAACTTACATAGCCTTCTGGTACTTGTGGAGTTTTATACAGCTGTGAAAGTTCTTTTTCGTACATGTCTGCAGCTTTATTTCGGTTAATGAGTTCTTGTGGAAACTCAGATAGTTTCTCAAGTAGCACAGCAGCTTGGATAGTGTCCAATCGACTGTTCATACCTATTCGAACATTATCGTATTTATCTTTTCCTTTTCCATGAACACGATATGACCTTAGTAATTCTGCATGTTCATCATTATCTGTAAATACCGCACCACCATCACCATAGCAACCTAAAGGCTTAGCAGGAAAGAAACTTGTTGTAGCAATATCACCAAAGCTACCAGCCCGTTTACCATAAATCTCTCCACCAAATCCTTGAGCTGCATCTTCAATCAACTTAAGATTATACTTTTTAGCTATTGCTTCCAGCTCAGGGTAATTAGCAGGAAGACCAAATAAGTCCACTGCAATAATCGCTTTAGGAGTTACCTTACCTTCTTCTAGCGTTCTTATAATCTGGCGTTCTAAGTCTTTCGGGCAAATATTAAATGTTTCTTCATCAGAGTCTACAAATACCGGCGTTGCATTAGCAAAAGCAATGGTTTCTGCAGTAGCAAAAAAAGTAAATGTTGGACAAAACACAGCATCATTTTCTTTAATATCTAATACCATCATACATAGAGTTAGTGCGTCAGTACCGTTTGCACAAGTGATAACATGCTTTACTCCAACAAACTCTGCCAATTTATTCTCTAACTCGAATACTTCAGGCCCCATAATATATTGTCCATGGTCCAATACATTATGAATACGTTTATCAATACGAGTTTTAAGGTGCTGGTATTGTGCAGCCAAATCTATAAATTGCATAATTACAAAACCTTTATAAGTTCTGAGAGTTCTGGATAGTCACTGTTTTCAATATAATGGAAAACATTATTATTTAGATAATCTTTTTGGTATAAATTAGCTCCACCTTCTAACAACAGCGAAGCAATACTTAAATCAACAAGTTTCTCATTCACATTTTTTGTCTTTGCATACATCAATGGCGTTGTGCCCTTATCTGATGAAATATTTACATTTGCACCGTTTTCAATTAAATATTCACAACACTTATAACTGTGATTAAAAGATGCCACCGATAACGGTGACCAACCATTATTTACTTTATAATTTACAATATCAGTACTAAGCATGTCTTTTAACTCACTGATATTATCATCAACACAATTTTGTATGATTTTTTTAATTTTACTTTGAAAAGAACATGTTGAGTTTCGCCATTTATTGAAATTGGATAAACAAATTTCTTTATCAGTAACTGACATAGGGCTATTTTTAAATGGTCGTTCTATTTTGGTTGTTTTTATTTCTTTACAAACTTTAATCAAAGCTAAAAACCTTTCAAGAGCCAATAGCTGAGCGTTATATATTTTGTACTCAACAACAGCCGGAGTGTCACCACAACTTAATTCTACCTCATGAAAGAAAATCTCTTCACCTGCATCTACTCTATGATCAATTTTATGAACAGTTACCCCCGGTTGAGCTCCATTTTTCATCATCCAATAAAAAGAATCTAATCCACTTGTATCTGGTATTTTACCTGGATGGAAATTAACAACACCGGAATTAAACATACCAATAGTTTCTTTACTTAGAATCCTAGCGCCAGAAATTAATACATTGCCAGATAATTCATCTTTAGTTAATTTATTTTTTAAATAATCGACATCATCATGTTTCGACTCTACATATCTAAAATTCAATATTTGACATAAAGATTCACAATCAATTCTAGGTGAAAACAGAGGTAATTTTGAAAATAATTCTCTATTTGGTTTATTTTTCAATTTAACTTTAGGTGCGCCTATAACAGTAACATTTTTAAAACCATGTGATTTTATTATGTTTAAAAAATCATATGTTTTCTTATGTGGAAACGCATACGCAAAAACTGTTATAACTTTATCAATATCAACCAAGTTAATCATAATTATACCAACTTAGCCATTAATGGGTGGTAATGCTCAGAACAATCAACAATAGCTTGATCTCTTATTTTCTCTACAGTCTCAATAGCAGTTCTATTTTCTTCTAAACCATAACCATTCCCGGCAAGAACGTTTCCATAGCTTTGCGTATGCAGATCCGTAAAGCCACCTGAGAACTCAAGTTCTTCATCACCAATCATAATACTACGATATGTTTTTTTCTCACCTTGTACTGCATTGTCAGGTAAATTTTTAGCGTCAATAGATAAGAACCACTTAACTCGAGCACGCTCATATTCTAGGTAACCTGAAACAGTCTGCTCACTTTTATAATGAACTTCATTATTTTTGATATCACCAAAGATGAAATGAAGCATATCAAAGAAATGAACCCCAACATTAGTCGCCACACCACCCGATTTTTCATCTACACCTTTCCATGATTTTAAGTACCACTTACCACGCGATGTCATGTAAGTTAATTCAACATCAAATATTTCATCGTGTGGCGCGTTTTGTACTTTTTCACGTAATGCTATGATTGATGGATGTAAGCGAAGTTGTAAAATGCTATTTACTTTTGCGCCATATTTCTCTTCATATAGTTTTAGCGTATCAATTTCGGCAGAGCTTAGTACTAATGGCTTCTCACAAATAACATCGATGCCATTTTTAAGTGCAAATTTCATCTGTGGCGCATGTAAGTAATTTGGAGAGCAAATAGAAATATAATCTAATTTATTCCCCTTCAAACTTTCATCTTCAATATATGCAGCAAAGTTTTCAAACTCTGTAAAAAATTCAGATTCAGGAAAATGACTGTCCATAATGCCAACCGAATCGTTGACATCCATAGCAACAATTAAATCATTACCCGTGTCTTTAATCGCTTTCAAGTGACGAGGTGCTATATAACCAGCAGTACCTATTAAAGCAAATTTTTTCATTACTAATCCTTTTTATAAACGAATATCGGCATCTTGTGATTCAAAAACATATTTCACGTCATAAACAACATGGTTTTCTTTACCTAGTTCTCTAACTTTTTTAATACCCATGTCTTTGAACTCGCTATGATCAACAGCTATGACGATACCATCATAGTAGCCTTGCTTTAATTCTTGAGTAAGAGTCAGTCCATACTCATGTTTAACTTCTTCTGGGTTAGCCCATGAATCATAAATATCTACATTGACATTAAAACTTTTCAACTCATTAATTATATCGATGATTTTTGTATTACGGACATCAGGGCAATCACCTTTAAAAGTGAACCCCATAATTAAAATGTTGGCTTCATCAATATGAATTTTTTTACTTGAAACTTTCTTAAGCATTTCAGTGGCAACATAACTACCCATACCATCATTAATATGACGACCAGATAGAATCACCTCTGGGAAATACCCTGCTTCTTTTGCTTTATATGTTAAGTAGTACGGGTCAACACTAATACAGTGCCCCCCAACTAAACCAGGTTTAAAGGGCAAGAAGTTCCATTTAGTTCCAGCTGCTTTTAATACTTCCTCTGTATCAATATTTAACTTATTAAATATTTTTGCAAACTCATTAATGATGGCAATATTCAAATCACGCTGTGTATTTTCAATAACTTTAGCAGCCTCCGCCACCTTAATCGAGGATGCTTTATGAGTACCTGCATCAACAATTGAATTATAAACTGAATCAACAAAATCAGCGGTTTCAGGCGTCGAGCCAGACGTTATTTTAGTAATAGTCGTTAATCTATTTACTTTATCACCAGGATTAATACGCTCCGGACTATAGCCAGCAAAAAAATCTGTATTAAATTTCAGCCCAGACTCTTTTTCAATAATAGGTAGGCATACTTCTTCTGTTGCTCCTGGATATACTGTTGATTCAAATACAACAACATCGCCATGCGCTACTATTTTACCTAATGCTTCAGAAGCCTTTTTAAGCGGTGTTAAATCAGGTGTATTTGTATCAGTAATTGGAGTTGGTACTGTTACAATGTAAAAGTTACACTCTTTTATATTTTCCAAGGTTGATGTGAAATCTAAATTAATAGCTTCAGCTAACTCCTCAGAAGTGCACTCTAGTGTAGCGTCCAGCCCAACTTTTAATTCTTGAACTCTAAATTCATTGATATCAAAGCCTAATGTCGAATATTTCTTACCAAACTCAACAGCCAGCGGCAACCCAACATAGCCTAAACCTATGATTCCAACATTTAATTTGTCTAATGACAACTTCATAATATTTCCTAAATTGAAACTTAAATTGAAACTTAAATTGAACTTAAATTGAACTTAAATTGAACTTAAATTGAACTTAAATTTAACTTAAATTTAACATCGTATCTCAGCTCAAAAATACTGAGATACTTATAATTAATGTTGAAACAAGTTAACAAAAAACTGTAGTTTATTAACCTCATAGCCAAGTAGAATTTATTATCTAAACCTAAGACTTATCACTCGCATAACTATAATTATAATAGCCATACGTTGAGCCAGTTTTCTTCTCAACTGCATTCAGAATAAATCCTTTCACTTCAATACCAGCCATTTCAAATCGGTGGCGAGCTACGTCAATCTCTTTTATGGTATTAAGTCCAAAGCGACCGACCATTAAGGTAGTCCCCGCTAAAGCTCCTACAATACCAGGGTCTGTTACCGCCAGTACCGGTGGCGTATCTATGATAACTAGGTCATATTCACTTGATGCCCACTCTACAAAATCAACAAAGCGTGGGTGCATTAATAATTCTGATGGGTTTGGTGGGATTTGACCGCGAGTAATCACATCTAAGTTATCAATGCCTGATGTTTTAATTATGTCCTTAGTTTCTAATTTACCCGATAACATTTCTGATAATCCATCTTCCCAATCAAGATTAAAATGGCGCTGTAAATAACCTTTACGCATATCGCCATCAACAATCAGAACTTTTTGATCAGTCTTCGCGATCACTGCCGCAAAGTTAACCGAGACAAACGATTTACCAATACCAGGTGACGGGCCTGAGATCATAACCACATTGTTCTTCGCTTCCATCATGGCAAAATGCATGCTGGTACGTAAACCGCGTAAAGCTTCAATGGATAGATCTGCTGGGTTGGATTCTGCCAATAGAGTTTCATGCAGCTCAAAATTCTTTTTACGTTTATTATGTTTAACTTTAACGTCCATTTCCGCTTGCCAATCTGACATCGGGATACTGGCATAAACGGGTAAACCTAACGCTTCAACTTCATCCGGGTTTTCAACCCCTTTGTGCAATGCTGCGCGCACAAGCACAATCGCCACAGCTAACATACCACCTAATAACGTCGCTAATACTGCAATCAGTGATTTCTTCGGCTTAACCGCTTTGCTATAAGCTTGTGCTGTATCGAGGATACGTACATTACCTACCGTACCAGCTTTCAAAATATTGAGTTCTTGTACCTTATTTAAAAGCTGAATATAAATCTGCTGGTTGACTTCAACATCACGTTTCATACGTAAAACGTCGCGCTGAGTTTTTGGTAATTTTTGAACTTGTGCATTCAGCTCATCCTGTTTCGCTAATAACACCTTACGCTTGTCTAATAATGACTTATAAGCCGGATGGTCTTTAGTGAAACGCTGACTAATTTCACTTTCTTTAAAGGTCAGTTCATTTAATTGCGCTTCTAACTCAACCATTACTTTTAATGTTGATTGCGCTTCTAAACCTAAGTCAATTGATTCATTGTCTTGACGGAAACGATTAAGGGTATCTTCAGACGCCGTTAACTCTGTTTTAATATTCGGTAGGTGCCCCTGTAAAAAAGTTAAGCTTTTTTCTGCTTCTGCCGAGTTACGTTTAACGTTTTGTAGGAAATAGTTTTGACTGACATCATTAAGAATATCTTCGATTAAGACTTTATCTTCACCATTGTATGACAGTTGTAATATACCTGTTTTCTTACCGCGTTCACTAACCGACAAGTTCTGTTGTAACGACTGAATAGCATCAAGTTTAGATTGTTTAGCTACCGAAAATTCATCGCTATTATTACCAACCAAAACTTGTACAAATATACGATAATCATTGTTTTGTGCTAATTCACCAACTATACCTGATAAAACTTTACGTTCATTCCCGTCATACAGTGAGTAAGCACCTTTGCTGGCGTCTTCAATAATCAAGATAAATGCAGGCGATGCATAACGAGGGACCTCAAAACGACTAATTGCAATGGCATTCTGTTGACCACTCATACGCGCTAAACCTTTACCTATTACAGGTAAGTAATTAGGCGTCGCAAGTGTGGTTAAATTTAACTTGTCAACGGTTTCACTTAAGATCATACGCGACTTAATGATCTCAATTTCAGTAGTCGAAGAAGACTCACTTGAAAACATATCCCCCATGTCACCGACAAGGGCTGACATACCACCACTTTTTTGCTCAACCTGAATCAAGGCATCAGCTTTATAAACCGGCGTTGCGAATAATGCATAACCAACACCAAATACCGCAAAGATAAAGGTAACAGCAATAATGCTCCAACGCGCGTCGAGTAATATGCCAAATAACTTACCTAAATCGATTTCATCCGCATCACTGCTTTTTATTGCTTGCTGTGACGATTGCGGTTTATTGGTCTGATTGAGAGTATTGCTGCTCATAATAGTGATCTAATTCCAATGTTTAAATTTAAGCGCTAAAAAGCAAGATTGTAGCGCAATCTCGCTTTACTAACATATCTTGTATTAACCTAACTGCTTTTAATCTAGTTGCTCTTAACCGAGTTTTTTGGCCCAGGCATTTGCTGAGGCCTCAATCAATTTGTAAGCATGATCAAATGCTTCTTTACTCTGCCGATACGGGTCAGGGATGTCTTGTTTTTGTAACCATTGACTAAACAACATAGTTTTACCACGCGCTTCAGGGGCAATGTTGGTTACCGCATTGATATGCCCTTGTTCCATCACCAG
>Ga0105359_10001066_pt1 | contig 23104 bp, 24 predicted proteins | sample GOMGulsemesocosm_6_FD_83659 | JGI IMG/M metagenome (GOLD analysis project Ga0105359, IMG submission 83659) | Methane-oxidizing microbial communities from mesocosms in the Gulf of Mexico - GOM8C Gulf of Mexico | ecosystem: Environmental > Aquatic > Marine > Cold seeps | place: Gulf of Mexico...
ACTTAAGCGATTAACGGCAAAACTACTGGCAGTAAAACCAGTATTTATCTACACTAGCGATAGCTAACATTTACCGCTAGGAAACCAACGTTTCATGAAAATACTGCACACCTCTGATTGGCATCTTGGCCAGCATTTCATTACCAAAAGCCGTGCTAACGAACACAGTTGTTTTATGGCTTGGCTGCTCGAACAGATAGAACAGCATCAGGTGGATGCGGTTATTGTCGCGGGTGATATTTTTGATACTGGTACGCCGCCAAGTTATGCGCGCGAGCTATATAATAGCTTTGTTGTCGCGATGAGCAAAGTGCAGTGTCAGTTAATTATTCTAGCGGGTAATCATGATTCTGTGGCGACATTAAATGAATCAAAGCAATTATTATCGCAACTCAATACCCGAGTTATCTCCAGTGTGTCGCTTGATCTAGAGCAACAGGTGTTAGAGTTGAAGGATCGCCAAGGTGACGTTGGTGCATTGCTTTGTGCTGTGCCGTTTGTTCGTCCGCGCGATGTGATGCAAAGTGAAGCATGGCAATCAGGATCTGAAAAACAACAACGCTTAGGTGCAGCTATTACTGAGCATTACGCAGGTTTATACCAGCTTGCAGAACAAAAACGTGAGCAACTAGGTGTAGCTGTACCGATTATTGCTACTGGTCATTTAACCGCTGTCGGTGTATCGGTGACTGAATCCGTACGCGATATCTATATTGGTACATTAGAAGCGTTTTCAGCCAATCAATTTCCTGCTGCAGATTACATTGCCCTTGGTCATATTCACCGCGCGCAAAAAGTCGCCAAGTCAGAACATATCCGTTATTGCGGCTCGCCAATTCCACTCAGTTTTGATGAAGTAAAACAACCAAAGAGCGTTAACTTGGTTAGCTTTACAGCAGGAAAATTAGACACGGTAACTGAACTGATTATTCCACAGTTCCAGCCGATGCAAGTACTTAAAGGCAACCTTGAAAGTATCGAAGCGCAGTTAGCTGAGTTTAAAAGCCACGATGATGAACTAGCTGTTTGGTTAAGCATCGAAGTGCAAGAACAAGATTATTTAACCGATTTGCAAACCCGCATTGAAATGATGACTACAGACCTGCCTGTTGAAGTATTACAAGTGCGTCGCGCCCGTAAAGACAGAGAGCTGCATTTGCATAGCCAAGTCAAAGAAACCTTAACCGAGCTATCTGTGAGTGATGTTTTTCAGCGTTGTTTGGCAGGTGTTGAGTTTACTACCGATGCGGAAATTGCCCGTAAATCTCGTATTGAATTAGCCTTTAACCAGATCGTTGAGCAGGTAGAGCATGCTACGCAGGAGGACAAATCATGAAGATCAAACGTCTTTCCTTTAAAAATATTAACTCGCTAAAAGGTGAGTGGCAGCTTAATTTTGACCAAGAACCGTTTTTAAGTAATGGTTTATTTGCGATCACTGGCCCTACGGGTGCCGGTAAAACCACCATTCTCGATGCGATCTGTTTGGCTTTGTATCACGAGACACCACGCTTAGCGATATCGAAATCTCAGAATGAGGTGATGACGCGAAATACTGCGGAATGTGCAGCAGAAGTTGAATTTGAAGTGCAGGGTAAAGGTTATCGTGCCAGCTGGAGTCAGCGTCGCGCTAAAAACAGTACGCAGGGCAATTTACAAGAAATGAAGGTTGAGCTGGCTGAAGTTGTCTCGGGTAATATCCTTGCCAGCCAAGTTAAATTGAAAAAGCAGCTGGTGGCTGAAATCACCGGATTAGATTTCTCTCGTTTCCGTAAATCTATGCTGTTATCGCAAGGTGAGTTTGCTGCGTTTTTGAATGCGCCGGCGAATGATCGTGCTGAATTATTAGAAGAACTGACAGGTACCGAAATTTACGGTCAGATCTCACAAGCGGTATTTGAAAGTCATAACCTAGCCAAAGCCGAGTTAGATAAACTCCGTGCGAAAGCGGATGGGGTTAACTTACTCAGTGACGAGCAACGTACTGAGATCGTTACTGAGCAAACGACAGTAGAAAGCTTAGTTACTAACTTTAGCCAACAGCAAGCCAGTTTACAGCAACAAAAGCAATGGCGTGAGCAGCTTGAAAAAGCACAGGTAGGCGTGACCGAAGCGCAAACGAGTTTAGCTAATGCAGAACAAGAGACAACAGCTCAGCAGCCTGCACTAGACCGATTAGAACAGGCTGAACCTGCTGAAGCATTACGGTTACCTTTTACCCATTTAAGCCAAGCAAATACCAAATTGGCTGAATTAGAACAAAAGCAACAGATATTACAAACGTCAGTGACATCTGCGCAAGGTGCGGTGGCTGATAACCAGCTAAAACTGCAATCTAGCCAAGCACAACTTGATGCCTGCAAACAACAAAGGCAAGCACAAGAGATATTAATCAATGAGCAGATCATGCCATTGGATAATGAGTGCGTGCAGTTAAGCAAAGAGCAACTGCAATTTAAGTCGCAGCAGCAACAACAAAATAGCGAGCTGCAAACTGCCCAGCAGAGCCTAGCAGGATTAACGCAAACGGCCGAAGCAGCCAAGGCTAGGGTCAATGCATGCCAAACGTATCAACAGCAACATGCAGAAGATGCGCAGTTAAGTACCCGATTACCGTTATGGCAGAGCCTGATACAGCAATGCAATCAACAGCAAGCTAATGTGGCGACACTGCAACAGCAAGTTGCTAGTAATCAGCAGGCATTACAGCAAAGCTTAACAGCGCAACAGCAGTTAACGCATAACGTGACGGCCAATACTGAACGTGAGCAGTCAGTGAAAGACGCGGCTAATCAAGCGCAGCAACAAGTATCAGAATTATTAGCTGGTGACGACTTAGCGGAGCTTGAGCAGTCATTCAGCCAGCAATCTCGTTTACAAGGTATTGTTGAGCAGTTACCAAGTTTACAACAGCGTTACCTGACTGAGTCGCAAGAGTTTGAGGCTAACCAAGCAAGTATGACTGCATTACAGCAACTGCTTACTGGTGTTAATATTGAGATCGCTGCAAAACGCGACTTGTTTAAAGCCAAAAGGCAGGAGCTCGACGACGTTCAGCGATTATTGGAACAAGAACAAAAGATTGCTAGCTTAGAACTATTACGTAGCCAGTTAGAACCGGGGCAAGCCTGTCAGTTATGTGGTTCGACAGAGCATCCGTTGATAGCTGAGTATCAGCATATTGCCGACTCACTGACAGTACTGCGTAAAGTACAATTAGAGCTGGAACTGAAGCAAATTGAAGCCGATGGTGGTGAACTTAAAATCTGTTTGGTAGAAGCGAATACCAAGCAGGATAACTTTAATCGTCGCAATGCGACATTGCAGCCACAGTTAGCGTCTTTGACTGCACAATGGCAGGATTATACTCAACAACTAAATACTAACCTGATGATCGTAGATAACGCTAATACGCAGGCATTTATCCAGCAGCAAGGCCTGCAATTAACGCAGTTATCACAACGTATTCACGCTTTAAAAACAGCGAACATGCAATTACAAAGTGCGCAACAGGCACTGACTGAATTTGATAAGCACAGCGCACACCTGCAACATCAGATTGAGTTGGTAAACCGTGATGTCAAAGCAACACAAGACGCTGAGCTGAAACTAACACAAGAAGTGCAGCAACAAACGTTAGTATTAACCGAATTACAACAGGCGTTAGTTAATAGCGTGACTGAGTTAGGCCTTACATTGCCAGAATGGACACAGCTTGATAATTGGTTAGTGCAATGTCAGCAAACCTTACAAACCTGGGAACAGCAAGCGCAGTTGTTACAGTCAGCGAATGAACAGTATGTCGCAGCAGAAAGTCAGCTAACGCCATTACGTCAGCAGCTGACCAAATTGGAATTAGCGATAGCAGAGACTTTAGATAACTTGTCAGCTTTGTCTGCGAACTTAACGGATAAGCAGCAGCAACGTCAGCAGTTATTTGGTCAGCGAAGTGTGGCTGATGCACGACAAACCATGCAGCAACAATTAGCTACTGCAGAACAAACGCATCAAGCATGTTCGACGCAAAGTCATGCGTTATCGAATCAGTTGCATGCTCAACAAGGTGAGTTGGCGACATTGCAACAAGGATTGACGCAGCAGCAGCAAGAATCTAGTGACTGTTTAGTGACATGGCAACAAGCGTTAGCGACGAGTCCTTTTGCCACTGAGGTCGAGTTTAATCAGGCGTTACTGCCTGCAGAAGAAAAGCAGCGTTTATTGGTGCTTAAATCACAATTGACCGCGAATTTAACCCGTTGTCAGGCGCTATTTGAACAAGCGAATGAGCGTTTGTTCACATTGCAACAAACAAAATTAACTGAATTGGATATTGCTACTCTGGTTACTCAGTTAGACGAGATAACGACTCAGCTGAACCAAGGCTTACAACGCCAAGGTGAGTTGAAACAACGCCTTGCTGATGATGCCGCGCGTAGCGCAGATTTAGCTGACTTTTATCAGCAGATCAAAACCTGTGAAGCCGACTATGATGACAAAGCTTACCTACATAGTTTGATTGGCTCGAAAGATGGCAGTAAGTTCCGCCGCTTTGCACAGGGGCTAACGCTGGATCATTTAGTGACTTTAGCCAACCAACAATTAAACCGTTTACACAGTCGTTACCAGTTGCAGCGTAAGCTGGCATCTGGCAGCGAAGCCTTGGCTCTACAGGTTGTGGATACTTGGTTAGCCGATGCAGTACGTGATACCAAAACCTTATCCGGCGGTGAAAGCTTCTTGGTGAGCTTGGCGCTAGCACTGGGCTTGTCAGACTTGGTCAGCCACAAGACCAGTATTGATTCACTATTCCTTGATGAAGGCTTTGGCACGCTCGATGCTGAGACATTAGATATCGCCTTAGATGCATTAGATAACTTGAATGCGTCAGGCAAGATGATCGGCGTAATTAGCCACGTTGAAGCCTTAAAGGAACGTATTCCGGTACAAGTTAAGGTGAATAAGGGCAGTGGTTTAGGACTGAGTTCGTTTACTGTAGTGAGTTGATTTCAGTAGTATAGATGGTTTATTGAATGGCGATGGGCTTTGTACCGTCGCCTTTTTTATGCATAACGAGTCATGTAATTACTTTTCTTAGCGTGATACCACGGGATGTCTATTTTGTTGTTGTAACGTATTGTGATTAAGGGTAGTTGTTGTTAATTTATGGTGTATTAATTTTAATTAGAAAAGCCTATACCTAAAGGAACACATCAACATGCCTCATGTAGAAATAAAGTATTCTGACAATTTAAATATAGATATTGAAAATATCTTTGATGTAGTAGAAGACATTATTAATAAGAATGACGCTAGTGCTGGCGTGTGTAAATCAAGAGCTTACCCTTGCTCTCAGTACAAATACTCTCACATATTAGTTACAATATCCTTATTAAGTAAGCCTCACCGAAACAAGCTATTTACGCAGAAGTTAAGTGAAGAAATAGAAGCATCAATAAAAAAACAGCTTAAGCAAAGCTTATATTTTTCGCTAAATATCGAATATAGTCAGTCTTATTATACTACCAATATTCATCTTGTTGAGGGGGATAGTCTGCCAGGGTATGGCGAGTAATGTGACCAGTTAACAACTTCAGCTCGCTTAATGCGGATTATATCGTTTTTATGTTCATATATTAAAGGATTATTCATGATTCAACTTCGTCCGATGACATTAGCTGAGTATCCAGATTACTGTGATTATTTCATTGATGATTATAGTCGTGAAATAGCTGAGAACTACGGTCATGCGATGGATAGGGCTATCGAATTAGCTGAGCAAGATCTTATCCGTAGTTTCCCTAATGGATTGGAAACTAATGAGCATGATTTACTGTGCCTTGAATTTAAATCGGAATCGGGCTCGGAAGTTGTCGGTTATCTTTGGCATTCGATTAAAATCAGCGATAAATCGACGTTTATTTATGACTTTTTCATTTTCTCGGATCAGCGTAGTAACGGTTATGGAAAATTAGCTATTAAAGCCCTTGAATCTCAACTGCAAGCGATTGGTATTGAACAAATAAAGTTAAGAGTAGCTTACCAAAATCAGCGTGCTTTAAAGTTATATCAAGATGTGGGTTTTGCTATTAGTGGCTATAATATGTCAAAGAAAATAGTAGGTTAACGCTTACAATATACTTGTAATGATAGCTATAACAAGTCAATTAAATTCGTTTAGGAAAAAGACAGTCTTTACAGGATGCGACAGCGTGGCGCCACTATTGACACGTTACACCATTCTCACTATTTAACATGGAGGTTTATCAAATGGGAAAGCAATTTTCGGAATTATCAAGTAAGCATATTGAGTTTATTGAACAGCAAAAAATTTTTTTTGTCGGCACGGCGGCTGATACTGGTAACGTAAATTTATCACCTAAAGGCGGTGACTCTTTGCGGGTTATTAGCTCGACTCAAATCGCGTGGTTGAATTTGACTGGCAGTGGCAATGAATCAGCCTCCCATGTACTGAAAAATCCTCGAATGACGTTAATGTTTTGTGCATTTGAAGGTTCTCCATTAATCCTAAGGGCTTATGGTGAAGCTAAGGTGCTGCATAATAAAGATACTGAATGGCAGGAATATTCTAAGCTTTTCCCTGACAGTATGGCTGCTCGCCAGATTTTTGTATTAGACATTAACTTGGTGCAATCTTCATGTGGTATGTCAGTACCTTACTTTAAATACAAGGAAGACCGAGACGATTTAGCAAAATGGTCTGAGCGGCAAGGGCAAGAGAATATAGAGAAGTACTGGCTCAAAAAGAACCAACAAAGTATTGATGGGTTTAATACTGAAATCGCAGAGCGCACAGGCTTAGTGAACAGCTAAACTTGGCCGTCTACAGGTAACTTATTCCAAATAGAGACATGATGATGAATCAAATTAATATCCAATACTTTAAACATCCTTATGCTGAGTTTGTACTGGGCTCATATGATGGCAAACTTTGCTTGTGTGATTTTCGCTATCGAAAAATGAGAGAGTCCGTTGATAACCGTATTCAGCGTGGCCTTAACGCCACATTTGTAGAGCAGAATGATGCTGTTTTAGAGTCTACTAAGACACAGCTGGAAGAGTATTTTCTTGGTGAGCGTAGTGTATTTGATATTCCATTATTGCTTGTCGGTACTGATTTTCAAAAGTCGGTATGGAATGCATTAGCAGAAGTCGAGTATGGTGAAAGCGCTACTTATCTGGATTTAGCAGTATCAATTGGAAATGAAAAGGCAGTGAGAGCGGTTGGCAGTGCTAATGGTGCAAATGGCTTAGCAATTATCATTCCTTGTCATCGAATTATTGGCAGTCAGGGTGAGCTGGTTGGCTATGGTGGCGGCTTGTCGTTAAAGAAACGGCTTTTAGAGTTAGAGCAAAATCTTTTTATTTGATTAAGTCATATCATGAAGTTAAGCTCCAAAATTAAATAATAAAATTATCGATATTTTTAATAAGAAAATAGACTGCACAGGAGTATGTTAATGATTGGATATGTAATGTTGGGCTCACAAAATATTGACGTTTCGCGTTATTTCTACGGCTCGTTAATGAAGGTGATGGGCGCGGAAAAAGTAGCGGATTCGAAAACATTTTTAGCTTGGAGTTTTGGTGAAGGAAAACCTATGCTCGCAATCGGTAATCCATTCGATGGTGAAGATGCGAGTTACGGTAATGGCACTATGGTTGCTCTTAGTGTGTCTTCGACTGAGGAAGTCGATAAGCTGCATAAAAAAGCATTAGCCTTAGGTGGACAAAATGAGGGCGACCCTGGCGTGCGCGCTGGTGGGTTTTATTGTGCTTATTTTAGAGATTTAGATGGCAATAAATTAAACTTCCATTGCAAACCTTAGAGAAATAACTTTTAGAATTACAACAAAATCTTTTTATCTGATGAAGGAATATCATGAAGTTAGTTATTGGCAATGACCCTGAGCTTATTGGAAAAGCGAGAAAGATTAGACACAGTGTATTCGTTACGGAACAAGGCATACCTTCACAGTTGGATTCAGATGGTTTAGATGATGGTGCTTATCATGCCTTAATGACTCAAGGCGACGATTTAGTGGGTACGGCAAGACTAACACTCGTGAGTCCTACCCATGCGACCTTAGCGAGGGTGTCTATTATGTCTGATTTCAGAGGCCAGGGGTTATCCACAACGTTAATTACCTCGTTACTCAACAAGGCGAAAGAACTCAATTTAAAACTGATTGAAATTCATGCGCACAAAAATCTTAAGCATTATTATGAATCGTTGGATTTTAGTTATATTAAGGATGCTGGGTCGGTTGCTGAGCATCCACTTATCGAGATGCATTTGAAGTTAAACCTTGAATGATCCCCCTCCAAATTGAAAAACACTGCTGAATATGAGTACATAATGAGACAAGAATTAAGAAACAAAATCATCGATGTTTGTAATAAGAAGATAGACAGCAAAGGTGATAATGTCGGTCTTTCATTTTATGCCTTTTTCGCTAACAAAAATGATAATCCTGAGTTACTGATGGAAGTGGCGACGTGGTGGATCAAAACACATAAATTGGATCACTTTGTTAAAGCGGTTGTTATTAAAGAGATGATCCAAGTTGGACTGTAGTGGCATGTAACAAGTGTCCATAACCTCGGAGAGTATGATGCAAGCACTTAAAAATACGGTACTTAAAAACAGAGTTCCACCACCAGTTGTTGCAGGGCTATTTGCGTTTGCTATGTGGGCTATTTCATCTGTTGTACCAACCATTGAAATGAATAACAGCGTGCGTTTGACATTATCAGCGGTCGCTGTCGCTTTAGGACTCTTTTTTTGCATTGCGGGTGTGGTGTCTTTCCGAAAGGCTAAAACAACGGTTAACCCTTTGAAACCTGAAACCGCGACTGCACTCGTGAATTCGGGTATTTATGCCATATCACGTAACCCTATGTATGTTGGCTTTGTTCTATTTTTACTTGCATGGGCGGTGTTTTTATCATCCCCTTGGATAAGTATAGGGGCTGTAGGTTTTGCTCTTTACATGAACCAATTTCAGATTGGACCTGAAGAGTTAGCGCTTAAAGAGATATTCGGTTCCGAATTTATCAGTTATCAAGCAAAAGTTCGTCGCTGGTTGTGAGTTTACCTAAGTTAGTATTTACCTTGCCGCCTTAAGTTGTTAAGGTATTGTTGCATTTGGCGTTGTTCATTGTCTTCATCTTACTAGTGTATTGTATACAATTTAATGATGGCTGTGTTTCAATCTAATTACATTAAATACAATTACATTCAATATAAGTAGGTATGGTTTATGAAATACGTTGTTTATTTATCAGGTGAAATCCACAGTGATTGGCGCGAACAGATTATTAGTGGTTGCGAGCAGAAAGGCCTCGATATTCAATTTACCTCGGCGATAACGAATCATGAAGCAAGTGATGCCGCTGGCGATTGTTTAGGAGAAGAAAGTGCTTCATTTTGGCGTGATCATAAATCATCAAAAGTGAACGCGATCCGCATTCAAACGGCGATCAAAAATTGTGATCTTGCTGTCATTCGTTTTGGTGAAAAATACAAACAATGGAACGCAGCTTTCGATGCGGGTTACTGCGCCGCTTTAGGTAAACCTTACATAACCTTGCATGATGAAAGCCTGATCCATGCTTTAAAAGAAGTTGATGGCTCAGCGCAGTCTTGGGCTACGTCACCAAGCCAAATTGTGGAAATATTGACATATTTGGTCGCGAAGTAATAAACCGAGCAAAGAAGTAATAAATCGATCAGAGGGTTTAACAAGCCCTCATTCCGTCGTACACTTCTAGTTAGACGGCCAAAACCAATCTAGCACTTCGTTATGTCTAAAGGTTATCAATGAATTTACAAAGCCATTTTATACTGATGTCTAAATATAATTTACGTATGAATAATCAGGTGTATAACTTTATCCGAGAACTTAACGATGTTGAGCTAAATCGAGACAGAGGTGCGTATTTCCAATCGATTATGGGAACACTTAACCACATACTCGTTGGCGATCTTATTTGGTTAACAAGGTTCTCTACGCATTCTGAAAGGTATGTTTCGTTACTGGCATTATCAATGTTCCCGAAGCCGAGTGGTCTTAATTCCATTGTTTTCTCAAGTTTATCGTCACTAATCGAAGCGCGTGAAAAAATAGACTTGTTACTATGTAATTGGCTTGAAAATGAAACTAACGAAAATGATTTCAATGAATTATTATCTTATTCGAATAGCAAAGGTGTAGAGAGTGAACGTGATTTTGGTGAGCTGCTAAGTCATTTATTTAATCATCAAACACATCATCGAGGGCAGTTAAGTACTTTACTTCATCAAATCAAAATTGATGTAGGTGTTACTGATTTTTTGTATGAAATACCAGATAGTAAGGCATAACATATTAGAATAAGTGTCACGCTTGATGCCAGAAGCTCTGGATATAGTTTTAACATAATGAAATAATTTGAATGGCGATGGGCTTTGCACTGTCGCTTTTTTATATGTCGAATTTCTTTACGAAATTTTAATTCACGCTTTACTTTTTAATATGATAATCCATTAAATCAATCAGTTATTAAGTTGGTGCGAATTATGCTTATTTGAGGTCTAACAACATATAAGGATATATACCAACATGAACAAAAATTCATTTATTACCTCAAAAATCATTTCTAGTATTACAGTTACCGCGGCACTCTTGATATCTCCAGTTTCTAATGCGGGTCTTACTGCATATGCGGACCGCGCCACCTTTGAGAACGCTACGAGTATTGACTATATAGAAGATTTCGAATCTTTGGGGACGAGTACTACCACGCTTAGTGGACCGGCAACGTTTGCAACAGGATTAACGGTTAGCTCGGAATCAAATGCTTTATTTGTTGCAGGCCCTGGCCAAAGTACTAACTCTTCAGCATCTATTGGTACTAATACGCCTAAAACTGATTCGTTGAACTTCGATCTTGGTGGTGATGATTCTTCATTTGGTGGTGATTTCTTCCAAAACTTTGGTGGCGGTAGTCAGAATGGAAGTTCAATAGAGTATTCTTTTTCATTCTATGACAACAACACCTTAGTTGATTCCATTATCGCTATGGTTGCTCCAAATGGCGGCAGTTTCGCTGGCTTCATTTCAGACACTATCTTTGACTATGTTCGAGTATTATCTACGCCAACGAGTTCGTATGAAGTCGCTGACAATATTACTGTCGGTAACTCAGTCTCTGTGCCTGAACCTGCAAGTTTCGCAATATTAGGACTCGGCTTAGCTGGATTTGGCTTTTTAAGAAAAAAGAAAGCAGCTTAATCACTAAAGCTGTTTTAGTTTAAATCCTCGGTAGTACCGGGGATTTTTTATGTCTAACAAAAAATAATCGCGTAACAACAAAGCCATCAAACGGGCATATGAATACTTATAGTCGCGACAACTAATCAGCCTCTCACTGTAATTAGTGGCATTAATTTAATGTGGTGTACTAACCTCTAAAGTGGTGTCGTATGCAATAAATTATCAGTGATTTTGGCAACTACTAGGTGAAGGATAGTCCATGTTATTCGCAACAAATCGAACCCCTATCGAATCTGCAAAGTCTGAAAAGGGCCGCAAGATTAGTTTTTCAATGCAAGATACAACGGTCCGACAAGATATGTATTTTTGTCGTCGAAACGGTGTCGATGATTACATTGAAATAGGCAATGAAGCTTTCTTCCAAGAGCTAAAAGGCTTAGATACTAAAACACAAATATTATTCTATATTCATGGTTTTAATAATCTTGGTGAGTCAGACATTTTTCCTAATGCTAATATTTTACAAAATATGTTTGATGAACTAAGCTCTGGCCTGGTTCACATCGTTCCGCTTATTTGGCCTTGTGATGATGATTCGGTTATCGCTTTCATGGATGATTATTGGGACGACCAACGTGCTTCAAGAGCGAGTGGCGATTCATTTGCTCGTATGCTTGGTTTGTTTGATGATTGGCGTAAAGAAGAAGCACAGAAAACCAATCCATGTACTCGCCGCATGAACGTATTAGCCCACTCTATGGGTAATCGGGTATTGCGAAATGCGATCAATAGTTGGGTGAAGTACGATATGGGAGGCTGTATGCCACTGTTATTCCGTAATGTGTTCATGGTTGCCGCTGATGTCGTTAATCACACGTTAGAATACAAAGAGAACGGATGCTACATTCCCGACGCTGCCCGAAATGTGGTGGTTTATTATGCCAATGATGATTTTGCTATGCCTGCCAGTAAGATAGCAAACCTTAAGAATATGACGGTATCGCGCCGTTTAGGCATGACTGGTCCGGAATCTATGTCTGAAGCTCGGCTAGCTAGAAATGTCTATGAGGTCGACTGTGATGACTTCAACAACAGTTGGGGCGATGCAAAAGGCCATACTTATTTCTTGAGAGATAGCAGTGGAAAAATAAGCCCGGTTATATCCCACATGTTAGCCGCCATTGATGGTGGTCGTGTTACGCCTGCAGAGCGTCGGTATGTTCTTGAAAAGCCTTAAATAAAGTAGACCCAAACTACTCTTTCGACATCCGCTTTCTCGCTTTATTAGGATAAATTCCACACCAGCGATGATAACTGCGACTAAATGCGCTGAGACTGTTATATCCCAGTAGCAGCGCAATATCCGTTTGGCGGTAGTAGGAGTTCTTTAAGTATTCATTCGCCATATTGAACCTGACTGAGTCAAGCAGCGCGCTAAAAGAAGTATTGTTTTCACCTAATTTACGCTGCAGTGTGCGCTGACTGTAGTTCATTGATGATGCAATATCTTCTAGTCTGTATATGCCGTTGGTTAGTGACAAACTAATAGCATTTGAAACCCGTTTCACTATACATTCATTGTCTAACGGCTTGGTACTGCTGAGTCTGGTATTAAGCTGTTTAACAATATTTCTGATGTCCAGCTGCAAAACTGAATTGTCACAGATAAGTGAAAGGCTTCGATTATTAAACGCGACCGGACAACCAAAGTATTGCGCATACTCGGAAATGCGTTGTTGATCTCGTTCACTGCGAAGAAAATAACAGGCTCTTATTGGAAACGATCTACCTAATAACCCATAGAGAATATTCACTGCACTCGCCATGGCATAGTCTTGATATTGCACTAACTCCTGAATATGAGGCAGTTCCAGATTGAAAGATACTGTTAGGTGATCTTGTTGTTCCTGAATATCCACCTGATAACCAGATACCAGAACCTTTAAGTATTTAACGATCACCTCTAATGCCTCTGAGACATTATTGCAGCGGCTGAGCATCGAACCTAATGGTGCTAAGATCATCATATCCTGCTGCCGAGCTAATTGCATCGCAATGTCAGGAAAGTCTAACTGTGCAGCAGCAGCTTCTAGAAGATAAACAAACTTATCATAAGGAATAAGCAGAGTTTCTTCGGTAAATATGTCTTTATCTAAACCAGCAGACTCGTAAAGAGCAGACACGTTTCCACCTTTGGAAAGCACGAGAGAGCTAAACCCGCTCAAGAAACAAGTATTGATATAAGGGGCAAGCATCGTTTACTCCATGTGATGAGCTAGATCTCACTTTAGAACTACTGGCATTAGCTGTCAAACAGATGGCATGAAATGGTAAATACCAACGTTATTTTCAATACAAGACATTGAGCATAGATAAACGATTTGTTTATTCATTTCCTACCTATTTATGAGCAACACTTACTTATTTTGCACTGTATTGGTGCTAAAACATAGCTAAATAGGTAGTTTTATATCTATCTTATTGAATATTAATACATTTCATAAATTGGCATAGAACTGGCAACCTTTAGTTTAATTAACACTACAGGGAGTATGACAATGTCTTATATTGAACCAAAAGAATTTGTGACCAAGATGGTCGATGCGGGTGAACAAAAAATATTTATGTCTACCAGAGATACACTAGTACGTGCCTTTATGGCCGGTGCTATTTTATCTTTGGCAGCCTTCTTTGCACTGACCGTGATCGTTAAAACTGGGCAGCCGCTGCTTGGCGCAATATTATTCCCGGTCGGTTTTATTATGCTGTACTTAATGAAATTTGATCTGCTAACTGGGGTATTCACGCTGGTACCATTAGCTGTGCTAGATAAGCGACCAGGGTGTACTACAGACCAACTGTTACGTAACTGGGGATTAGTATTTTTAGGTAACTTTGCAGGCGCTTTAACGGTGGCTTTTTTCGCATCTTTTATTCTCACTTATGGTTACAATACTGACGGCGGTGCACTGGCTGCGAAAGTGGGTAGTATTGGTGAGGCTCGAACGCTGGGTTATCAACAATACGGCACTGCAGGTTGGTTTACTATTTTCATTCGCGGCATGCTGTGTAACTGGATGGTTTCAATGGGTGTTGTTGGTGCGATGATCTCGACATCTGCAACCGGTAAAATGCTGGCGATGTGGATGCCTATTATGCTGTTCTTCTTTATGGGTTTTGAACACTCGATTGTAAATATGTTTTTATTCCCGTTCTCTATGATCATGGGCGGCGAATTCACAGTGATGGATTATCTGGTTTGGAATGAAATTCCAACGGTATTGGGTAACTTAGTTGGCGGATTAACATTAGTTGGTTTACCGCTATATATCACCCATGTTAAAACGACAGCAGCACGTAAATCATCTGCATCAACGAATACCATGAACGCGTTGAAATAAACGATAAATCCCGGATGGCAATGGCAATGGCAATGGAGTGGGTATTTGAGTATGCAAGAGCGATTAACGCTAAGCGTTGGCCAGGCGAGTGATGCTGGTATAAAACCGTGTAATCAAGACAGTATCGGGATATTTATTCCACCCGCGGCTGTACTGAGTACTAAGGGCGCTGTAGTTGCTATTGCCGATGGGATAAGTTCGAGTGATGTCAGTCAGATTGCTAGCGATACGGCAGTTACTGGGTTCATTGCAGATTACTATTGCACAAGCGATGCTTGGTCAGTTAAATCAGCGGCTTTAAAAGTATTAAAAGCCACTAACTATTGGCTCTATGCGCAGAGTCAGGACAGCCCGCATCGACATAATTTAGATAAAGGTTATGTCTGTACCTTTAGTGCTGCGGTATTTAAATCCAATACCGCACATCTATTTCATTGTGGTGATTCTCGAATATTCAGACTCTCTAGTGGCAGCTTAGAGCAACTGACTAAAGATCATCGCCGCAGTGTGGATGAACAGAGTAGCTTTTTAACTCATGCTTTGGGGATCCATCAAACATTAGATATCGACTATCAAACCTTGCCTTTAAGCCAAGGTGATGTGTTTGTGTTTACTACCGATGGCGTACATGAATTTTTGTCGAATAAACAGATTGCTGCATTTATAAATTTATCAATAAGCCAAGCAACAAGCCAAACAACAAATAAACCCATAACTTCGTCCACAATATCTGCTAACGAGCAAACTGATAGCCTATTTGATGATATAGCTAACAACTTGATCACTATGGCATTGGCTGCGGGTAGTGATGATAATTTATCTATTCAAATTGTGCGAATTGATAGTTTACCTGAGAGTGGGTTTGCTGAGATCCAAGATCAAGCCATGTTACTGCCGCTGCCTCCTGCGTTACAGCCTAAGCAGGTGTTTGATGGTTATGAAATATTACGTGATATTTACATTAGTAGTCGCAGTCATGTGTTTTTAGCTAAACAACAAGCAACTGAGCAGTTAGTGGTATTAAAAACACCGTCAACAGAGTTACGCGATGATGCCAGTTATCGGGAAAGCTTATTAATGGAAGATTGGATCGCCAACCGCATTAATAATGTGCATGTGTTGAAGGCGGTTAAATCAGAACAAGCGAGAAACTACTTGTATACGGTTACCGAATACATTGAGGGTAAGCACTTAGCGCAATGGCTCAATGATAATCCCATGCCTGATTTAGATGTTGTTCGTGATATCGTCAAACAGATCGCAAAGGGGCTGCAGGCTTTACATCGGCAAGAGATGGTGCATCAAGATCTACGTCCTAATAATATTATGATTGATATCGCAGGTACGGTGAAAATTATTGATTTTGGTGCTATCCGCGTTGCTGGTATTGCAGAAACAGGTAATGATGCCGCTGATATCTTAGGTACGGCGCAATATACCGCACCAGAGTATTTTATTGGTGAGCTCGGCAGCAACCGTTCGGATATCTTTTCGTTAGCGGTGATGACTTATCAATTGATTACGGGTCGATTACCTTATGGCAACGAGGTCGCTAAGTTACACAGTCGTAAAACCCAGCAGCGATTACGTTATATATCAGCCTGCGACAATGATAACAATGTTCCGCACTGGGTTGATTTTGCGCTCAATAAAGCGCTCGCGGTTGATCCGACTCATCGTTATGCTGAAGTCGGAGAGTTTATTCACGACCTGTATCATCCGAACCCTGAAGCTTTATTACGTCAGAAAATGCCAATTATAGAACGCAATCCGTTAGTATTTTGGCAAACACTCTGTTTGTTACTGACCGTATTGTTGGTCTTTGCTGTGCTGAATTAAACGCTGATGATGCAGAGAGGATATTTACGTTTTGGCTGTTGATTGATAGGCTATGCATTTACAGTGTCAAAACTATCAACAGCATTAAAACCTCAGCATTTAAAGGAACGTCAGTGAACATCGCTTTTTTTGATTTTGATGGAACAATTACCAATGAAGATTGTTTCACTCAGTTCATCTTCTATGCCACACCTAGAACTCGCTTAATTATAGGCATGATACTGCTCTCTCCAGTCATATTATTACACAAGTTAGGTTTATTTCCGGCCGCGAAGATAAGACCAATATTAGCTAAATTTGCATTCTGTAATCGTAGTGAAAAACACATTTTCAATGTAGCAGAGACGTTTGCTGCAGAATATTTACCATCAGTCACCAGAGAAAATGCCATGCAGCGTATTGACTGGCACAAAGCACGGGGTGATAAAGTTGTTGTTGTTTCTGCGTCACTCAATCCTTATCTTTCCTACTGGTGTAAAATACATAATGTCGACTTGATATGCAGTGAACTAGAATCAAAGGATTCACGATTAACAGGTAACTATGTATCAGGTGATTGTGGCGGTCAAAACAAGGTCATGTTAATCAATCAGCTTTATGATTTATCTCTGTTTGATTCAATCTTTGCATACGGGGATACAGAAGAAGATCAGCCTATGCTGGAATTAGCACAAACCAAGTTCTATCAGTGGCGAGAAGTGGCTTAGTATTAAGCTGATGACGTTAGGTGAATACGTATAGCTTATGACTTACCAATTTCAGAAAAGCCATACACATCGAAGCCTCTGATTGTTGCGGGTCTTTGCTTACATATCTCAAGCCACTTCTGGACGTGAGTGAACGAGCCTAACTCTAGTTGTTCTGATGCTTTGTAAAATACGTCAAGCCATATAACCCAAGGGAAAATAGCAATGTCGGCGATACTGTATTCGTTACCGATGATATATTCTTGGTGCTGAAGTCGAGTATCCAAAATTTTCAATAAACGTTTAGTTTCGTTAGCAAATCGTTGCTCTGGATAAGGATGGTCACAGTTATCCTTGCCGTAGGTATGGAAATGTCCAAAAGCGCCAAACATAGGCCCTACGGCACTCGCTTGAAAAAATAACCACTGGATAGTTTCACTGCGTTCAATCGGATCTTCAGAAATCAACTTACCTGATTTCTCTGCCAAATAAAGCAAGATCGCACCTGACTCCATGATTGGGTGGGAAGTCTTGCCTGGCCCCGATAGATCTACGATGGCAGGGATCTTTGCGTTCGGGTTAATCCTTTTGAACTCATCACTATGCTGCTCACCTTTTAATATATCGACAGTATGCACATCATAATCGAGTTCCATTTCTTCTAATGCCACCGGGATCTTAATGCCATTTGGTGAACCTAAAGAGTAGAGTTGAATATTTGCCATGTTAAGTTGACCTGTTTTGGTTACTGACTAATGGGGCTATTGTATATAGTCCGATATATTTGAGAATAGGAGTATTAACTGAAACAGTTTTGCGTTCAGTGCAAAGCTTGGTTCAAATATTTTTAACTTATTAACCTTCACCATTTCTCGCCTTTTTTATTTTTTTGCCTTACACTGCTTTTAATTTATATCCCCTAGTACAGTAAAGGAAAAAAACATGGCTCAAGCAACTGCACGACACATTTTAGTAGACGACGAAGCAAAGTGTAATGAACTGAAAGCGCAAATTGAAGCGGGTGCTGATTTTGCTGACGTTGCGAAGCAAAATTCAAACTGTCCTTCAGGCGCTAAAGGCGGTGATTTAGGTCAGTTTGGTCCTGGTATGATGGTTCCTGAGTTCGATAAAGTTGTATTTTCTGCGCCTGTAAATATAGTTCAAGGTCCAGTGAAAACACAATTTGGTTACCATTTATTAGAAGTTACTAGCCGTAGCTAATAATAAATTATATTTCTCGCATCTTTCGTGATGCGAGGAATATCCCTGCTATTCAAACCAAGATTAAATTCCCCCCGATATTTTATTACCCCCTGTACCAAGAAAAGTAGTATTGTGCATGTTTGTCATTCTTTGATTGTACTGTTCACCACTGAATTATTTTAAAGGTATTCGCTTGATTAATTCCCATAAATTTACCCTTGCAGGTTGTCTCGCTATTTTACTTTGGAGCACTATTGTTGGGCTTATCCGTAATGTCGCTGAGCAGTTAGGTCCCATTGGCGGCGCTGCGATGATTTACACTGTCAGCTCTGTGTTTTTGCTGATCTTCTTAGGCGCTCCTAAGCTTAAAAGCTTTCCACCTCGCTATTTACTTATTGGCGGTGGACTGTTTGTGAGTTATGAAATTTGCTTATCCTTGGCATTAGGAATGGCAAACGATCGCACCCAAGCGATAGAAATGGGCGTGATTAACTATTTGTGGCCTTCGTTAACGGTATTACTTGCGGTATTTATCAGTGACAAACCCGTTAACAAGTTACTTTACCCTGCCATTGCGTTGTCATTTTTTGGTGTTGCATGGACTGTTGGTGGTGATGACGGTATTTCGATTAGTCAATTAACCAGTAATATTGCGACCAATCCTGCCAGTTATTCAATGGCGTTCTTTGGTGCGTTTATTTGGGCATTGTATTGCAATATAACGAAGAAGTTAGCCAACGGTATGAATGGTATTACTTGGTTCTTTATTGGGACTGCGATTGCCCTGTGGATTAAATACTTGATAAGCAATGAACCGACTATGGAATTTACGACTGAAGCGACGTTTGACCTGTTACTTGCTGGCATTGTGATGGGCAGTGGTTATGCATTGTGGAATATCGGTATTATCGGTGGCAATATGGTATTTTTGGCGACGTTATCGTATTTTACACCAATTTTATCGACATTCTTTTCTGCCATGATATTAGATATCGAGTTAACCACTAAGTTCTGGGAGGGTGTCGTTATGGTTACTATTGCATCGTTAATCTGCTGGTGGTTAACACGCGAGAAGTCGCATAAAAATGGTGCCGTTAACGCGAATGTTGAATCTTGATGTTACTATTTAATATGAGAGTTGAATTTTAGTTCGTTTTTGTAGTTCAACTCCTGATGTATTTAGATTATTGATTAAGTAATATAAGGCGATAACATGAGAACTTTTGGTAATATAATCTGGTTTTTGTTTGGTGGTGCAATCATGGGACTAGCATGGGTACTATTCGGCATTCTCGCGTTTATCAGTATTGTTGGTATTCCTTGGGGACGTTCTTGTTTTGTTATTGCAGGATTCTCATTTTTCCCGTTTGGTAAAGAAGCCATATATCGAGATGAATTAACCCGCGCAGAAGATATCGGCACGGGTAGTTTAGGTTTTATCGGTAATGCGTTGTGGTTTATTTTTGCAGGTGTTTGGTTAGCGCTTGGCCATGTGGCGTCTGCGGTAGCATGTTTTGTGACGATTATTGGCATTCCATTTGCACTGCAACATTTGAAACTAGCCGTTATCTCACTTGCGCCTATCGGCCAAACAATTGTCGATAAAGACGTTGCGGCGATGGCGCGTTATAAACACGGTAAATTTAAGCTGTAAGTTGATATTTTAGTTAAGGTCTAAGTTAAGGTCTAAGTTAAGGTTTAAGTTAAGGTTTAAGTTAAGGTTTAAGTTAAGGTTTAAGTTAAGGTTTAAGTTAAGCTCTAATTTAGACGCTGTTTCAGGCGTTTAAATGCTTCACTGTCTTTATCTTCGTCAGCACAAACAGTTAATAAATCATCAATAAAATGCATGAATGCGCGATGTTCAATTTGTTTCACTTGCGCTTGTTGTGTGTCCGTTAGCATGTGATACATAGTCGCTGCGCCAAAGTCGCCAAAGATAATATTCGCATCCACATCAAACAAGGTGTTGTGCGCATATAAATCTCCGTGACAAACTTGGTTATCATGTAAATGGGTAAACACTTCATCCATCTGCGAAACCATCTTGTCTATTTGAGCGATAGATAAGGTGAAGTCAGTAGGGAAGGTATCACGCGTACAGCTGTTAAAGCATGGTGGCAGACCTAAGTTTGCATAGTGTGCCGGGATCAAATTCATGATCAGGGCTAAGTAACCGTCTTCTTTTACTTGGGCAAGCGATTGTACTAGGCTAGGGTGGTTACCTACTTTCAAGCAAGCTTGTAATTCATCTTCAGGATAACCATCACTGGTCACTTCGCCCTTAAATACTTTTACGGCAATCTCATCAGGGAACTGAGATTGTTGCTCATTCCACACTGCTTTTGAGATCACGCCTGATGCGCCTTGGCCAAGTACGTTTTGTAATGCATAGCTTGATGATGCTAACTGCGGCACGCTATCAATACATACATCTGATTGGCTAAACGGGTTGCCTGAGAATGCAAACCAAGCCAGTTTAGGTAAGCCAAACAACTGTTCTGGGCATGCCGTTAGGCGGTTAGCTGAGATACGTACCAGTTCAAGGTTATGACACTGAGACATAGTTTGAGGCAATTCTGTTAAACAGTTACCCGCGAGTGCTAACTTTTGCAAGCGCGGACGCTCACCTAGCGAGTTAGGTAAAACCTCAATACGGTTATCCGTTAAGATCAACCAACGTAGTTTTACTGGTAGCGAATTTTCAGGTACTTGGTTTATTTGGTTTGATTTAAAGCCAACCATTTCTAAGTTCGGGCATTGGCCAAGTACTTCTGGTAGGGTTACAAATAAGTTATTTGATGCAAACAAGATCTTCAAATTGGTTAACTGGGCAATCTCTGCTGGTAGCGTGGTTAACTGGTTATTTGATAAGTCGAGGATCTCTAAACTGTCAGCCAGTGACAAGATCTCGAGTGGGAAAGCAGTTAGGTTGTCAGATAATGTTAAACGCTTAATACCTGTTAATTCACCAGATTTTAGCTGAGATAGAGTATGCAAAATAATTTAGCCCGTGTTAGAAAGATACAAAACCGGGCTAGTTTACTTGAAAATGACTGAAAAGGGGAATCTCTGCGATATTTAGGCAAAGATAGCATGGTTACATCCGCTATGATGTGGCATTGTTTTTAGCCAAAGCGTCTTCAACTTCGTTGTCATCACGTTTGGCAATCTTATGTCCATCTTCAGTACAGCCTGCTTTCCAATAACTGCTGATATAGATATTGTCTTTGTCGACGGCTTTGTCATTTCTGAAGTAAGCACGTAGTGTTCGCATAGCTGAAAATTCACAAGCACACCAAACTGATACTTCACCTTGCAGCCAGGCTAATGCTCTCACTTGGCTAAGTAAGTTTGTTTTAGCTTCATTAGCGATAACCCAAATTATTTGAATGCCATCGGGCTTGGGTAAAGCTTGCTTGTCATCTTCATGGTTAATTTCGATAACCGCATAACCACAGGCTGTTGCGGGTAGCTTAGTGAGTTGCGCAGACAAGGCGGGGAGTGCAGTCATATCAGCGACTAAGAAGTACCAATTGGTATCAAGATTAACTGGTTTAATCATCCCTGGCCCCACAACTGAAATTGTATCCCCGGTACTTGCAGATTGTGACCACGCTGCGGCAAAGCCACCACTGTGCTTATCAATAGCTGAGTGTTCATGACGCACAAAATCAACATCCAATTGATTGAGCGCTTGGCGTAAATGACGGATGGTATAAGTACGCATTTTCGGGCGTTCATCTGCCCCAAACATTGAAATATCAGTATTACCTTGCTCAGTGAACAGAAGTTTAATGTAACCACCTGCTGCATCAGCGGGAAAATCAGACAAGTCGTCAGCCTGAAAACTGATACGTTGCATGTTCGGCGTTAATTGCTGGCTGTCTATAACGGTTAATAATCTGCTGTTTGGTTTCTTACTCATATTGGCCCCTTAATAATGTAGTTATTGCCCGTAGTACATACAAATACGCTTGCCGTTGATTTCGTGAATATCAAATTCAGTATCGTAAATTGCGGATAATACATCTTTCTTGATTATTTCTGCCACTGACCCATTAGCAACAACCTTACCTTGCTTAAGCGCCACGATATTGTCTGAATAACAAGACGCAAAGTTAATATCATGGATCACGATAACGACCGCTTTGCCTAACTCGTGAGCCAAGGTTTTGATGTTTTTCATGATCTGTAATGAATGCTTAATATCTAAGTTATTCAGAGGCTCATCCAGAAATACATAATCGGTATCTTGAGCCACGACCATCGCGATAAAGGCTAATTGACGTTGACCACCACTGAGTTCATCAAGATATTTATTTTCGATAGGTGTTAAATCTAAATAGCCAATGGCTTTGTCAATCACGTCATTGTCGTTGCTGGTTAGCTTGCCCTGACTATAAGGATAGCGCCCAAAGGCCACTAATTCTCGTACGGTAAAGCGCATGTTGAGATTGTTAGACTGGCGTAATACTGCGAGCTTTTTCGCCAATGCTTTAGTATCCCAATCTAATACGTCTTGGTTGTCGATAATGACGCTACCGCTGTCTTTATTTAATAAGCGACTTGCCATCGATAATACGGTACTTTTGCCTGCGCCGTTCGGGCCAATGATCGCAGTTACTTCGCCCTTAATGAAAGAGGCTGAAGCTTGGTCGACAACTTTGTGCTGACCAAATGATTTAGATAAATTAGTTAA
>Ga0105359_10001072_pt1 | contig 23071 bp, 15 predicted proteins | sample GOMGulsemesocosm_6_FD_83659 | JGI IMG/M metagenome (GOLD analysis project Ga0105359, IMG submission 83659) | Methane-oxidizing microbial communities from mesocosms in the Gulf of Mexico - GOM8C Gulf of Mexico | ecosystem: Environmental > Aquatic > Marine > Cold seeps | place: Gulf of Mexico...
GCGATGGCATGAACGTATCATCGTTAGTTACTTCGAAATCATATACGCTTGAAGTGGCCCAGGATAATGCCCAGTCAGAGACAAGGTACTCAGCGATGCCTAGTTCCTCTTTGATTGATAATGTAATTTGAGCATTCTCATGAGGCTCTAAATCAGTATCGCCAGAGACAGAAATATTTAAGTCGTTGAAGCTTATTGGTTTTTCAGTAGTTTCATCAGCGTTATGAACTGTAAAAGTATTGTTGAAAGTTATATCTCCAGATAAAGACGTATTATCATCATTTAATAACGTATCTACACATAAGTATCCCTTTCCATCACTTCTATTTTCATCGCAGGTTTCATCGATACTAAGCTTAATGGAGGGAACGTTTGATGCGATATCTTTATCCCAGAATATTTCAAAACCTGTATTTACAAACTGCTCGCTGATTGCACTACTGCCTTTATTGGTTGAAAAGGTCAAAAAATCATCGTTGAGTACTGTGTAATAAGCTTGAGGTAAGCTGGCTACATCAGAAAAGTAATGCGTAGGAGTATTGTCCCCCAGTGTTACTGAAAATGTGATTTTCTCATCAGGTTCTACAGTCTGATTGTCCAATACATTGAATGCCATTAGAGCGACATCAGAACTGGTTTTATTCGATATGTTGTAATTCTCATCAGCGGAAAAATCTGTTTCTATATTAGACCCGCATTTAAATTGTGAGGACGGTGTATAGCTTAAGCTTTCATGATAGATAGGTTCACAATTTGTAACGATATTTAAATTGAGGTCCAAAACATTGTCCGCAACATTCACTCCCCAGCCTAGGGTTAATCCAACGTCGTTTAAATCTGCTTCAGGTATAGAGCCAATGCTGAGCTTGTCTCCTGCTGTATTCTTTATATTAGTGAAGGCTAATGTTGGAGAAATGGTATCGTCATTAAGCAAGTCAAATTCAACAGTAGAGTCAATCCAATTGCTTTTTAAATAGTTATTTATTACGCCATCGTTATCCATATTAACCAATATGGTCACTTTCTCATTTGGCTCAACTATTCCGTCTTCTATTACAGTGATGCCTAAGCTCAGGCCTGGTAAATTCTTAACCGTTGACTGGTCCGCAGAGTGCATAATAACTTTTTTTATGAAATGTATATCGCCAGTTACTTCAAGGGGATTAGTAACTGCATCAGTTACAATGCACAAATGATCGTCAATATTTCCTGAGGTTTCATCACATTCCTCAGTAAGCACGAAGCTAATTTCAGGGACATTTTTAGCGATGTCTTTATCCCATGATATTGAGAATCCAGAGTTAATATTATCTTCAAGTATTGATCCGTTATTTTGATCAAGGATGCTGATGTTTAGGGTATCGTCATTTAATATCGAAAACTTTGCCGTTGGTGAGTCGGCAACGACATCGAAATAACCATCTGGGAAATAATGGGAATCTTCTGCCGAAGCTAACGATAATACAAACTCTACCGTTTCATTAGGTTCTACTATTTCATCTTGGTTAATAAGAAGTTGTAAGGATTCATTGCCCGCATCTGATTTATTAGCTAGCGTGAAAGAGTTTAAGAAAGAATAATCTGAAACAGTGGAGCTATCACAATCATTATTAGTCGCATCACTCAGACACTTGGCCGTTATTATAAAAGTTATCCCTGGAATATTATGAGCAAGCCCCGCATCCCAAGATAAAGCCATTTCGACTTCGGCACTGGAGTTTTCATATCCTTCGGCAATAACTACATTGTTATTAGTGACGATAGGTGTATTTAGAAATGTTAATGCTGGTGAAATGGTATCGTTATTTTTGACTTCAATTTCAAAGGTCTTATCTACCCATTCATTTTTAATATAGGGCGATGCTTGAGTAGGACTTTCTAAGGTTAAAGTTAATTGAGCGATTTCGTGAGACTCAGTTAGACTATCCCCTACTACGTTGATGCCAAGACTTACTGACCTATGAGTTGAAGCATCGGTTCCATTATGTATTGTTATTTTTTCATCAAAATTTAAGTCGCCTTCAAAACTGTAGCCATCAATATCGTTGCCTATGCGCGTATTTTCTACACATACAACTGAGCTTGTTTCAGTACAGTTTTCGGTTATCGTTAAAGATATCTCAGGTACATTAGAGGCAATATCTGCATCCCAAGATAATTGATACTCAGTATTTAAAAAACCGCTATCACCTTCTGTTATAACGCTGCTAGGCCCATCTATCAGGGTGAAGGTTAATTGATCATCATTTAATATTTGGTAGTTTAGACTTAAGTCGGTCCAGCTTTCAATGTAAGCATCTAGGAGACTTGAGTTCACCAAGGAAACTTGCAACATAGCAGTCTCATCAGGCTCTACTATGCTATCGCCAACCAACAATTGCATATTTAGATTCAGCTGGTTAATGCTAGTATCGGTTATTCCTTGATGTACAAATACATCACCATATTGAAAGTCACTACCTTCCGCACATTGATCTAATGGCAAAAGTTCACATTTATCTGTAACTCTTATAATGATGCTAGGAACATCTGCTGCTATTGGCTTGTCGGTCTGAACTACGTAAGGGTATGCTAAGTTTTCATCTAGTAGTGCTGCTGATGTTAAGGCTGATTCACTTATCTCCTCTTCACCTTTTGCTGTGATATTAATATTAAGCTTATCATCACTTAATACAGTGCCATCGACAGAGGTGGTTTTAATAGACTCGGCAAGCTGAGTACATGTTTCTGAATTACAATTTTTCAAAACAACAGGCGAATCATTTTCGAGATTGACGGTTAGAACATAAGTTTCATCAAGCTCAACTATATTATCGTTATTTATCGAAATCGATATATCTTGCGTCCTATTTTCACTAGACGCGGGAAAAGAAAGAGAGGTAGCTTGGCCAAGCTCAATGCTGTTGCCGGAGAAATCAATATTACCATCATCTACTTCGATGCCATTACTAGACACGATGAAGCTAGCATTCAATCCGATGTTTGAGTTTAAATTAACCTGAAAATTGGCGGTTAAGCCATCAATGTTTTCAGCTACTGAAAAACCATATACAGATAAAAAGGCTTTATCTGTATTTTGTGAAGTAATTGTTATTTGATCTTCTAGTGTGTTGGTAACCCATGCATGCTGGCTTGTTAAACTTACTTTTAGGTCAACGACTTCATCGCATTCAACCCCTTCATCATCCAGAAAAGATAATGTGACTGGCAACTCGGTTGAACCGATACCAAAGGACTGAGTGCCTTCAGTTGCAACTGTCATTTCATCAGTTGAGAGGTCTATTTGATTCAATGATTCACAACCAGTACTTGTTGAGCCAGCCGTCACAATGCGTTCAATGTTTATTTCATACTCTTCTAGCGCTTGATCGCCGTAAGTGCCAGCAGCAAGATCCGTATTAGTATTATCGAGTTCTAAAACTAAGTTAAGGCCATTCTCTTCATAACTTATAAAAGGACTTGAACTTGTTGCAGGGCTAGTTAATTCTTTATTTGCCCAGCGGATTCTAGGCAAGTCGTCATTGATGATGCTTACTTCAACGGGTTCGCCTAATGTATTACCATTTACACTCCGCAGCTCAACAAAGAGAACCTCATTTGTTTCAATTTTAGTATCTGGTTCAATATGAAAAGAGATTCCAATATTAGTATCCTTACTTGGAATACTGCTTCCTTTGGATATGGTAATAATTCGGCTATCAATTTTCTCATTACTACCAGAGCTTCCTGGTTCACCTGTTATGTCTTCAGCATCAATAGTGAGAGGCGCTTCGCCGGCGGTTGCATAGCGTAGAACATACTCAAACTGATAGTCGTACCCAACCGCCCCAGCGAGCTCAACGTATATTTTCCTATCTTCGGCAGAATTGGCATCCTCAAGGAAGCTTAAATCTGTTGATGTCGTATCACTATCATTAAACTTACGATAGATTTTAAATTCCGGAGATTCGTTATCTGAAATGTATATGCGACCTGTCCCAAAAGTCACCCCTGCATCATTGAAAAGTTCCATTTCCAATACTTCATTATTTTCCAGGAAGGCATCATCAATAATGGTAAAGTTAGCTGTATAGCTATTTAAAAGATTACTTTCCCCTGACAAGATAGTGATTTGGCCGACGCTATCATCAAAATCCAGCCCGCTTTCGGCTTTTTCGGCGCCGGTAATGGTGATGCTGTCCGCAATTTGATTAAGTCGATAGTTAACAATGAAGTCTTCAGTGAAGCCTCCACTTTCGTCAATAGTGAAAGGCATTGAAAAAACGGTGTTAGTCGTATTTTCTGTGACCGAAAGTGAGCGTCCTGAGTTCAATTCAAAAGTAGGTGCTCCATCTCCAGGCGTATCATCTGATCTGATATAACCATCTATTGAAATGACATCACTCGCTTGATGCTTTACGTTTAGCTCTACAATCTCATCTGGCTCAATATCTTTATCACCAAAAACCTCTACGGATATCGATTTCTTTGTTTCTCCCGCTTGGAAGACTATCTCTGTATTGATTGCTGAGTAATCTATACCTGCGGTGCCATAGTTCGTCTGAATGAGGTCATTTGTTGATACATCGAGCGTAAAAGGGGCAACGGTATTTTCCGCAAGTTCTATATTGAATTCTAGATATTGAGTACCAAGGTGACCTTCGGTGACATCAGATTTTGATAATGAATAGGCAGGATAGTCATCATTAAGAATTGTAATGGCCAAACGGCCAAGCTCAGTGCCACTTTCATCGGTAATGAGCACTCCAATTAACTCATCATCTTCTACGCGGTTATCTGAGTAAATTTCTACACCAACTTCATAAGATTGGCCGGCCTTCATATCATACTGACCCGAAAGAGCAGCATAATCGCTTTTAGCCACGGCATTTATGTCATAGGTTGAATATTGAACCAATCCATCGGTTGACGCCGTAAAGCCAACGACAGCAATAAAACTATCACTATCACCCTCTGCTATTTCTAAGGTGGAATTTACCACGACTCCTGGCGATAGATCAGCTATACCTACGCTGGGTGATGCTTGCTTATTCGCGCTATCACTGCATCCGCAGATAAATGACAATATTAGTGATAAAAACAATAGCTTTATATTGATAATTTTCATAATCATTGAGTTGTTCCATTACCCAAAAGTACAGATAAAATTTCTTCGCAGTATACACATTGTTACACTCATTTCGAGTGAAACATTTCATCTTTGCGTAACATTTAGAGATCAAGTGTTTATTGTAAAATATAACTTGACATATATGCGTATGGAGAAAGAAACTAGTGTCAGTTATCACATATGAAAACGGAATTTTGGCATCATGGATTTGCAACACCCACTACTCAGCATAGGATCTTCGGTTATATCGGAGGATTCCCCTTGTGGTATTAATGCAAAGTACGAGCCTAGCTTTGAAGCTTTAGAAGCTGAGCTGGCAAAGCAAGAATCACTATCCGCTGAAACTGTAGATTGGAAGGAAGTTAAGGCTTTAGCCACTGATTTACTTCAAAATACGACTAAAGATTTCTTGGTTGCTTGCTATTTATCGCATTCGTTAAACATTACAGAAGGCTACGAAGGTCTATTGGTAGGCATCAAAATTCTTGAAGCTTTCACCGATAACCACTGGCAAGACTCTTTTCCGCCGGCGAAAAGGTTGCGCGCACGCAAAACCGCCATTGAGTGGCTTGTTGAAAAAACCAATCAACATATTGTCACAACCCCCCCTGGCGATAAAGACAATCAAGTTGTTGTTGAACTTGCGGGCAGTATTAAAAATCTTGGTTTTGCACTGGCTGATAAAATGGGGGACCAATCTCCAAACTTTGCAGAGCTGAATCGCAGCCTAAAGAGGCTCAAGCAGTCTGCAGATTTTGAGCTAAAAGCCCTTGCGGAGAAATCTGCGGCTAAGCCAGCTGTCGTCGAAGAAGTATTGGCCAATCAAAGCAGCGAAATAAATAGCGAACCTCAACCAGCTATCGTAAGCGAAGTTCCTGCTCCCATTATTGAACAGCCTGAAGCAGTCAAGGCCCCTCCCCTCGTAGCTGCAACTACAGCTAGTAAGCCTGTTTCAATTTCCAACTCAGTACTGGCTAGTGAAAATGATGCCAAAAAACTATATAAGCAAGTACAAGATGCTCTGCGTCAACTTGCAGATTTTCATGCAGCCAATAAAGCTGCAGATCCTAAGCGATATCGCTTTTCACGTGCCGCACTTTGGGACTCCCTTGAAAAACTACCTCCGCATAAAGAAGGTAAAACTCAACTTCCAAAACCGTCTCCTGACAAGTTGAAGAAGCTGCAAGATTTATTTGATCAGGGCGAATTTGTCTCCGTACTTGACTTGGCTGAAAAAAGCGCTTGTAAAATGCCTTATTGGTTTGATGGCCAGAAAATAATTGCCAATAGCTTGGATGCTCTCGGTGGTGAATTTGCTAAAGCATCCGAAGCATTGTGTAGTGAATTAAAACAGTTTATTAGCAGAGTCCCGAACATTATTACCCTCTGCTATAGCGATGGTACTCCTTTTGCTGATGAGCAAACATTGCTTTGGTTAAATACCCAGGTCCTTGCGGCAGACAATGGGGCGAATGAGGAACAAGTAGATATCATTCAAGAAACATTCTTGGAGGCACAGAAGCTTGCATCCTCTGGCAAGCTAAGTGAGGGGCTTGATCTTTTAAAGCGTAGTCCGACGCAGAATCTTCGCGATGATTTCAGAGTAAAACTCGCCAGTGCTGAATTAGTGGCGCAATCAGGACAAAGCAAAGTGGCTATTCCGCTATTGGAAAGGCTAATTGATGAAACTAAGCGAATTAGTGCTATAGACTGGGAGACAAGCTTTACCATTAAAGCCTATAGTATTTTAGTTCGAGCATACGAAAAATTAGAAGATGACGACGCTGCCCAGAAACAACAGCAGAAAGCTGAAGCTTTTGACCAGCTTTGTTGGTTTGACCCCACAGCAGTCGCAGAATAATTGATAACTAGGAGAATAGAATGGCCAATGGTAGCGTAGCACCCAAAGAACGAATTAATATTTCATATAAATCAAGCGCTGGCGGTGCGAGTGAAGATGTTGAGCTGCCACTAAAAATGCTGATTGTTGATGATTTTACTGGTAAAGATAACGATGATGTCATTGAAGATCGCGACCCAATTAACGTTAATAAAGATAACTTTAACGATGTAATTAAAAGCCAAAATCTTACAATGAACTTCTCAGTACCGAATCGACTGCAGCAAGATTCTGATGAGGATCTTACTATCGATCTGAAAATCAATAGTATGAAAGATTTTTCTCCGGCACAAATAGCTGAACAAACTCCGGAACTTGCGAGTTTGATGGAATTGCGTCGCGCGTTGCAGGCCTTGAAGGGTCCATTAGGTAACGTCCCTGCTTTCCGTAAAACGATTCAAGCAATTTTGGAAAATGACGATACTCGTGCGCAGGTAATGCAAGAGTTAGGTTTGGATAAGGAATAATCATGAGCACATCAACTGAAACACAGTCTACTAAAGAAACAAGTGAACTTTCTTTACTTGATCAAGTTATGCAAGAAACCCGCATCCAACCAGGTGATGATGGTTTTGATACAGCTCGTCGTGGTGTAGAGGCTTTTATCACTGACTTGCTTTCTAATAAGCAGAAGTTTGACAAGGTTGAGAAAAAACTTGTCGACGATATGATTAGTGCTATCGATAATAAAATCAGTGGCCAGCTAGATGAAATTATTCACTGTGAAGAATTTAAAAAAATTGAGTCTTCCTGGCGCGGTCTGAATTTCTTAGTTAAGCGCACTGATTTCAAGCAAAACATTCAACTAGAAATGATTAGTGCTTCAAAGTTGGAATTGATTGAAGATTTTGAAGATGCTCCTGATGTAACACGCTCTGGTTTATATAAGCATGTTTATTCTGCTGAATATGGCCAGTTTGGTGGTAAACCATACGGTGCAATTATTTCAGGTTTTGCTCTAGATCCGACAGCCCAAGACTTAAAGCTTATGCAAGATGTTGCATCAGTAAGCGCGATGTCTCACGCCCCTTTTATTGCTTCTGCAGGCCCTAAGTTCTTCGGCTTGGATAGCTTTCAAGGTATGCCAGCTCTAAAAGACCTAGAGTCTATTTTTGAAGGTCCTCAGTATGCTAAGTGGCAAAGCTTCCGTGAGTCCGATGACGCACGTAACGTTGCACTAACCGTACCGCGCTTCATGCTTCGCTCACCTTATGGCGAAGACAATGTTGTAAAAGAATTTGATTACCAAGAAGGCATAAAGCAGGATTTTGAAAAGTTATGCTGGGGTAATTCTTCTTACGCTTTTGCCAGCAACATGGCTCGCAGTTTTGCTGAGTATCGCTGGTGTCCTAATGTAATTGGCCCACAAAGCGGCGGCGAAGTACTAGATCTTCCAGTCTATAAATACCAAGAAAATGGCGAGACCAAAATTTATAGCCCTTCTGAAGTGATGCTTTCCGATCGTCAGGAATTTGAACTAGCTGAACAGGGCTTTATAGGTTTGGTTGCCCGTAAAGGCACTGATAATGCAACTTTCTTCTCTGCCAATACGTGCCAAAAGGCAAAGTTCTTTGGCAATAGTCCTGAAGGAAAGCAAGCTGAAACCAACTTTAAGCTAGGTACAGAATTACCTTACTTATTCATGATTGATCGTTTAGCTCATTATATTAAGGTCATACAGCGCGAACATATTGGTAGCTGGAAAACACGTAATGATTTAGATCGTGAGCTCAACCAATGGGTTCGCCAATATGTAGCAGACCAGGATAACCCACCGCCAGAAGTTCGTAGCCGCAAACCATTGCGCGAAGCTCAAATCATCGTTAGTGATGATGAAGGCAATCCAGGCTTCTATCGTGTGGAAATGAATGTTAGACCTCATTTTAAATATATGGGCTCTAGCTTTACTCTTTCCCTCGCAGGAAAGTTAGATAAAGAATAGTTAGTATTTGTAGGTGTCGCTCTATTGCACCTACAAGTATTTTCTCATGTACCATCTTAATTAATTAATCAGGAGATAATATATGGCAATCCCAGCATATATGGAAATTGAAGGCCAAAACCAAGGTGATATCAGCGCTGGAGCGTTAAGCGAAGATTCCGTTGGTACTGCGACCCAAGAAGGTCACGAAGATGAGATTATGGTTCAGGCTTTTCAACACAATGTACCTCGCGGTACAAATGAGCAAAGTGGCCAAATCACTAGCATGCCTGCAATGAAGCCAATGAAGATCACCAAAATGATCGACAAAGCCTCTCCTCTTTTGCACAACGCGCTAACGTCTGGCGAACAGCTAACAATTACTGTTAACTGGTATCGTATTTCTGCAAGTGGTGAAGAAGAGCTTTATTATGTGATGCAGTTAGAGAACTCAGTTCTTGTTGATATTGAAACTATTCTTCCAAGCATTGGTGATCCTTCTTTGGCTCACCTTGCTCATCAAGAAGTTTTGTATATCAATCCTGGTGCAATCACTTGGACTCATGAAGCAGCGGGTACTGAAGGTAGCTACCGTTTCGGTGCTTCTGCAGGTTAGTAAACCGTTTGAAATAGAGTTTGCAGCAAACGCTGCAAACTCTTTGTAATATTTATCAGGCATATGACGTGCAATATATTCTCACACTTTTTTTATCACTATTTTTAACGGCTTGCGCTAGTAAAACGACTCTTGAAGTTGCTCCTGAAGATTGGACCTACCAAGAAAGAGCTATTCATATTCATTCCGCAGCTCCTGCTGATTTAAATGTTATTAGTGGTCGACCACACTCTTTAGCATTAGGTATTTTTCAATTAAATGATCCCAATACATTTCGTGGTCTATCTGAAACTAAAGAAGGCGCTGTGCAACTTATGAATAAGGGTCGTATTGACGATACCGTTGCACAATTTTCACGCACTATCATGCATCCGGGCGGTGAAAAGGTTTCTGTTTTTAGTCGTGCTCAAAGCGCACAGTACATAGGTATTATTTCAGGCTATTTTGGCCTAAACACAGAGTTAGATGTGAAAATTTATCCGATACCGGTAAAAGCTGCAAAACGCGGTTTTGTCGATATAATGCTTTCAAGCTTGGGGCTGATTGCAGATGAAGCGAAAGCGGTACCAAATGACATCTATATTGACGTATCTCTCGGTAGAAAGAGCACGCGTGAATTTCGTATTTTAGACAAGGAAGAAACCAACCTTTTTTAAGTTGGTTGTTCATTATTTTAATTTTTTGGGGGTTAATGTGGCTACAATTAAGCCAGTGTTTTGGCGTCAGGGGATGTTTCTACAGCCTCAACATTTTCAGCAAAGTGAATTGTATCAAGCCAATCAAAGTAATCTAGTGCGAGAGTACTCCCACCCTTGGTTTTGGGGCTTCACCTCTTACACAATGGCAAAAACATCATTACAACAGCGTATTGTTGAAATTGATGACGGCGAAATTATTTTCCAAGATGGCAGTCATGTAATTATTGGGAAGAATGCATTTATACAAAGTCGTCAGTTAAATGAGATCGAAATTGATCCTGAAATTCCTCTTAATGTTTATGTTTGTTTACGCAAAATAAGCAATCTTGAATCTAATGTTACTGTTATTCAAGATCCTATTGAAACAGCAACGGTTCAGACTCGATACTTCACTCAAGCATCGCCGCAAAATGTTACAGACATATACTCAGACGGTCCTGAAGCCGAGTTGCAATCTTTAACCTATAAGTTGGGGGTTGTATTTGAACATGAGCGTGATGATTACTCTGACTATTTGTTGATTCCTATAGCTAAAATTGCGCTTGATGGTGAAAACCTTGCATACATGAGTGACTTCGTACCACCATTAATTACTATGGCAGGTACAAGTGAGATTCAGCGTTTAATTAAAGAATTGCGCGATGAGCTAACCGGTCGTGCAATTCAGCTGAGTAGTAATAATAGCGCGACTCAACAATCGGGCGGATTTGACCCAAATTTATTGCGTTATCGAATAGGCTTGCAGACATTGTCTCGCTATGTCCCTAGATTATTCCATATTACTGAGACACCAAATGTTCATCCTTGGGATATTTACGGATTCTTACGTGAACTTGTGGGCGAAATTAGTACTTTTACCCAGGACATTAACTTTCTAGGGGAAAATAAAAAAGGTGAGCGTCTATTGCCTCCTTATCAGCATACTAATATTGGTGAATGCTTTAATGCAGCGCGCAACCTAATTAGCCAGTTAATGAATGAAATATCTGTGGGCCCACAGTTCCTAGTTGAGCTAGATTTTGACGGTAAATATTTCAGTACGAGCATCCCCGCTGAGTTTTTCGAGCAGCAAGTCGATTTTTACTTGATACTTAATACCGAGCAACCGTGGGATGAGCATTCTCAGTCTTTCCTCACTACAGGCAAGCTTGCAGATAGCAGTACTGTTGAAGTATTAGCTGAGCGATCCCTACCGGGGATTGGCTTATTTCACATGCCTTCACCACCTCCAGGGCTACCTAAAAAAGCTTTTGCTAACTACGCGCGCATTGATATATATGATGACAAGTGGCAACAGATTCAGAGCAAGCAAAATCTTGCCCTAATGTGGGATGAAGCACCAGAAGACCTTAAGGTTGAGCTTGTAATTCTACGCAAATAATTGATGGATTAAGTAATGCGTTTAGTTGATTTTTATATTGATGTATTGTTAACAGCACGGAAGATCGTGCCAATGTTAACCCCTGATTCAGAGCAAGACGTAGATGAGTTAAAGAATTCTTTAACTCATCTAATCGATCAGGCCCTTGAGAAAGCTGTATCGAAAGGAATGACAAAGTATCAGGCCGATTCTGCCCTATTCCCTATTGTTTCATATATTGATGAAATGATACTTACCTCAAATTGGTCTAATAAAGCTAAGTGGCAGCAAGTATCTATGCAGCGCCATTACTTTGAAACGACTAATGCTGGTCGAGAGTTTTTTGAACGGTTAAATAAGTTGAATCGCCAAGGTGAAGATCGAAGCATTCGAGAAGTTTTCTTGCTATGTATGGGGCTTGGCTATAAAGGTCAATACTTTATGCCAGATGATCGACCAAAACTTGAAGAAATAAGAGTATTTAATCTGGACTTATTATTACCAGAGGATGCTAATCAAACTTTAGAAAAGACAATGCTTTTTGATCAAGCCTACCAAACATCAATTCGCGAAGGTCGACAAAGTACCTCTCGCACCAACCTCATGCCGTTTTTCACGTCTGTACCTGTATTTGTGATTTTAGGTGTGTTTGTTTTTTATGCCCTTCAGATTAATGATTGGCTTGCTGAGATTATGGAATTGGTGAAGTAGTCATGAGAACATTTTTCCGTACACTTGCCTGGATCTTTATCATATTATTGATATCTGGTGTTGTACTTAGTATCACGTATTTATTAGAACGCCCACTCATGGAAGGTGTTTACGCACTGGCTGGCATTTTTTCTCTTTGGCTGACAATTGTCATGGTTCGCAAGGCCATAATTCGCTACCGTGCTAAAGCTCAAGTGCAGAGTTTGTTAAACAGTGAAAACCCTGATGATCAACATGATGATTTAGGTATGTCCTCCGGTGAGCTTAAAAAGTCATTAACAGGTCGCTGGAATCAAACCATTCGAGCCTTAAAACGCTCCCAGCTAAAATTTCAAGGAGATCCTTTATATGTACTTCCTTGGTACATGGTCTTCGGGCGCCCTGCTTCTGGTAAAAGCACAAGTTTGCGTAACTCAAAGCTCTTATTGCCTTCCATTGATCTTTCCAGCAAAGAAGAGGGTTCAACCTTAAACCTTGAATGGTGGTTGCATGAGGAAGGTATTATTATTGATACGGCTGGACGCTACGCTGTACCTGATAATTTAGAGCGAGACCGTAAAGAATGGAATCAAATTCTTTCCATGCTTTCCCGTCATAAGCAAAAAGAACCTTTAAATGGCCTAGTTCTCGTCATTGCGGCTAACCGTTTATTAAATTGCACTGAGGATGAATTATTAGAAGAAGGCCGACAAGTACGGAATAGCATTAACCGTATGATGGAGAAACTTGAAGTTAAAGTTCCTGTCTATCTTATGGTCACTAAATCTGATTTGATTCCAGGTTTCTCCGAGTGGGCTAAATACGTACCTGAAGAATTAAAGAATCAGGCCATGGGTTACCTAAATGAATCTGACTCCAGCGATTATGATTCGATTACTGATACTGCCCTTGATAGTGTATTAGATCGCCTTAAAGAAGTCCGTTTGCTGATGATGGAGCAAACGGATTCTCCCAGCGATGCATTATTAACTTTGCCTCTCACGATGGAGAATTTAAGAACGGGCTTGCATACTTTCGTCCGTACAGCACTTAAAGGCAATGCATATCAAGAAGCCCCTAGGTTTCGTGGTTTATATTTCAGTTCAAGTGTGCATACTGAAAATGATTCAACGGTACGTGATGGCATGTTCCTGCATGACTTTTTCACTAAAATTCTACCGCCTGATCGTGGTTTGCTAGTTAGTTTACCCAGTGCAGTTCGCTTCCGAAGAGCTTTACGTAAATACGCCCTAGGTATTAGTGGCGCACTTACTTTTGTTTCCGCTGTTGGTCTTACGGCTCTCTACAATCAAGATAGCGCTTTCTTATCCGAGGTCGAAACCAACTTTTCAGGTACCGTTATTAATATTAGTGACGAGTCTCAAACGCCTTCCATGCGTTTAGATACTGCCTATCGTTTGAAATCCATGATTGAATCCCTTCAAGCTTATAAGGACCAAGAGTATATCCCTTGGTCTAGTCTGTTTGGTGGCGGTAATCAGGTAGCAGAACTTAAAGCGAAGTACATAGATTATGTGCAAAACTACTTATTACTGGATTACGATGGCTCTATAAAACAAACCATTGATGATTTAGAAGAGAAAAATACTAGTGTTCTTGCTGGCGGGTTAGTTCGACGAATTAATATTCTTCAGAAGCGCTTGAATCCAGAGTCTGATTTCGAGATACAGCCAATTGGTAATGATTATATTATTGTTCAAGATGCGAGTGTGGGAAATGAAGAGTCTATTTTATTCAATGATATCTACCTAAGCTACGTAGATTGGAGCCAATCACTAATTGGTTTGGATGAAGAGAAGAAACGCTTGCAAGCTGCTCTACTTCATCTAATTAAACAAAACCATGGTGATTACTCTTGGATCATTCAGTGGGCCAATGCTCAAGGTTTTGATCCAGTACTATTGAAAACTTTCTGGGGTGGAAGTATCAAGCTCGCACAAGCTCCTGTGATCAGTCCTGCCTTCACTCTTGAAGGTTATGAGTTTATTCAGGAGTTCTTAACTGAATTTCAAATGGCTAATACTGATGACAAACAACTTAGTGATATTCAGCAAGACTTCAATCAGTATTATCAGCGTAAATACATTAATACCTGGATGGAATTTGCTGATAGGTTTGATGAGGGCAAGCAGAAGCAACGCGATCGCAAAGAATGGACAGTTCTACTCGATCGTATGGCAACAGCTGATAACCCTTACTTCACTCTATTACAGACCATGCATGATCAGCTCTCCCCTTTCGCTGATGTCGACTACCAATCACGAGATAAAATTGCTTTCTTTACTGAAATTCAATCTTATTCGATTTCTGATGGCCGTAAAGGCAAAGGTGGCGGTAAACTTCTTAAAAAGGCTCTAGGTAAACTCGGTAAAGTTGGAAAGCTAGCCAAGAAAGGTATGAAACTACATAAGAAAGCCACTAAAGGGAAAGGTGGTGATGATGATAGTAGTGCACTTGAAGATGCTGTAAGAGCAGCTGATGCGTATAAGCAAGCTTTGGCAGAAGTTGCTTTTAAAGCCGACAGTCGCTCACAATCACTTGCCACAATAACGACTTTCTTCCAAACCCCAGATTCTCCTGAAGCTGGAAATGGTCCACTTGCTACTGCCTGGACTTCGGTAAAGGACTTACAAGCATTAATTGGCAAGCCTATTTCCACATCCCGTCTATTCTGGAAGCTTTATATGGGGCCCATTTATGCCGCTTATGATTACATGCAAAAAGAAAGTAGTTGCGCAATTCAAGACCGTTGGGAAGATAATGTTTTAGCATCTATCGATGGAGTTGCAAAAAACAACCTCGGTAATATGCTAGTCGGTGACGGCGGAATATTGTGGAACTTCTTGGATACTGAAGTTTCTCCATTCGTTAAAAAACAATTTAAGAAAGGTTTTGTACGCGCCAATATCGAAAAAAGAAGTTTAGGTCTAACGGAAACCTTTTTGGACGTTTTGAATAAATCAGCGGCTGGAGCTTTTGTCGTAGGTAATCAATTCACTGTTTCTATGAATGCACTTCCATCGGGTACAAATACTGACGCACAAGCCTCCCCTTATGCAACATTTTTGGACTTGCATTGTAGTGATGGCACGCAGACTATGGCGAACTATAACTATCCAACTCAGCATGACTTTAATTGGTCACTGGAAACTTGTGGTGATACTACCCTTCGCATTGAAATTGGCCAACTAACACTATTGAAAGAATATCTAGGAGTTAAAGGCTTCGGTAAGTTTCTATTAGACTTCCAAGACGGCCGTCGTATTTTTACTGTCGATGATTTTCCAAATCAGAAAGCTCAGCTAATTAATAATGGTGTGCGCTATATCGATGTAAGCTATGAGATTAATGGACAGCGCCCTGTTATCCAGATGCTTGATACCGTTCCGCTTGAATTACCACAACTTGCAGCATATTGCTGGTAGGATGAGCTATGAATAAACAAGCTGTAACCGAAAGGATCAACCTAACCTTTAATGATCACTTGAATCATGAAGTTGAATTGCCCTTTCGCATAGTCGTGCTATCCAATATTACAGCGGATGAACAAGCCGAGGATTTAACTGAGCATAAGGTATTGAAAATTGACGCAAGTATCTCTGACATTCTGGCCCGCCAGAACATCAGTTTAAAGCTTGCGCTAGAAAACCATTTAAAACCACATGTAGATGAGGCGTTACTGGTTAATTATGCCCTAAATAGCTTAGAAGACTTCTCACCAGAAAATCTAATTCGCGGCATTCCAGAATTACGCCAAGCGCTTAAAATGCATACTTTATTAAGCGACGAAAAAGTAAAACCAGCGGTTTTAGCGAGTTTGTTAGCAGAGTTTGGGTTTAATAATGAATTGAATTTAGACTCTAGTGACAAACTTATAGTTCAAGCTGAGATGGCAACCCGCATTAGCAAGCAACTCGATTGTATTATTCAGCATGAGCGGCTAATAACATTAGAAACGAGCTGGCGATCATTAGATTTTCTACAAAAACATATTAATACCAAAGAAAATACTGAATTTGTCGTCATTAATACTTCCAAAAATGGTTTACTGGAAGATTTTGAGGATTCGCCAGATATAACTCAATCCTCTTTATATCAAACAATATATAGTGCTGAATTCGGCCAGTTTGGAGGACGCCCCTACGGATTGATGCTCGGTGATTTTGAGTTTAAATCCAGTGCGCATGACATGGCATTGCTTCAGCAACTTGCTAAGCTCGCAGCCATCGCACACTGCCCTTTGGTTAGTGCTGTCGAAGCAAGTTTCTTTGGTATTGATGACTATAAAGACTTCTCACGTATCCGTGATATAGACGCTCATTTCGAACAGCCAATGTATACAAAATGGAATAGTTTTAGAGCTAATCCTGACAGCCAGTATGTAAGTTTAACACTCCCTCGATTCTTATTACGTCCGAGCCATAGTCATCATAGTTCTGAATTTGGATATGAAGAATCTGGACGTGGAATCAAAGGTGGGTTGTGGGGCAACGCAGCTTATGCGTTGGTCACTCGCTTTTGTAATAGCTTTGCCAACTACCGCTGGTTCGTAAATGTTACCGGTGATGAATATGGTATTATCGATGATTTAAAAGTCCAGGCAGGTCATGGGGCTGTTAGAAGTCACATACCTACAGAGGTTATGATTTCCGACCGTTCAGAACCCGAACTGGTGCAGAATGGTTTCACACCGCTGACCTTGCATAAGGCTAGTCAGAAGGCGGGGTTTTTCTCTGCACCTTCTTGTCGAAAAGCCGATGACTTCCCTGCGACTGCCGAGGGGAGACAGCAATCCCTTAACCAGCGGCTTGAAATTCAATTACCCTATATGTTGATCAGCTGCCGTTTTTCTCAATACATTAAGATAATGCAAAGAGAGAATATTGGTTCCTGGCAAACACGATCGCAACTTGACCAAGAGCTAAGCAACTGGTTAAAACAATATGTTTCTGATATGGACAATCCTGCTCCAAGTGTAAGAGCAAGACGACCTTTAAGAAATGCACGGGTGACCGTACGTGAGGTTGATGGAAAATCGGGCTGGTATTTAGTCGCCATGTCCCTGACTCCTCATTTCAAATACATGGGCCTTCCGTTCACACTTACTGAACGTAGCAAACTAGAAAAAGTTTAAAGGGAGATTTTTATGGCTTTACCAGGATTCATGACCATAATTGCAGAAAACCAGGGGAACATTGAAGGTGAATGTGACTTGGATGGACGCGAAGGCGCACTGGTTGTACAGGCAATTCAACATAGCGTTAAATTACCAACAGACCAACGAGGCTTGCCTAATGGCCGTCGCGTACATATGCCTATTACGATACTTAAAGAACTGGACCGCACCAGCCCAATGCTTTATCAAGCGTTGAGTGAAGGTGAGTTACTGACAAGTATAATCATTGATTGGTACCGAATTGATAGTGCTGGAATGGAAGAGCTCTATTATCGTCAAATCCTTAAGAACGCTCAAATTACAGCTATCGAATTCATCGTAGAAAATGAAACTGACCTAGCAAATAGCAAACTCGGGCATATGGAAAAGGTATCATTTATTTACGACAGCATAACATGGAGTCATGAAGCTGATGGTATTGAGTTTGAAGATGATTTCGGGGCGAATCAATAATGGCTAATGAGCGTTTATTAAAACGCTTTAGCCTATGGCAGCAAGGGAAAAAAACCAGCTCTGATTCATTTGAGTTGGTCGATTCAATCATCGCCGATTTGACTAAGCTACTCAACAGTCAGCGCGGAAATGTATTAATTGATGATGAAATGGGGCTGGATGATTTACGTAGTTTATTCAATGGACATGGAGCTCCTGACCTTGAAGCACTAGAGGCACAACTTTTATTCCAAATTTCCAAATACGAGACTCGCATCAAAGCTCCTACTATCAATTACAGTGAAGAAACCAGTGGATTTGGTGAACTAAATTGGCGGCTCAATGGCAATACTGCTAGTGATGTTAATTCTCAAGAATTAGCCGCCAACATCAAAATAGATATTAACGGAAAAGTGCTGGTTACTTCTGCGCTATAACTAAATACAAGACGTTATGAAAACTGAAAGCTATCAAGCCGAATTACAAAATTTAAGAGACAACGCGAGGGAGTTTGCCCGCAAATACCCTGCCCTAGCACCTCACCTTGCGGGTGCCAGCAGTGATCCTGATGTTGAGCGCATATTACAGGGTACGGCTTTTTTAAGCGCTGGTATTCAAGAACGATTAGATACGGACTTCCCAGAATTTGCTCAATCTATCTTGCGACTGGTGGCTCCGGATTATTTAAAAGAAATTCCGGCAACAACTATTATTGAGTTCAAGCCAAGAAACATACTTAATAATGTTATCAGTATAAAACAAGGTGCTAAGCTTGATTCGCAAAAAGTTGGCGGAATCAACTGCCGCTTCCATAGCTGTACAGATGTTAGCATCTACCCTTTAACAATCAATTCTTGTGAGCTAAATCAAGGCGCAGGTAGTTCCGAACTCGATATCATCATTAACAATACCAGCTTAGCAAACTCTGTTGTTCAACTATCTGAGCTCCCTCTGCACATCGCTGGTGATTATATAGATGCCAGTCAAATTTATTATTTACTGACCCAAAAATTAGAATCTATCTCTCTTGTTCAGGGGCAGCAAGTTACAGAACTGAAGACGGCCAATCTCATCCCAATGGGTTGGGAACAAGATTTCAATCTGTTAGAAAATCATAAAACCAGTTTGCATAGCTATCGCCGTCTGCAAGAATACTTCATCAACAAATACAAGTTTCTGTTTGTTAACTTGTCTGGCCTTGATGAAAATGTAGCGCTACCAAAGGCTTTCAAACTTCGTTTTAAATTTAGCCAGAACACCCATGGGTTACAAGTTAACAAAAACAGCTTTAAATTATTTTGCACCCCTGCAATTAATTTATTCGAAACAGATGCTGAGCCTATACCGCTTACACACAAGCAAAGTGATCTCCGCTTAAGTCCTATTCGTAATACTAATAATCATTTAACTGTACATTCATTGCTAAGTGTTAATGGCCAAAATCGTCGTTCAAGTGAAAAAAGTAGTTATATAGATTTCTCTTTGGCGGCAAAAGAACAAGCTATTCACCCAGTTTATGAGTTGGTGCAAAAATATACTGGGCCACAAGAAGTAGATAGCATATTGCGTATTAGCTTCCCTCCGAGCTATGAATTACCTATGCGGGAAGTGCTAACCGCAAAATTGCGTTGCTCTAATGGTTTACTGACACAGCAACTTAAATTAGGTGATGTTAATGTCAATACTCCAGATGTCCCCGACCTAGTTAGCTTTAGTAATGTTTCCGCTATTAGTGAGTACATTGCTCCAGTAACAGATGGAAATGTATTGTGGAAATTATTAGCGCACTTAACAGTTAACTATTTACCAATTGCTGATCTTGACAACCTTAAGACCTTATTGAACTTATATAACCCTACAGAAAAAAGTGATGCGAAGGATCACGCTGCTAACAAAAAACGTATTAACTCGTTAAAACAAATGCGTAATCTTCCTTCCCAGCGTTTACTTCGAGGTTATCTTATTCGTGGCCAGAAAATCGAAATCGACGTTGATAGTACTGGGTTTACCAGTACTGGTGATCTATATTTATTCGGTGAATTGATCTATAGCGTACTTAAGCAATTTGCCGATATTAACAGTTTCATTGAATTAACTATTAATAATTTAACTAACGGAGAGCAGCTGACATGGCAGCCCAGCTTACAGAATCGTTAAAAATTATTGAAAGCGATATTATTGAGAATGGCGATAGTTATGATTTTTTTCAAGCTTATCGCCTTTTACAAAGTATTAATGATACCTATCCGGTTACAGCTAGAAGACCTGCTCGTAAGATAGATGTTCGTCCGGAACTCGGTCTAGGGTATGCTGAGTCGGATATTAGTGAGGTTAAATTATTAGATAAACAACGAGGTTATGAAGTTGTTTCTCAACTCGCGGGCCTTTATGGCGTTGCCTCGCCGCTACCAGATTTTTATACTGAAGAACTTCTTGATAATGAATGGGATGAACTCAATGCGCCTCGTGAGTTTTTAGATTTATTGCATAAGCAGCTCTTTCCTAAGCTCTATAGTGCCTGGCGCTTATATAAGTTAAATTTTAATACCTTAGAAAAAGAAGAGTCCAGCTATTGGCAGTTGTTATATAGCTTATTAGGAGACACGGATGAAAATACTGATGCAAGTTTAAGAAAATTAAAGCTGCGTTATTTTAATTTATTCTCAAATAATGAAAGATCTAAAGATGGTTTACTTGTCATTATTCGTGATTTATTAGATCTAAAGCATGTCGAAATTGAAGAGTTTTGCCAGCAGCGCGTCCCCATTCCTCAAGATCTGATGTGCCAACTAGGTGAAGTTAATCACCAGCTAGGTGATGCGCATTTAGGCTGTCAGATATATGATCAGAATCACGCGATAAAAATCAAAGCTGGTAGAATGCCTGAGAAGCAATATAACGAATTAACGACGAATACGGTATATTTCAATCAACTCAGCTCATTAATTAAATCCTACATTCGTAAACCAATTAAGGTTGATTTTGAAATAGAAGTGATTCCTGAAGAATCCCAAATTCGACTAGGAGAACATTGGAATCAGCTTGGAGTTACAACGCAAATGCCTTCAAATAATAAAATGAACAAGCATGTAAGTCTTTCTCTTTGTTAATTAAGAAGGACCAGTAGGTTAACAGTAATTGCTAGCCTACTGATTTAATTCTATACAGAGAGAAACTATTCTTTAACTAGCTTGGCCTTGTGAAGTAAATCATTAATTCCACCATCGTTGTGCGCATTGCGATAACCCATGCTCTGCAGGGTATTTAGCGCTTTTCCTGAACGGTTGCCACTGCGACAATAGAGGTGAATTTCTTGGTCCTTGTCTGCTGTTAAAGCAGTAATCTTCCCTTTTATATCGCCATAAGGAATGTGGTGAGCCCCTTCCACATGCCCTTGGCTGAATTCAAGATCCGTACGAACATCAATCCAGATGCTTTCAGCGGCTGATGCTGGCATTACTAGAATTATCATCGCCCAAGCCGCCAATAATGTGATGCTTAAATTTTGCATTTATATTGCTCTTATCTATGAGTTCAACCCTATATTACTCAATTGGAATACACTTCTGCAAGCCAAAAAAAGCACCACCCTCAAGGTAGTGCCTTAATATTAAACAGAAACATTATTGATAAAATTAACTCACATCAATCATCTGCACTGAACCGTCTTCCATAACTTCTGCAATTTGGCCACCCGGCTCTTCCATCAAAAGTAAAACAAGGAAGCCAACAACAGCCGTTACCCCGATAACTGAAAAGAATACAGAGTAATCTACAAACGATAATACTGTTAAGTATGTTACCGCGCCAACGTTACCATAAGCACCCGTCATACCAGCAATCTGTCCCGTTAAACGACGCTTAATTAGAGGTACTACCGCAAATACTGCGCCCTCACCCGCTTGCACAAAGAAAGAACATGCCATTACAGTGATTACTGCAACCCATAAAGGCCAAGAGCTATCGACCATAGACATAGCGAAATAACCGATCGCTAAACCTGCAGTTAGAATCAATAAAGTTGGCTTACGGCCAAATCTATCTGAGATCCAACCGCCACCTGGGCGTGACATAAGGTTCATAAAGGCATAAGCCGATGCAACCATACCTGCATATATAGGGCTTAGCTCAAAAGTTTCAGCAAAGAATAATGGCAGCATAGAAATTACCGCCAATTCAGAGCCGAAAGTCGCGAAGTACAATACGTTCAATACAGCAACTTGCTTGAACTTATAGCGGTGTAATTCAGGCACCTCTTCTTTGAAAATGTTTTTATTCACTGCCCAAACATGCTTAAGCTCATAGATAAAGAGGAATACTAAGCCGACATAAGCCAAGTTAGTAATCGTCTCACCATACATTTCAACGCCCGCTGGTGATAACTTCCAGTTAAGTAACGCTAATGCGGCATACATAGGTAGCTTCATGATAATCAATAAGAAGAAGTCGCCTTTACTGGTGATTTCAAGAGCACCAACATGCTTAGGCTTAAAATAAGTAGATCCTTTAGGTGTATCCCTCACATTTAGATAAAAGATAAAACCAAATACAAGGCTGATTAGGCCGGTGATACCTACTGCATATCTCCAACCATCTTCACCACCAAAGGCTAAAGCAATAACAGGTAAGGTAAAGGCTGCTGCTGCTGAACCAAAGTTACCCCAGCCGCCATAAATACCTTCAGCAGTACCCAGTTCTTTTGCAGGGAACCATTCGCTTACTAAACGAATGCCAATAACGAAACCGGCACCAATAAAACCTAGCATGAAGCGAGCAATTGCCGCTTGAGCAAAGTTATCGGCTAAAGCAAACATAAAGCAGGGAATCGAACAGATAATCAGCAATGCAGAATATACTATTCGCGGACCAAAACGGTCGGTTAACATCCCAATAATCACTCTCGCGGGAATAGTTAATGCTACGTTTAGAATCAATAACGTTTTAATTTGCGATGAGTCTAAACCCAAGCTGTTGGCAATTGCCATTAATAGCGGTGCATGGTTAAACCATACAAAGAAGCTAATAAAAAAGGCTATCCAACTCATGTGCAAGGTTTTCATCTTGCCCGTGAAGTTAAATATATTGAACTTTTCAGTCGACATAGTTTTTTCTCTAAAGTTTGAAACTGGTTACCGCCAGCGTAAATA